>Ga0070661_100000835_pt1 | contig 22151 bp, 23 predicted proteins | sample KBSC43metaG_FD_64663 | JGI IMG/M metagenome (GOLD analysis project Ga0070661, IMG submission 64663) | Corn rhizosphere microbial communities from Kellogg Biological Station, Michigan, USA - KBS C4-3 metaG | ecosystem: Host-associated > Plants > Roots > Rhizosphere > Soil ... | reverse complement strand
CGATATGCGTTCGCAGGTCGGAAAGTTCCAGGATGGCCTTGCCATGATGAGCTTTGAAGAAAGCATCTTTGCCAGGGAGTCCGACCTTTTGATGCGCGAAACAGACCGGCCGAGAATGCTTTCACGGATGAGAGATATTTCCAGCTACGTGAACTAGGAAAATTGGGAAAATTGCGATTGAAAATTGAACAATTCCCCGATTCTCCTAAAGCTCCGGCCCACTTTTATCGATACATTCGTTAGTGATGGCTCCATTTCCCAATACCGCGGCGATCATTCAGGCAAGGATGGGATCCGTTCGCTTTCCGGGCAAAGTTTTAATGCCGATGGGAAATCGAACGATGCTGGGATACCTCGTGGAGCGGCTGTCCTTTGCTCGGACCGTGTCCACTACAGTTATTGCCACAACGACAAACCGTCGCGACGATGTTATTGCGGAGGAATCCCGGAAGCTCGGGGTGGAATGCTTCCGCGGCAGCGAGACGGACGTTCTGGAGCGCTACATTCAGGCTGCGAGGGCAAGCAATGCCGAAATTGTAGTGCGAGTGACTGGCGACAACCCATTCACGGATCCCGCCAGCATCGATCGCGTGGTGGACCAACTCGTTGACGGATTTGATTACGCTATCGAAGTGGGCCTGCCGGTGGGTACGGCTGGAGAAGCCCTGACTATCAAAGCGCTGGAGTTCATCAACCGGGTTGCTTTGGCCAGCCGCTGGCGCGAGCACGTGACTCTGTATGCCAAGGAAAACCGCAATATGCTGCGTTGCGCCTGGCTCCGTCCGAATTCGGGGTGCGACAGGCCGGACCTGAGCTTCACAGTCGACCACCCCGCAGAATATGAGCGAGTCCGCGACCTCTGCGTGAAGTTTCCGACCCCGAATTTTCTACTGAAGGATCTGATTGCGATGGCCGATACACCAATCGTGGTGTAGCCAATGATCCTTGTAAAAAAAATAAATCAGCAGGAAATCATCGTAAATCCCGACCTCATTGAGACGATTGAGTTCAGCCCTCACGCGGTCATGTCACTGACTACCGGCGTTAAGGTCATCGTCGATGAGACACCAGAGGAAATCATCCGCAAGGTCGTCGACTTTCGGCGTGAAATCAACCGCCGCGGTACGGAGCTGCGTGTGGTTTCCAGAAACGGCAACGAAGGCTAGTCATGGATCTGGCAACACTACTCGGGCTTGCAATCGCGCTTATCGGAATCCTTGCGGGTCAGGCCATTGAAGGCGGATCGATCTTTCAGATCATGCAGCCGACGGCAGCGATGATCGTTTGCGGCGGAACGCTCGGCGCTACCATGATTGGATTTCCACTGAGCGTCATCAAACAGGCAGCTGCGGACTTTCTGCACATCGTCAAGGACGAAGATATCCGGCCCAATGAAGTGATCGATGAAGTCATCCGACTCACAAACAAGGCCAGGCGCGAAGGAATCATTTCGCTGGAAAAAGACGCGGCCGGCATCAAAGACGATTTCTTCCGAAAAGCGATCATGATGGCTGTGGACGGGAGCGAGCCCAAGGAACTGCGACAGACCATGGAAGTCGAGCTGCAGTACATGGAAGAGCGCGGAGAGCAATCCCCCAAGGTCTACGAAGCGGCGGGCGGATATTCTCCAACTATTGGAATCATCGGCGCGGTTCTGGGGCTGATTCAGGTCATGCAGCACCTTGATGACATCAAGGAGGTCGGCGCTGGGATCGCCGTCGCATTTGTCGCGACGATTTACGGCGTCGCTCTTGCCAACATCCTGTTCCTGCCCGCAGCGAATAAGCTCAAGATCAAACATCGGAAGCACATGCTGCTGAAAGAAATGATGCTCGAAGGAACTCTCGGCATCCTGGAAGGTCAGAACCCACGCCTGATCGAAGGCAAACTGACCTCATTCCTCGATGAAGAACTCCAGAAGCTGCGCGAGAAGACACCAAAGGCCAAGGCCGCCTAATGGCAAGGAAGAAGAAGCACCCTGAGCACGTCAACCATGAACGATGGCTCGTGTCCTACGCCGACTTCATCACATTGCTGTTTGCATTCTTCGTCGTGATGTTCGCTGCATCGAACTCCGATAAAAAGAAGGCTGGCCAGGTGGCGCAGTCCGTACAGAGCGCGTTCACTGACCTTGCAATCTTCACTCCCAGCGGCAAGAAGGTTCCTCTATACGACGATGGCGGCATTCCGTCCACCGCGACAAGCGTCATCGGAAACATGCAGAGCCGGTTCAACAACACCCAGGTGGTGCCGGGCGCCGGGAAAGGCGAGTCTGATAAGGCTCCCACCATACCTGAAGTGAAAGCTCAAATGGAAAAGTTGCTCAAGGCACAATTGGAAAACAAAAGCGTGCGGGTTACTTCCGATGAACGCGGATTGACCATCAGTTTGTCGGAGGCTGGGTTTTTCAAGCCTGGATCTGAAGTCCTCCAGCCTCCGGGTGTCGAAGTACTGGACCAGATCGTGGCGAACCTGCTGAAATTGCCGAATCCCGTGCGAGTCGAAGGTCACACCGACAATATTCCAATTCACACCGCTCGGTTTGCGTCGAATTGGGAGTTATCAACGGCCCGATCGACGTACATCCTGCAATACCTGCTCAATGGTAAAGTTTCGCCACAGCGTTTGTCGGCTGTAGGTTATGGACAATACCGGCCTGTTGCATCCAACGACAGTACGGAAGGAAGAGCGACAAACCGGCGTGTGGACGTGGTGATTCTGGGTGAATCCGCTCAAAAGCTCGAGCCGAAATAAAACCTGATAGAATTCCTAAACCATGAAGTGCGATTTGTGCACAGACGACGACGGCAAAGGAATTCACTATCACGCGTTCATTGACGGCAAGCACCACTGGGTCTGCGAAGCCTGTAAGAAGAAGCTCAAAATCGAAACTGAACATTCCGACGACTAAAGCTGCTCAGGGTTCGTCAGGATCAAAGCTCAACCGGGCGAACATGGCGACTCCAGAGGGCACTGCGATCAGCAGCCCGAATACCCACGATCTCGAGATCCCCGCATCTATCTTCCTGCCGCATTCTCAGATTGATGCTGATTGAATCCTCCCCGGCGAGTTGCTAGATTCGACAGACAATGCCATTTCCACTTGCTCATCCTGCTGCGGTACTGCCCCTCAGGCGCAAGGGGACTTCGTGGCTCAATTTCCCCGCGCTTGTCATCGGCAGTCTGGTGCCGGACGCCGCCTATGTATTTCGCGGTGAAGATATCAGCACATTTTCACATCAAGTCCTTGGGAGCATCGCTTTCGGCCTTCCACCCGGGCTTTTGATGCTGGCTGCGTTCTACTTCTTCCGTGTGACGGCAGTTGAGATGCTGCCCAATCCCGCACGTCGACTTTTCCTTACCCTTTGTCATCGCCCGGTTGGACCGCTTTGGCTGGCAGCTGCGTCCCTTATCATTGGAATATGGACCCATGTTCTATGGGATTCGTTCACACACAATGACGGGTGGATCGTTGGACATCTTTCCATTCTTCGGACTCCAGTCTTCATTTTCGCCGGTCGTACCGCCAGGGTTTGCCATGTGCTTTGGTATGCATCGTCGTTTGCTGGAATCGCGGGGATCGTGATTGCATTTGAGAAATGGAAATGGGCCCATGAGCCGGAAATGGGTCGGATACCTGTCCGCGACTTGATCAGGTATGCAATATTGCTATCCATACTCGTCGTGCCCGTTGCACTCGTGCGCCACCTCGTTCGCGGCCAGTTCGGGTTTATTCTGACGGCTGTTTTGTGCAGTCTCCTGGTAATCGTATTAGCCATCAGAATGACCAGAATCCGCCGTGGCATGAGGCTTTAGCGAAAGTCATCCCCCTTCCGGCTGGAGATACATGGGTAATAAAAAGTTACCTGCTTGCGAAATGACGCAAACATTATCGAAAGAATCTATAATTTCGGCATGTTTTCCAATGCCGCTGAGACCTTCATCCGCCTCGGCGCGGAGTTCCATCGCCGCGGGTGGGTTCTGGGGACCAGCGGGAATTTCAGTGCCGTCACTTCAAGTGATCCGCTGCGGCTACTCATTACTGCAAGCTCAATGGATAAAGGCCGACTCACTGCAGAGAATTTTCTGGAAGTCGAACAGAACGGCAACGCGGTAAACGGACTGGGTGGAAAACCATCGGCTGAGACGCTTCTCCATATCGCGGTGGTTCGCGCGACAGGGGCGGCATCGGTGCTGCACACGCATTCCGTGTGGGGGACAGTGTTATCGGATCTCCATGCTGATGAAGGCGGGTTCTTTATTGAAGGCTATGAAATGCTGAAGGGGCTTGAGGGTGTGACGACACACGAGCATCAGGAGTGGATCCCGATACTCGAAAACACCCAGGATATGAAGGCGCTTGCGGCCGAAGCCAGTGCGTTGCTCCAGAAGAAGGCGGGAGTGCACGGCATACTCATCCGTCAACACGGGCTGTATACATGGGGGAAGGATCCGGACGCTGCGGCGCGCCACGTTGAGATTCTGGAATTCCTTTTTGAGTCCGTCGGCCGCCGTCGAATGATTGATCCTAAACCTGGCGCAAGAAGGAGGAAGTAATGGCAGTGCTTCGAATACCCGATCAGCGCAGGACGCTGACCGCGAAAAACGATATTGTTGAGCATCTTGCGAGTATCGGCATTGATTATGAAATCTGGGAGCCTGCTCATCCAACGAGCCCCGATGCGCCACAGGAAGAGATTCTCGCGGCATACTCCAAAGAGATCGACAAGCTCAAGGCGCGAGGCGGCTACGTAACCGCCGATGTGGTCAACGTCACGGCGCAGACTCCTGGCCTTGATGCCATGCTCGCGAAATTCAGCCGCGAACATCTGCATGAAGAAGACGAAGTGCGATTCATCGTTCACGGTCACGGAGTGTTTCATGTGCATCCACCCGACTCGCCAGTGGTCGCCATTGAAATCGAAGCGGGAGACCTGATTCGAGTCCCACGGGGAACCTGGCACTGGTTCGATCTGTGCTCCGACCGCCAGATCCGTGCAATTCGGCTCTTTCAGGATCCGTCCGGATGGACTCCCGTGTATTCCAACAGCGGCGAGGAATCAAAATTCGAGCCGGTCTGTTTCGGTCCCGCTTTCGTTCCTTAACGATGAAAGGGATTCTGCTCGATATCGAAGGAACAACCACTCCCATTTCCTTCGTCTATGACGTGCTGTTTCCGTATGCTCGCGCTCATGTGAGTGAAAATATCGGCGCGGAAGACATCGCCGCACTTCGACTTTCCCACGAAGAAGACCTTCGAAATGGTTTTTCCCCTCCAGCGTGGACCGAAACGCCTGTTGCCTATGTCCATTGGCTGATGGATCAGGATCGGAAATCGACCGCGCTCAAGAATCTGCAGGGAAAAATCTGGCTCAGCGGATACGAGAGTGGCGCTCTTCATGGGGAAGTGTTTGAAGATGTGCCGTCCGCATTCGCGCGATGGCACGAGGCTGGAATTGATGTTCGGATTTACTCTTCAGGAAGCCGGCTCGCGCAGAAACTGTTATTTTCCAGTACGCATAGTGGGGACCTTACGAAATTCCTGAACGGATATTTCGATACAACGACGGGTCCGAAGACTGAAGCAGAAAGCTACGTTGTAATCGGTCGGGCGTTCCGATGTGAACCCGGCGAGATACTGTTCCTTTCCGACGTCGTTCGGGAACTGGATGCCGCGCGCACCTCGGGAATGCAGACGGCGCTATGTGTACGTCCGGGAAATCATCCACAGCTGCCAGGAACGCATCGTACGATTTCAAGCTTTGAGGAGATTGGGGATTGAAAAAGGAAGGTAAACGAGTCGGAGGCATAACAGTAGGGGCGGTCTATGTCTATGACCGCCCCTACAACTGAAACCAGCCCTAGTTTCCGGCAGTCGCAGTAGTCCTGGCCCCGCCGCCGACAGTTACAAACAGATGGTCCCGAATCGCTTCGATCTGTGCTTTGGCGTCGCCGCCTAACACATTCGTGATCGGGCTCTTTGGGAACTCCGGGAAGAACGCTGGCATGCGTGTTCCCGGGAAGATCTTCTGTGGATCCTTGATCCAATCCAGAACCCACTCTGGCCTTAAACGTCCCTGAGCCAGCTGCAGATTAGGCGCCAGGTCGGCGGGATCCTTACCCGCAGGAATGGCGGAACTTGTGGGGTGGCACTGCATGCACTTCAGAGTCTCGAAAAGTTGAGAGCCCGTAGCAAGTTTCTCGGACGTCGTATCGATCGCTGTCGAGATAAACGGGAATGGCGCTTTGTCGACGGCCGAGAAGTAAGCCGTCAGAGTGCTGATTTCATTTTGTGTGAAATGAAACGTCGGCATTCTCGTGTTCAGGAACGTGCGAAGCTTCATTGCTCCGGGATCGTTGATGAACTTTGCAAGCCACATGGGCTGCGTCTTCCGACCTTCCGTGTTCAGGTTTGGCGGCCACTGGGCCTGTTTGATCGCATCTCCTTTGAGAAAGCCTCTAATGTCGCCGCCCATCTGTTCGATGATGTGGCAACCCTTGCAGTTTTTCTCGTCAATCAACTGCCGGCCCGCAATGACTTCTTTGGAAAGTTTTTCCCGCATTTCCTGCGGAACCTTATCCTTCACCATACTCGTGAGCACCATGGTGATGGCTTGAACGTCCTGAGGATTGAAGGTGAAGTTTGGCATCTTCAACAGTTCTTCAGGAGTCTTGACACGGCCCACATCGAAAATGCGGGGATCCTTCAATTTCTCTGTGTACCAGTCCGCCCGGTCATGCTCGATCGGACGAAAGCCGAAGTCCAGCTGTGAGACCAGCTTGCTTCCAGCTTCGGTCAGTTCGGTTCCAATCGGCTGTTCCGCTTCCATTCCAGGAATGTTGTGGCAACCGAAGCAGCCGTATCGCCGAACCAGACGTTCGCCGACCAGGAGATTTTTTTCTTCAAGGGACATTGCCTTGCGCTTCGCTCGTGCTTCCAGTTCGGTTGAATTGTTTTTTAGTAACTCCAGGACAATGTCATCGAGCGCGGCAGTATCGACTGTGGGAAGTGGCTTTGCCGTCCATGCTTCATTCTTGAGAGATGAGAGATAAGACGTGATATCGGCCGCTTCTCCATCCGTCAAGCGCAGGCTCGGCATTTTTGTTTCTGCCCAAACCAGCTTCGGGTCTTTTACCCAGTTGTAGATCCAGGATGCACTGACCTTGCTGCCTTGAGCGGCAAGGTTGAATCCATGTCTGCGTCGAGTCTGGGATTGCGTTGGAGTCGATTCAATGGAACCGACCGCGTGACAACCGAAACATCCCAGGGATTCCACCAGTTCCTTGCCGTGTGCCGCATTTCCGCTGGGATTTGCCGCAGGCAGGACCTGGGGTTTGGATTTCGACCAGATGAATTCGGTAATGGCGTTAATTTCCGCCGCGCTGCGCTTATCCCAATCGACGCCGCCAATGACTCCGCTGTTATTGGAGTTGTTCCAGAATCGTGGCATGCGGGCTTCCGATTTGAAGTCCTTCGGATTTGCGAGCCATTTTCGAATCCAGTCCTTGGTCAACTTTCCAGAGACAGTCGACAAATCCGGCCCGACCTTTCGTACTCCTTCGTAACCGGGAATCTTGTGGCAGCCGAAGCAGCCGTAAATTCGAATCAGGTCGCGGCCGTTGTCGAGCGCAGCTGCCTGAGATACGTCCGGGCTGGAGTTGTGGCACTTATAGCAGCCCGACTCCACCTTATCCATGGCGAGCATCGGAGTCGTCAGGAATTCGTCTGTGTGCCATCCGAATTTCTTGATCCACTCCTCCTTCTGCTTTTCATTGCGCGGCGTGTGTCCAGCGGACTGGAAATCCGTCGCGCGATCCAGGCCACCATGGCAGGAGGTGCAGCCAAAGTTCTCCATCGGGTGCTTCGAGGCGGATGCGATATAGAGGTCAAGATTGGGATGCGTCTTAAATGGGATCGGGTTATTGGCGTTCCTCTTGTTGTCGATACCCTGATGGCACGTGATGCAGCGATCGACTCGCGGGATCTGCTTGAATGGCTGATCGTTATAAAGATTGGTGAGCAGGATCTGTTGCACCTTTTCTGAGGCGTTCAACATATCCATCACTGGAGCGTTTCGAATTGTCGTCACCAGAAAGCCGGGGTCCAGAGCATGCAACTGGGTGTTGGCCCGGAGGTAATTGGCTTTAATGTCGTCGAGTCCTTTCTGGGCTTCTTCGCCTTTGCCCACATACTTTTCCAATTCGGCCTTGGCAGCAGCAATATTCGTCGACAGTTCTTCGCGTTGCTTAAAGAGAGCGTCCATCTCATCACCGCGAGCTTTCAGGACTTTGGCGGCAGCGTCCGCTTCCGGTTTCTTCCTGGGATCTTTGCCGGCTGCAGCGACCTTTTCATCCAGATCGTACTTTTCCGTGCCGTATTTCGCCTTGGAGTTCTTGTAGTCGGTGTCGATGCGGACAAACGTTGCCTGAAGGTCGCTGAGCTTCTTGTTGGCTTTCGAAATATCAGCGGAGTTCTGCTCCTGATTCTTTTTTGCCGCAGCCAGATCGTTCTGAAGCTGATTGTATTTGTTACGATCCACAGCTCCCACAGCCTTCACGACGTCCTGTTGAGCGCGTTGAACGCTCAACCGGGTGTACTCGCGCTGGTAGCGTTTCCACTCGCGGGAGTAATCGGCCATGATCATGACGATGGTGAAAACGAATAACAGCAGGCTCGAGATCGCGAACCACTTGTGAAGAGTGATGGCCTGGTAGAGCCGATCGTTTCGCTTTTCAATGTTCCAGGCCGGAACTTTCTTTGCGGGCGTTGGAATTGGCGGCTTGGCGTGGCCGCTGTTGGGCGTTTCGCTGCTCATAATTGTTAAATATTAAAGAAGTATTCAGGTATACCGACGATGTACTTCAGATTGAAGAGCCATCGCAGAATCATTTTGATCGGCAACGCTGCCATGGTCAGCAGCAGGAACATCATTATCTGGTAGCGAATGGGTCCGAGGTTTGCATAGAACTGCTTGAACCACTTCTTCGCAAACAACGGCGGCAGGGCAATGTAGTACGCAAGAATCAGAATGAAGCCGAACGCTTCGCGAATCAGCGGATTTGTTGGCAGGCCCATATGAAGGCCCTTGATCCAGATGTACTCGGAAAGGTTGACGTTCACGAGGGCTTCCAGCTTGTGGATGTCCCAGAATTCATAAGGTCCGAAGAAGTTCCAGTTCGGTCCCCGAAGGAACGTTCCCAGAACGACAAGCAGAATCCAGAGAATCAGAAATCCAAATAAGAAGGTTCCGATTTCCCACTTCCGCTCTTTCAGGGTGTAGTAGCCATTTCCTTTTGGATTGGTGTCGATATAAGGAATTGCGCCGAGTCCCACGATGATCAATCCGGGGAACAACACACCGGCAAGCCATGGATCGAAGTACACCAGCATTTCCTGTAATCCGAGGAAGTACCACGGTGCTTTGGAGGGATTCGGTGAAGCCCCGGGATTTGCCGGATCTTCAATGGGCGCCTGCAGCAGAAGAGACCAGCCGATCAGGACGACGGTGAGTACCACCATGCAAATCAACTCGGTGTAAACGAGATCGGGCCAGGTCAGAACCTTCTCCGCCGTCTCTTCCTGTTCGATGAGTTGCTTTCCTTCGTCTTTACGCTCGTCATTGCGAACGGCTTCACGCAATGAGAACCATGTGAAGAAAGGTACAAGAAACAGCATGCCGACGATCGGTACGTTGTCGGGTTTCGTGACAACAAGCCGAAAGTCCGGATTGAAGATGCTCAATGCAAGGAACACTGCCATCGCGGAAAAGACTCCGATCCCCGTGATGTTGGTGTAGAACTTCTGGGGATACTTCAGCGAGATGAGCAGCAGGGCGGCCGCCATCACGATGAGGTATTTCGGATCGGCCAGGAAATTAATGATGTGTTGTATGGATTCCATCTTCGAGATTCCTTCTACAGTGGTCCGGAGATGCCGCCGTCGCGACGAATACGCCAGAAGTGAATGGCCATCAGGAAGCCTGCGATCAGCGGCAAGCCGACGCAGTGCAGAACGTAGAATCGGAGCAACGCGCTCTCGCCGACAAACCTTCCGCCGAGAAGTCCGAATCGGGCATCGCTGGCGTTGGTCACCAGACGGATATCGCCCAGTGAAAGCAAAGCAGCACCCGGTCCTTCATTTCCGAGAAACGGTGTGGCGCGAGCCATGTTGCTGCCGACCGTGATGGCCCACATGGCCAGCTGATCCCAGGGCAGAAGGTATCCAGTGAAGCTCAGCAGCAGCGTAAGCACCAGCAGGATGACGCCGACGTTCCAGTTGAATTCCCGTGGAGGCTTGTACGAGCCGGTCATGAACACGCGGTACATATGGAGCCAGACGGCAATCACCATCGCGTGGGCACCCCACCGGTGGATCTCCCGCATGATTCCGAGTGGAACCTGCTGTCGAAGGTCGATGATGTCGACGTAGGCGTACTCCAGCGTGGGCCGGTAGTAAAACATCAGCAACAGGCCTGTGAATGTCAGAACCAGAAACAGGAAGAATGTGATTCCGCCCATGCACCAGGTGTAGCGCATTCGAATGCCCGATTTGCGAACCTTAACCGGATGCAGATGAAGGAACACGCTGCCCAGCATGACGAGCATGCGTTTGCGATCGGAATCGGGAACGCCAACACGAAAGATGGATCGGTAAATCTGCGACTCCTGAATGTACTGCCCGATGGCATCGGGAGACACACCACTGAGTGCTGCTTTTATTCGATCGATTATTTTTGCCATGATTACACTTTCAGAAAGGATTGCGGGTTAATCCACTCGCCCTTTTCATACTGGAACTTGTGACTCTTATCCACCAGGATCTGGCCGTCGTCTGCCAGGGAAATGGCAAAGCGCTCGAGTGGCCGGGGGGTGGGACCTTCAAAATTAATACCGTTTTTGTAATAACCGCTGCCGTGACACGGACACTTGAATTTCTGTTCGCCATCGAGCCAGTTCGGTGTGCATCCAAGGTGAGTGCACACGGTGGACAATGCGTAGATACCCAATGCACCGGTAACGACATCGTTGTCTTTTACGAGCCAGACACCCAGAGGCTTGAAGCGCTCATCGACGATACCCTTCTGGAGTTCGCCGGGATCCCCGGCCTTGAATGTTGGTGGCGGCTCAAAAAGCACATTGGGGAACATGAAGCGGCCTGTTGCCGTTGCGGCAGCAAGCATGGATGCACCGAACGCCGCCCACGCCAGGGTCATCCAGGAAATCATCGAACGGCGCGGAATGAGCTTGCCGGGCGCTGCCGGTTTGCCGGCTGCCGCTGGCGCGGCCGCCGCAGCTTCCACATGATGCGCTGTGCCGTGGCCCATCGAGGCCTCGCCGCGCTTCACAGCCGTGATACTTACTATCAGAATCAGTAGAACGACGGGGAGCAGGATTGCTCCTGCGATACCCATTGCGTGCAATACTTCGGCCATGACTCAACCTCTGTAATAGTTCAAATTATGAATTCAAAAGTTCTTCAACGCTTCCAGAGCCGCACTGCGCACAACCAGAACCGGATCGCTCTGGCTAAGCTCGACGATCTTTCCTCGTGCCGGCTGGTACTTCAGAATCGCCAGGCACTTTACTGCATTCACCACTAATTCAACTTTCTGGGCGGCTGTCATGTCCGGGATGGAATCCACGTAGCCGCGATCCAACAGAGTAACCAGAAGATCCGCCCCCGCAGGATCGTCCATGCGCGCCAGAGCCATTGCGGCATTCCAGCGCACCTCATCCTTGACATCATTCAGTGCGATCTGGAGATCATGGGCGGCAGTTGGGTCTTTAATCGCCCCAAGCACGTATGCCGCTACCTTTCGAACCGAGGGATCGGGGTGTTTCAATTGCTTGACCACACCTGGGACGGCGGAATTATCGCCAATGAAGCCCAACGCCGACAAGGTGTAAATTTGATTTTCTATATCCGAGTCTTCCAGTCCTTCAACCAGCGACGGCACAGCACGCTTATCGCCAATGCGCCCAATAGCGACCGCAAGATATCGGCGCACTCTCACGTCTCCGTTTTGAGCGTTTCGATAAGCGGCGATAACGTCTCCTACCAGTTCCGGATCCAGCTTTTCCCGTTTGTTAGATACGAAATTCGAAAATTCATATGCAGACTGCCAGCGCTGTGCCTCGGATCCGGATTGGATTGCGTTTAGAAATTCCCGCGGGCTGCGCTGTTCATAGGTCAGGTAACCAAAGAGCAGGAAGATTCCGACACAGATCGCAATGATGATCAGAGGAAACAGAAAAAACTGCGCGACGAGCAGAGATGTCGGTTTGCGTTCCTCAGTAAGTTCGACTGCTGGTTCTTCCATAGTAAGGATGCCGGCGAGGGTCATCGGCCAACAATAGAGAATAGTAGGTATATGCTTCGAAATCAAGAGGCTGCGGCTTGACGCTGTTATGCGTGCAACGTAGACTCTAAAGACTCCCGGAGGATACTCAATGAAGTGGATCCTGACTCTGTTCCTTTGTTGCGTCGTTGTGACCGGATGCCATCCGTGGACGGGCATCACGACCGCGCAGCTGGCGAAAAAGATGGGCGGTCCGCCTCAGAGAATCCAAAACTCCGGCGATTACCGCATTTTTGTTTATCGTGACCCGATGGGTGGAGGCCAGCTCAGCTTCTTCGTGGATCAGCAGGGAATCGTCAGAAAATGGACCGGAGCTCCCGTTGGTGGAGCTACTGGCGGCGATGCGGGGGACACCAGTGGCGCCGCAGGCGGTGCTGCCGAGTAGGAGCGAACAATGAGGCGCGCCCTCAGCGGTGTATTATTCGTCTTCTTGATTTGCTTCGCTTTGACTTCCTGCCAGCACTGGGTCGGGATCTCCACTAACGAACTCATCAAACGCCTGGGCCCCCCCGTCAATGTTGTGCCGTCCGGCGACTTCAGCGTCTATACATACTTCGATGGGCTCGGCGGTTCACCCATGAAATTCTATGTCGACAAGGATGGCATCGTTCGACGGTGGGATGCCACGCCTGTTGCTGCAGATCTTGGTGCGGCCGACGACACTGTTATCGGGCCGATAAACTTGCCGTGATCAGATCCCCTCTTTCCGTGAAACCAGCGTCCCATCCTTCTCCAAACCCGCAATCGCGTTCTCGGTGTATCCCAGCATCGCGAGCACGAATCGATTGTGCTCTCCAAAAATTGGAGGCGGCCCCTCCACGATCCCCGGCGTGTCGGATAGTTTAACGGGCAAGCCAAGAACGCGTATGGGGCCGTATTCCGGATGTGTCAGGTGTTTGATCATTTCGCGAGCATCCATTTGAGGGTCTTCCAAAACCTCGGCCACGGTATTCACCGGGCCCGCCGGTATCGCGGCCTTTGCCATCTTTCTTAGAACATCGGACCTTGTGAATTCACCGAGAGTCCGATCGAGAATGGGTTTGAGCTCGCTGTAATGGACCAGTCGCGAGTCCGTGGTAGAGAAGCGCGGGTCTGAAATGAGTTCGGAGATCTCAAGCTCCGTGCAGAAACTGACCCACTGTTTCTGATTTGTCACTCCGATATTCACGAATCCGTCTCGAACCTGGAAGCATTCGTAAGGCACGATCGACGGATGGCGCGTACCCATGCGCTCCGGCGAGCATCCAGTCGTAAAGTAACTCTGGGCCTGGTACGTCAAGGTTGCGACGGTACTGTCCAACAAACTGACGTCGACCCACTGTCCTTTGCGACTACGAATCCTTGCCAGCAACGCCAGAAGAATTCCCTGTGTGGCATAGAGGCCAGTGACGATGTCGGATATCGAAGTTCCGACCTTTGCCGGCGGGCCGTCCGGAAATCCCGTTAGATCCATAAGGCCCGACTCCCCCTGGGCAACGACGTCATATCCCGGCCGGCTGCGGTAAGGTCCGGTCTGTCCGAAACCGGAGATGGAGCAATACACAATCTCCGGCCGGCGCTTCGAGACCGCTTCATAACCAAAACCCAGCCGATCGAGAACGCCCGGTTTGAAGTTCTCAATCAGGATGTCCGCACGATCTATCAATTTCCACAGGATCTGGCGTCCCGCTTCGCTCTGAAGATTCAATCCGAGGCTCTTCTTGTTTCGATTGATCGAATGAAAGTAGGTGCTAATTCCGCCTACGAAGGGAGGACCCCACTTCCGGCTGTCGTCTCCCCATGGTGGCGGTTCCACTTTGATCACTTGTGCTCCCATGTCGGCCAGCATCATCGTGCAAACAGGACCGGACAAAATTCGTGAAAGATCGACGACGAACATGTCATCAAGTGGACGCATGGGCCGGAATGATAATGAACTTGGTTGGGCTTTTCCACATGCTGCGGGTCCCGGACCGGATTTCCACAACGTTTACCCGAATTTCGTCACAAAAGGTTTCGTTTCATGAAGCGCATTGGATAGAGTCGGCTCCATTCCGACAACATTGTGGTGTGGCTTGTGAATTGCTTGGGACGATGTTGCAAATAGAAGTCGATGGGCACCGTATGTATTCAGAAGGCCACAAACCGAACGACTCCAGTTCCCTGCAGCCAGTTGACGCCAACCGCCAGTATGCATGGAAGGAACGGAATTACGTTGTCCCCAATCCCTCTCGCATGGGCTTTCAGTGGAAGGCCTCGGCGCTTCAGAAACTTCGGCGCTTAGACAGGAGTCTCCAGCCTGTAAAGCCTGTTACTGTCGTCGTGCCGGCCCTGTATAACTTCATGCCTGCCGAAGTTCTCGCACTCGGGTGGTTGAACGAAATCGATTCTCTGACCGCGATCCGCCAACGAATCATGCTGGTCTCCAAGCTGATCGGTTGGGATGTGTTTACCTTCCACACGCGTCATAATCTCGACCCTTACTTCGATTCGGCCATCAAGGCGGTTCGGGAAACCTGGCTGAACGAAGGCGCGCTCAGCATGGACGCCATTTCCCAGACGCGCAAAAGATTTGGAGCGGCTTTTGACTACCACAAGATCGAACCGCGTCTTGTGGAAAACCTTTTGATTCAGACTTCCCTTATGGAATGGCTTACCGTTCGGGCCGGAGTCCGGCCCTTGCAGTTCCATGTCATTGGAACGGGATTGTTGTCGAGCCTGGTATGGTCCGGCGCGCTTCCATTCCAAAGCGCAATCCGAACCGCTGTTAAACTTGGGATCCGCTGGGACGCTAAGCTGGGGACGATGGCGCACGAAGATCTTCGACGTTCCGGATCCACTTCCACCGAAGAGAATCTGGGATGGCGGCGGTTCCACCGTGTGCGCCAGCTGGTAGAGGGACGTGCCGAAGTGAACCTGACTGCGGATCCTTCGGACTTTCCACAATTCGATGCGCCTACCCGTCCATTCTGGTTTTCCGCCACGGCAAAAGATGAGCCAGTCTGGATTGAAACCAAGAAGAACGTCCGAAAGGCACTGGAGTCGATGAACCTGTCATCCTGGTCTCCCGATGTACCGAAGCCCCTCGCCGAAGATCGTAGTTCGGGAAGAGTACGCGGTTGGCTTGCCAGTCCCATGCACCCTGTCGCATCAGCCTGCCACTGGAGTTTTTATAACTATCTGCTTGCTACTCCCGATGCGTCTCTTCTGTTCATCAACCACATCGCTACTGTTGCTCCTGCGGGCCAGATGACAATCCCCCAAAACGCGCCTGCAAACCGCGCTTCGGTTACTTATCCGAATGCAGGGACCGCAGAAACTCGACCTGAACCTGGTTATTAATAAGGTCCAGATTCCGCGCTTCGATATTCCACTTTCGCGTGAACTCCGATAGCGGAATGATTGCTTTTGCCATCGATCCATGGCCACCAGAGGATCCGATATCTCCAAATGCGCCTCGAAGTACTCTCCCGGCACCGCGGACATAGCCCACGTTTCGAACTGAAATAATGTAGTTGGATTCGTAGACACCCGTCACAAAGCCCCATTCGATTCCTTCGAATGACAAACTGAAGTCGGCCATCTGAGGGATCAGATCGTCACGCTCGACGTAACCAAGGTGAACGAAAGCCACCTTGTCGATGATGCGGCGGTTTGTGAGAGCGCGCCCCAGCGCATCCAGTGCTGCCGGTGGGAGTTCCGGACGCTCGATACGACGCAGCAGGTTCTGATTCGCAAAGGGATACAGTCGGGAAAATGCTTCCACATCCCATTCGTTCACTTCCCTGGTGAGCATAAACGTATCCGTCTTGATTCCATAAAGCATGGCTGTTGCGATACGCGTGCCGACGTTGCTTCCTGCGCACACGAGGTATTCCAGAAGAATGCTCGCTGTCGCGCCATATCGGGGACGTATGTCCTTGATGTGAGATCGATAGTTGAATTGTTCCGGATGATGGTCGATGACCAGATCGACGTAGTCCGGCGGATGCTGCAGATGAGGCGGCTGCAGGTCCACAACCGCGATTCGATCGAATTCCTTCATGCGGGATTCAGTGGCCTTTTCGATTTCAATTTCCAGCAACTTGACCATCGCGATGTTTTCAGGCCTGGTGACTTGGCCATAGGAGACCAATGGTGCGGTTTGCTTATTCCGGCCCAGGACCTGGCGTAGGGCCAGTCCGCTGCCAATGGCATCCGGGTCCGGATCATCCTGGAGAAGAATCGCAACCGATTCGGCGTCTTCAAAATGAGCACGTACTTCCTCAACACGCCGCATCGTCATCGCGAGCCGAATATGCCAGCGGAGATTCGTCTCCAGGAGTTCCGCAATGGAAACGAAGTGAGCGAACGATTTGAATTCTGCAGGGATTTCATCGGTAAGCGAAGTGAGGATGAGGGTTGGGGTTCTTCGTCCTTGCTGCCGGACCAACTCAAGAATTCTGGTCAGCCGATGAGGATCTTCGGACTGCGCAAGCAGCAGGTCCACCTGGCTTCTCGACAATTTCTCCGCCAGTAATCCGTTCGTCCCGCGTCTGACGAGGGTGGCCGTGTCGCCATTCCCTTCAAAGTATTCCTTAAGAAGCCCGGCAACGAAGTCCTCTTCGACATACACGACCGACTTCATAGCCAATATTCCAGACCTGCCCGAAACAAAAATGCCCCTTCGTTTTCAGTAGATGCTGGGGCCCCCGATTTTGCCGGGGTGAAAGAGTCGCCGGCAGACCGCTGAACAACACGTCATTGTAGGCGGGGGCCGAGAATGGTGTCAATGGATCCGCTGGATCAATCCCGCGATCAATGCAGCGCGATGTGGGAGCGAGGTGATTTCGACAAATTCGTCGATGGAGTGTGCGCCGTCGCCCACGGCTCCGAGGCCATCGAGCGTTGGAATGCCGAGCGCTGAAGTGAAGTTGCCGTCGGAGGCTCCTCCAGTGGACCCCTCATTGATATCGATTCCCAGTTCCGTGCCGATGGACCGCGCGAGTTCAAAGAGCCGGGCTGTGTCGGTAGTGCGTTCCATCGGCGGGCGATTGATGGCGCCCCGTATTTCCAGGCGCGCACCGGAGAGTTGAGGCTGCAGCGCGTGCAGCGCCGTCGTCATTCGCAATGCTTCATCATTGCTCGCAACACGGACATCCACTTCTATTGCCGCTTCGGCAGGTACGACGTTCGATCGGGTACCACCCTGGATCACACCAACAGTGACACCTGTACCAAGTCCTGCGTTGGTCATGGACTGAATTGATAATACCTGTCGCGCGATCTCCTCAATGGCATTGATACCCTTCGCCGGATCTACACCCGCGTGAGCCGACCGTCCGATCGCCTTGATCGTGAACCGGCCGACGCCCTTGCGCGATGTCTTCAGAACGCCTCCGGGTAAAGACGGCTCGAGCACAAGTACGGCGCGTGCCGAATGGGCTTCGGATTCCAGCAGAGTGCGGGAAGTCGTACTGCCGACTTCTTCATCGCTGGTCAGTAAAACGGTGATGGCGTGTTCGAGCGGATTACCGATATTTCGTAAAGCGCGTACTGCCGACCACATGATCACGATCCCCGCCTTCATGTCGAATACGCCTGGACCAGTCGCTGTGCCATTCGTGATTAGGAACGGACGCCTTGCCACTTCACCAACAGGAAAGACGGTATCGGTATGACCAAGTAAGAGGATCTTTTCCGAAGTCTTTCCTGGAAACTTCACTCGAAGGTGATCGCCGAAACGCTTCACGGGAATGTAGTCCACCGCGCCGCCTATCGCTTCGAATTGAGATCCGACAAACCGGGCAAATCGGTCTACAAGCATCTTGTCCGTGCTGGGCGACTCCATGTTGACCAATTGCTCGAGCATCTGAAGCCCACCAGGTAATTCCCGCTGCAAGTACGATAAGAGCTGCTTCATGTGCCTAGTCTATAATTCCACGAGATGAAATTGGCCATTCTCGGAACCCGCGGGATTCCGGCAAACTACGGCGGGTTTGAAACCTTCGCCGAAGAACTTTCCATCCGGCTGGTTGAGCGAGGCCACACGGTGAACGTTTATTGCCGGTCCAATAACATCCAGTTTGCTGGCCGGAATTACAAAGGGGTGGACCTGGTCGTTCTTCCAACCATTGGAACGAAGTACTTCGACACCGTTTTTCATACCTTTATTTCCGTGTTCCATGCCATTCCGCGCCGCTTCGACGCTATTCTTGTATGCAACGCCGCGAACGCCATATTTACCGCCATTCCCAGAATCACCTTCACGCCTGTTGCTCTCAATGTAGACGGGCTGGAGAGAAAGCGGAAAAAATGGGGATTCGCAGGCCGGATGTACTATCGCCTTTCAGAGTACCTGTCGACGCTGATACCCAGTGTCATCGTTACCGATGCTTCTGTTATTCGCGAATACTACATGCAAACCTACCGCGCAAAGTCCACCATGATTGCTTACGGAACACGCTGCGATCGAGAGCAAACGACCGCGGCGTTGGATCGGCTACAGGTGACACCGCGCCAGTACGTTCTTTATGTGAGCAGGCTGGAACCGGAGAACAATGCTCATCTTGTGATTGAAGCCTACGCTTCGGTACGTACGAATATGCCCCTGCTGATCGTGGGCGATGCGCCCTATGCCCATGAATACATCGCCCAACTCAAATCCACTCCGGATTCCAGAGTTCGATTTACCGGCGGAATCTACGGGATCGGATACCGCGAATTGCAATCTCACGCGGCCCTTTACATTCAGGCGACGGAAGTTGGGGGAACGCACCCGGCTTTGATTGAAGCTATGGGTGTGGGCAATTGCGTGATCGCCTACGATACGCCCGAGAATCGCGAAGTTCTTGGCGACTGTGGACTCCTCTTCAAGGAAGTCGCAGAACTGAGTCGACATATCCAATGGGTCATCGATGATCCGGCCCGAGTGTCCGCCTTTGGCCAGAAGGCGCAGGCGCGCGCCAGAGCCGTATATTCGTGGGATGCGATCACCACCCAGTACGAAAAACTATTCGAGGATATGAAGCTTTCCAGATAAAGTACGACCTGGACTAAAGAAATGAAGATACTCGTTACCGGTGGTGCTGGCTTTATTGGATCCAGTTTTGTTCGCTACGTGTTACGCACGCAGCCAGGTGTGGAAATCATCAACTACGACCTGCTGACCTACGCGGGGAACCTGCGAAATCTCGAGGAGGTTGAAGCGGATTCCCGCTATCGCTTCGTACGTGGCGATATTGCGGACAACGATTCGGTTCGCGCGGTTTTCGAAGACAATCACCTCGACGCCGTAGTCAATTTCGCCGCAGAAACTCATGTGGACCGTTCGATTGAAGATTCCACTCCGTTTGTTCGCAGCAATGTCGTCGGAACTCAATGCCTGCTCGACAATGCCCGCCGGTTCAGGGTTTCCAGGTTTGTGCAGATCTCCACGGATGAAGTCTATGGAAGTCTCGGGCCGGAGGGCGCGTTCCGGGAAGACACACCGATAGATCCCAGCAGTCCTTACTCGGCGAGCAAGGCCGGCGCAGATATGCTTGTCCTGAGTTATTTCCGGACGCACAAATTTCCCGTCGTCATCACCCGATGCACGAACAATTACGGGCCATATCAGTTTCCCGAGAAACTGATTCCTGTGCTCATTGAGAATGCAATGAATGATCGATCGCTTCCGATCTACGGTGATGGATTAAACGTCCGGGAATGGATCTTCGCCGACGAGCATTCTCGCGCGGTCTGGCTGGCGTTGTCCCGTGGCCGCGAAGGTGAGGTTTACAACATTGGCAGCGGTCAGGAGAAAACGAACCTCGAAGTCGTTCGAGGCGTGCTGAAGTTGCTCGGAAAGCCCGAATCGCTGATTACCTACGTCAAGGATCGTCCCGGACATGATCGTCGCTATGCGATGGATTGTTCCAAAATCCGTCGAGAGTGGGGCTGGCAAAGCGAAATGGAATTCAGCGAGGGCCTCGCACAAACGATCGAATGGTACAAGTCGCACCAGGACTGGATGCATGAAATCAAGGATGCGTCTTACCTCTCCTATTACGACCGGATGTACACGCATCGAGACGATACGCTTTCCCGCCTCCATTCATGACGTCTTGCGATTTATGCGGAGCCGATAATCCCCGCACCGTTCTGGAATCTCCACAACTCGATGGGCCATTGGTGCAATGCCGGAATTGCGGACTCCGATATGTCGGATGGCGGCGATCCCAGCTTACGTTCGGTTCGGGAACTGGAGATGCGCATGAGGTCGCCAGTCGTGTCCAGGCGGCGAACTTCAATATTCGAAATCTCAGGCTGGAGGAAGAGCATCGTCTGGGGATTCTAAATGCCCGCTGGCGCCTCGATTTGATTAGAAAATTCCGAACGTCGGGAAAGCTCCTCGAAGTGGGATGCGCCCGTGGGGATTTTCTGAGTGTGGCCAAGGAGTCGTTCGAGGTGTCCGGAGTTGAGCCGAATCCCGGACTCGCCGACGACGCGGAAAAAGTCGCACCGATATATCGCGATGTGATCGAGACACTTCCGTGGCGCGACTTCGATGTTGTTACGAGTTTTCATGTGATCGAACACGTGGATTCGCCAAAACGATTCGTTTCGGCCATTGCGGATCGAATCAAGTCCGGTGGCATGCTTGTCCTGGAGACACCCGACATTGATTCACTGCCTTTTCGGCTCATGAAAGCCAGGTGGCGGCAGTTTATTCCCGAGCACTACTTCTTCTTCGATCAATCCACGATGACGCGACTGCTCTCCGACTGTGGATTCAAGGTGGAACGAATCGTCCGGATTGGCAAATACGCCAGTGCCGCGCTCATCCTGAATCGCTTGTCGCGTTATTTGAAATTGATGCGTCCTGTGGAGGACTACGCCGGACGTTTGGGAATCTCACGGATCGCAGTTCGTATCAATCCGCTCGATATTATGCTGGTTTTCGCGGCCCGGGTTTGACCGACCCTACTTTAGGGAATCGATCAACCCGGCCCTTTGGCTAACCTACTTCATGAGGTTCTTGACGGTCGGAAGAATCGCATCTGCCCAGATCTGATATCCCTTTTCCGTGGGATGCAGGCCATCGGCCATGATATCCGGCGGTACCACTCCATTGACCAGGAACTTGTCGCCGATGTCCATGTAGAAAACCTGCTTGTTGTCGGCCAGCTTCGCCAGACCGGCGTTGACTTCCTTGATCGGAGCGTTCAATGCAGCGGTCTGTTCGGGAGCGCGTGTATTGAAACGAGGGAAAACAGCAAGTATGAGCACCTTTGCCTGCGGCTGGTGCTTTTTGAACTCTTCGACAATGAGGCGGTCGCCATCGATAATTTCGGCGACAGGATTCGATGCCATGTTGTTGGTACCGAGCATCAGAATGATCAGCTTTGCCTTGAAACCCTCAAGTTCCCCATTCTGCATACGCCACAGCGCGCCCTGCGTCGTATCGCCGGCAATCGCGAAGTCCGCGGCTTTCAGCGGCGCAAAGTTTGCCGCCCATACTTTTCCGCCAGTGGCTTCATTGCCCCGCGGCCAGTAAAACCAATCGGTAATGGAGTCGCCAACAAACAGAAGATCGATATCGCCTTTCTTCGCGATATCCACGAATGTCTGATGGCGACCGTCGTTGCGCTCATTGTGAAACGCAACATTGGCTGGAGGTGCAGGACCTCGCTGGCCTCCGCCGGCTGCAGTGGGAGCTCCGCCGGGACCTCGAGCGCCCGCGGCAGGCGCCGCAGGCGCCTGCGCAAACAACGATGGGGCGAGCATCAGTGCAAGAACGGCATTCAAATAAACAGACCTACGACTCATATGCGCCTCCTCGATTCTTTCTGG
>Ga0070661_100000832_pt1 | contig 22191 bp, 19 predicted proteins | sample KBSC43metaG_FD_64663 | JGI IMG/M metagenome (GOLD analysis project Ga0070661, IMG submission 64663) | Corn rhizosphere microbial communities from Kellogg Biological Station, Michigan, USA - KBS C4-3 metaG | ecosystem: Host-associated > Plants > Roots > Rhizosphere > Soil ... | reverse complement strand
GTCCTCGGCCTCGATCAGCTGGCGAATCTCGACCTCGCCATCCTGGAAGGGCGCGCGCTCGAGCCACTGGATCGCCTCGTCCCTGGATTTCAGCTCCCAGATCCAGAAGCCAGCGATCAACTCGCTCGACTCCGGGAAGGGACCGTCGATCACGGTCCGCTTCGAGCCCTCGAATCTCACTCTGGCTCCCTTCGAGCTGGCCTCCAGGCCCTCGGCCACGACCATCACCCCGGCCCTGACCAGCTGGTCCTCGAACTTGGCGATCTCGCTCAGGACCTGTTCCTCGGGGAGCTTCCCCGACTCCGAATTCTTGTTCGCCTTCACGATCACCATGAGTCGCATCTTCGCCTCGTTTCATTCGGGCGCGGAGGCCGCGAACTCGGCCCGCACCCTGTCGTCCCTCACCGGGGAAGCGCGAGATCCTGAATCTTGTCTGTCAGCGACCGCACAGCCCTCTGAACTTGCTCGGTAGCTCGGCGGCCCCCGTCGCTCCGGACGATGGCCCGCACTCAGGACGACCTCTGGAGGATCCGCTTCGGCGTGCCCCGGGCACACGCGCGGCGCTGCGGAAGCGGAGCGTGCGCGGTCCACGAATGATCCTCCTTCCCGGGCACCGGCGTGGCATGTTCGGGCCATGAGCTCCAGCCCGGTCGACGTGCTGAAGCAGGCCGCGGCCGAGGCGGCGGCGAGCCGGGTGGTCTCCGGAATGGTCGTGGGCCTCGGGACGGGATCGACCGCCATCCACGCGGTGCCGGCGCTGGCGCGGCGGCTGCGCAGCGGCGAACTCGAGGACATCCGGGCCGTCGCCACCTCGTTTCAGTCGACCATGCTGGCCCGCGAGCTCGGCATCCGCCTGGTCGACCTCGACGAGATCGAGCGCATCGACCTGGCGATCGACGGCGCGGACGAGGTGGCGCCCGACCTGACGCTGATCAAGGGAGGCGGGGGGGCGCAGACGCGGGAGAAGATCATCGCCGCGCTGGCCGTGGACTTCACGGTCGTCGTCGACGAGGCAAAGCTCGTCGACCGCCTGGGCTCGACCCGTGCAGTTCCGGTGGAGGTCCTGCCGTTCGCCGTCGGGCCAGTCTCCCGGGCCATCCAGCGCCTCGGGGGACGGCCGGAGCTGCGGATGGCGGTGAAGAAGGCAGGCCCGGTGGTCACCGATCAGGGAAATCTGCTGCTCGACGTCCGGTTCGCGGAGATCGCGGACCCGGCCGGGCTGGAGCGGGATCTCAAGATGATCCCCGGCACGCTGGAGAACGGCCTCTTCGTCGGGCTGGCGCGGCGGGTGCTCGTCGCCAGCCTGGTCCAGGGCGTGCCGCGGGTTCGGGAGCTGCTCCCACCTCGGACCCGGTAGACCGTCCCCGGCCGCAGAGCGCCTGGAAATCCGCCGATGTACGCGGTGTGGGACACGCACCCGCCGAGCGCCGCGGGGATTGCTCCTCCGGCAACAGGTGAGGCGCGATCGGCGCACCCGACCGCGCTCCGGCCCCGAAAAGACTCGGCCGGCGCTGGCGGGGCCGTTGCACAGACCGTCCTCCGTCACCTGGAGGAACCTGTCATGAGAACACTGCTTTTGCTGTCATGTATCGCGACGCTGGGCGCGGTCGGCTGCGGGAAGAAGGCCGACTGCGCAGAGCTCGGAAAGACCTGGTGTGCCCGAATGAGTGCCTGCGGCGGAACGCCCAGCGCACAATGCGAGTCCATCATGACCAATCTCTGCGTCCAGTCCACACCGGCGGCCTGCACCCAGCAGACGGTGGAAGTGGACGAGTGCATTTCGGCCGCGAACAACGAGAGCTGTGGCGAGGTGCTCGCCACGCTTCCGCCGGCCTGCAAGCTCACCTGCAAGTAGCAGCGCGGAGAGCGCTGGGGCGGGCTCCGGGTCTCGGGGGATCAGCTCCCGGACCCGGGGCACGCTTTGCCCGAGGCAGAGTCACTTGAGAATCTCCTCGAAGTCGATGGCAAGCGTCCCGGGCGGCGAGTGGTCGAGACCGCTCACGACCCGCAGGCGCCAGGCCAACGTGACTCGTCGCTCGACGGCCGCCTCGTGCGCAGCAGCAAACAGCCGGTAGGCGCGCGACACACGCGTCTTGCCCTGGGCGAGAACGACCGCCGGTCTGGGTCCCTCGTCGATGTCACGGTCACCGACGACGACGACGAAGTCGCGAGTGAGTGAGCGATCGAGCGCACCGGCGTCCATCGCCACGGCGCCAAGGCCGTAGGGAGCGTCGACGCGGGCATCCGGGATGGCGACTGTCCCGGCGCCGGAGGCCACGGCTCGACGGAATCGCGCTTCGGGGACGAACAGCACGAGTCGCTGGACGAACTGCCCACCTGCCGAGTGCCCCAGGATGTCGTATCTCGTGACGGAAAGGGACCATCGTTCGCGAAGGTGATCGAAGAGATGCTCGATCAGCAGGAGCGCCCAGTCCTTGCGCGGCTGAAGGGCGCCGCCACGGACCATCCCGCCAAGATCGTAGGAGTCACCCGGGTAATGGTCCTCGAGGAACTGCGGCGCGACCACGATGAGCCGGTGCTCCCGGGCGTAGGGGGCGCCCAGGTCACGGGCAAGCGTTCCGGTCCGGGAATCACCGTGCAGGATGAAGACGACGCGGGGCTGCGGCCCGGGTTCAACCGGACGCGCGTACCAGACATGGATGGGCCGGTCGCTCCGTCCGCGCTCATCGCGGAACTCGAAATCGCCCAGCTCCACTGCCACTTGGGGCTCTTCTGGTCGAGTCGATGGGGGGAGAGGGGATTGCGTCGCGCAGCCGACCGTGACGACCTGCATCGCCAGCGCGAGAGAGCGCATGGAGCGATTCTATCGACTGGGGCGGTGCTCGACCGGCTCGCCGCTCCTTCCCGAGCGGCCTGCAGCGTCGACCGGGGCCGGAAAAGGGGCAAACGCTCGCGGGGCCGTCGGCGCACCGACAGAGCGCTGCATGGGCCGGCTTCCCTTTCCTTTGGCCGGCCCCAGCTTTGCCCCTCGGATCTGGAGCGCGATTCGCGCTCTTTCTCTCGGGAGCGTGCCGATGCAGACCTGGTGGAGGCGTGTGGCAGTCATCTTCTTGTTCGCGGCAACAGCCGCGTTCGCTCAAACTGGCGCGGCCGCGGGTGGTACCGGCTCGTCCGGCCCTGGCTCGCCGGCGACGACCGGCAGCTCGGGGTCGACGGGGGTTGCTCCGAGCCAGACAGACGCCGTCGGGTCGGCGGGCAAGGGCGATGGCTCCACCGGCGGGACGAAGAAGGCGAAGAAGAAGCACCACAAGGGCAGCTCGTCGGCAGACGGCAGCGGATCTGGAACTCCCGGCACCAGCCGCTCCAGTTCGACCGAATCCGGCGGCTCAGGTCGCTAGGGCAGTTGGGACGGTCGAACGGCTTTCGAAGCGTGCGCCCCCCTACTATCAGTGCAACAACGGATACCCAGGGTGAATCCTCGCTGGAGACCATGCGGGGATCGCGTCGTCGCGACTGAAGGGGGGTTCTCGACGAAGGGTCACCATCGCCAGCTTTGCGGTTCATGAAACTGGCGGCCCCTAGAACCCTTCTGCTCGTCGAGGACGATCCGGAGCTTCGGGAGTCCATCGCCGAGGTGCTGCGGGAGGCGGGGCGGACGGTGGTCTGCGCCTCGGATGGCCTGGACGCGTTGGCGAAGCTCGACGTCGTCGAGCGGCCGTGCCTCATCCTGCTGGATCTGATGATGCCGAGGATGGACGGAATCGAATTCCTCCGTCGACTCAGCAAGCATCCTCGCTCGAAGGACTTTCCCGTCCTCGTCCTCTCGGCGCATGGGACCGTGCAGCAGGCCGAGGTCTACCCCGGTGTGCTCGGGACCCTGCGGAAGCCCTTCGACATCGGGCAGCTGGTCTCCTGGGTGGACGAGCACTGCTGAGCGCCCGTGCCAGGCGAGCCGATGAGAGGACCGGCTCGGGGCGGCCGTTTGCCGCCGCGCCTTTCGAGAGCGAAATGCGGTCAACCGCTGACAGCCAAGTGCCAGGTGAGCCTAGCCACCATGTACGGCGCCTTGAGGAGGGCAGGGTGGACGCCGCGAGCGATGTCAGTCGATGGCACGGACGAGCGGGTCGCTTGCTCACGCGCCTGGAAGCGGCCAGAGTCTCGGAAGGACGTCGCGCCCGCGTTTGCCCTCTGCTCACCGTGGTACGTGTTTCCGGGATTCGGGCAGGCCTCTTGGCGAAGGCACGCGGCGATCTCCCGGCTCCCTCCGCGCGACGGCTCACGTTGAGGGCCCGGCTCGTCGAGTTGACATAACGCATCTTATCGGACGTTCGTCCAGAGGAGCGGAGGGCTCCGCGGCCACCTTCTCACGGGAGCCGCTGCACCCAGACGTTCCGGTACCGCACCGGATGCCCGTGGTCCTGGAGCCGGAGCGGACCGTCGGGCTCGCCGGGAATCTCGGGATCGCCCAGGGTGGTGCTCCCCCAGACCTCCACGTCCTTCTGCACCCGGCTTCCGTTCCAGACCACCGTGATGCGGGCCGGGCTCACCTTCGTCCTTCCGCTCCACCGCGGCGCGCGGAACAGGATGTCGTAGCTCTGCCAGATGCCCGGCGGGAACGACTCGTTCAGGTCCGCATCCTTCACTCCATAGATGGCGCCGCAGTCGTTGGCGCCCGACAGCGCTGCCCCGAACGAGTCCAGGATCTGCACCTCGTAGCGGCCCTGGATGTAGACACCGCTGTTGCCCCGGTCCTGCTCCACCGCCCCGGAGCTGGACTCGGGCACCTGGAACTCGAGGTGAATCCGGACGTCGCCGAACCACCGGTGGCTGTAGAGGTCGCCCGTCCCTGGAACCACCTCCATCGCCCCATCCACCGCCTTCCAGCGCGGCGCCGAGCCATCCAGGTGCCTCCACGCGGCCAGCCCGGAGCCGCTGAACAGCACCGTCGCGCCCGCCGGCGGTGGGAGGTAGACCAGCGGGCGGATCTGCACGTTCCGGTAGAACACCTCCGCTCCCTCGGCCTGGAGAGCGATGCGGCCCCGGCTCAGCGCGCCCCAGCCGTCACCGTCGTCCGTCTCGATGTCGCTGGCCGCGTTCACCCGCCGGCCGTTCACGACGTGTGCCGCGTCCCGTCCCGAGGCGAAGAGCTCGAGCACGTTCCATCCGGTCGACGACTCCGGTTCCTCGGACTTCAGGACCTGTCCGCCGCGAAGCGCCACCTCCTGGCCGCGCGGCGCGAACCTCGGAGGCGACGCGCGGGGGTCGGCGACCGTGGTCGTCAGGCCCGTGCCGGAGAGCATCCAGGCATCCCCGACCGCGTGCTCCATGATCTGGAACTCGAGGCACCGCGGCCAGATCCGGTCCGGCAGGTGCACGTGGTACAGCAGGCCGCTGTCGCGCGGCTGGTTCTTCCGGGGAGCGAAGGTCTGCGTGCCCCACCGGTGCTCGAGCCGGAGCCGGTAATCGTGGAACTCGTCCCAGCTGGCGAGATACCCGAAGTCCTTGGGCGTCCCCGACGCCGGGAGCCCGAGGATGTGGAGCACGTCCCCTTCCATCCGGAAGACGCCCTCTGGATCTCGGTTCCTGCCATTCGAGGGCAGCCAGCGATAGAACCGGCTCAAGGACGGGTCGAGCAGCGACTTCCAGGTGTTCTCGCCCAGGTCGACCGGCGGCGTCCCCGCATCGGGCATGCCGGCATCGCGGCTTGGGGGTGGGCCCGCGTCCGGCGTCCCTCCGTCCGGCGGTGGCGGCGATCCCGCATCATCGAGCCCGGCATCCGGCATTCCCCCGGCATCCGGCATTCCCCCGGCATCGGGCATTCCCCCATCCGCCCCAGGCTCGCCAGCGTCTCCGGGCGGGCTCCCCGCGTCCGGTGATCCCGCGTCGATGACGCCGGGCTCGAACCGCACTCCCCCGTCCACCGAGCCTCCTGGGACCAGCTCGCTCGTGCAGGCCAGGAAGGCACACGACGCGGTCAGGCACGCCCGGACGAGTCGCATCGTGCGCCGAGGTACGCATTCATCGAGCGGCTGCCAACGGGACCTTCGTCCCGAAGGCCACACCGCTCTCGTGTCAAACGCTCCGGTCGAGCCAGCTCTCGTCCGGCGTACCCGAGCGTTCTCAGGCGCGATCGCGGAGCTCCGATGCGCCTGCGCTCTTCGCGCAGTGCGCACAGCAGAAGAACTGGGAGCCGGCCTCCAGCCCGTGTCCGAGGATCCGGACTCCGCAGTGGCTGCACGTGGGAGCCAGCTTTTGGATCGCGCATTCGAACGAATCGAACCGGTGGACGGCTCCATTCACGTTCAGCTGGAACGTCTTGTCGTACTCGTTTCCGCAGGTGTCACACCGAGCCTTCATCGCGCCCTCATCTCTCGTCCTCGAAACGTGAGGTCCGCACCAGCGCGCCAGATGCAAGCTGTGCGACCCCAGTTCGCTCGCGTGAAGCCCGCCCGCGCGCGTGGCACTCAGGCAGGCGGGCGGACGGTGGCGACCAGCCGCAGTCCGATCGGCACCAGGAGCCCCTGGCCCGAGCGCAGCCGCTCGAGCTCACGAATCCGGAGAAAGACTCGCGTGCCGGCGTCGCTCGGCTCCACCCGGTCGGAGAAGTACCGGTGGAGATACGGAAGGCGCTCCGGAGCGCGCAGGTCGAACGCAGCTCTCAGCGCGGAGATCATCGTCGCCGCAGCGTGGAGCGGAGGCTCATGCACGTGCCGCTCACGCCAACGCTCGACCGGGTCGGCGGGTGGCGGACCCTCGCCGCGGTGCCGGTGGTGACCATTGTGTCTCCGCGGCGTGTCCGGGGCCAGCACTCCGGCGGTCTCCAGGACTGCCTGCAGATCCCAGAACCACGCGGCGGTGGCCGCGTCGATCTCCTCGTGCGCGAACTCGTCGGCGACGAGCAGGCCGCCGGGGCGAACCAGGACACGGATCTTCGCGATGCCGGCATCGAGCGGCGCGATGTGGTGCAGCGAGCGGGTGAACAGCACCGCGTCGAACGGCGCAGCGTGGAAGGCAAGGAAGTCGGAGACGATGGCCGGAACGCCCCGTGCGCGCGCCTCCTCGACCTGCTCCTCGCTGACGTCGATCGCGGTGAGCTCGACGCCGGCGCGGAGGAGACGCTGGGCGAGAACCCCCGCGCCGCAGCCCACCTCGAGGACCCGGAGTCCCCGTCCGCCCTCCGGGAGCAGCCGCTCCACCCACGCCTGGACCTCGTCCACCTCCGCCTCGATTGCTCCGGGGGTCCGCACCGCGGGGTCATACCTCAGGAGCGACCGGAACGGTCTGCAGCCGGGTGCCGGAGGCGCCTCATCGGACCTTGGTCTCATCCCCAGCGCCGGACGGCGCCCGTTCCTCTAGACTGCGCCCGGCGATAGTCCGGGAGAAACGGCATGGCGACAACGAACAGCCTTCCGCGAACCGTGATGTCGATCCTGGCCATCAGTGGACTGCTGCTCGGCAGTCTGTGGGTAGTGCGTCCGTTCATCGGTCCAGGCATCTGGGCAGTCACCATCGTCGTCGCCGTCTGGCCCCTGTTCAGGATGCTGCAGGCGCGGCTCGGAGGGCGACGTGGCCCGGCGGTCACGGTGATGGCGCTGATACTCCTGACCATCATCGTCATCCCGGTCTGGCTGGCCGTGGACACGGTCATCGAGCAGTCGGATCGGCTCATCAACCTCGCCCGATCGCTGCCGACGCTCCAGGTTCCCCCTGCCCCCACCTGGCTCGATTCGATCCCGCTTGGCCCGCGCATCGCTCGCTCCTGGAACGAGCTGGCGCAGGCGCAGCCGGGAGCCCTTGCCGCGCGGGTCGAGCCCTACGTGTACACGGCAGCCAAGTGGTTCGCGGCGCAGGCCGGTTCGTTCGGCGCGCTGCTGGTTCATCTCCTGCTGATGCTGATCATCTCCATCGTCCTCTTCGCCCAGGGAGACGTCGCGGCACGGGGAGTTCTGGCCTTCTTCCACTGGCTCGCCGGAGAGCGTGGTCACGCGGCGATCATTCTCGCCGGGCAGGCAATCCGCGCGGTGGCCCTGGGGGTCATCGTCACCGCCCTGATCCAGACCACCTTCTCCGGCGTCGGGATGTTCATCGCAGGGATCCCCCACCCCGGGCTGCTCACCGCGGTGGTGTTCCTGCTCTGCATCGCGCAGCTGGGGCCCGCACTGGTGATGATCCCCGGAGTGATCTGGCTCTACTGGTCGGGATCGGCGGGATGGGGCACGTTCTTCCTCATCTGGACGTTGGTGGTGCTGGCCATGGACAACGTGCTGCGCCCCTGGCTCATCACGCGGGGAGCCAACCTTCCCATCCTCCTGATCTTCGCCGGGGTGATCGGCGGATTGCTGGGGTTCGGGGTCATCGGCCTCTTCATCGGGCCGGTCATCCTCGCAGTGAGCTACACGCTGCTGAAGGCCCTGGTCAGTGACGCGGACGCGACGGTGGTCGTGGCCGCCGCGGCCCCTGCGCCCGCCGTCTCCGTCCATCCACCGGTGGCCTGAAGACCGGTGGTCCGAGAACGTCCGGAGCATCCGGGAGGGGCGCCGCGGCGCCCTCCCCGGCGGCTTCCCGCGGTCAGTGGGTGTGCTGTTGCTGGTCCTGCTGGACGTCGCTGAGCCGGTCCCGGACGGTGTCCACCGCCTCGGTCGCCAGCTCCTGTGCCCGATCGACGACCGTGTCGCGGGCACTGCCCAGAAGCCGGTCCTCCTTCTCGGTGCGCGGAAGCGCGAGGCCGATGGCCGTCCCCGCGGCCAGGGCGACGGCGCCCAGCGCGAGCGGGTTGTCGTCCATCCACCGTCCGACCGCCTGCTCCACACGGCGGACCTGGACCTGGGCCTGGTCCGCGATCCGTTCTGCGGTGTCGCTCGCGGTCGACGCCAGCTCCCCGGCCTTCTCCTGCGCGGACTCGACGACGTCAGAGGCGCGTTCCCTCGCCTGTCGGACCGCGCTGCCGGCGCGGGAACCGAGGCCCCGATCGGACTCTCCGTACCCACGGCCGTAGTCATCGGTCTCGAAGGCACCGGTGTGCCGAGAGCGGGAGGCGTACCGGCGGCCGCCGCTCGAGCCGCCCCGGTTCATGAACAGCCAGGTGAGGCCGATGGCAGAGATGGCCGCGGGTACGGGGTTCTCCCGGATGGTGCTCCAGATCGACTGCCGCGCTTCGTTCAGGGTGTCCCCGGTGTCTCGAATCATTGTCTCGACCTTCCCGACCGTCGCCGCGCGCAGCGCGGTCCTGGTCTCTTCGATGGTTTCCTTCACCGACTCTCGGACCTGTTCCTTCACGTGGCTGGGGGAAAGCCGTTCCTGGAGCTCACCGATCGTGCCGTCCAGCTCGGAACGGGTCTGCTCGATGTTCTGGCGGATCTCCGACGGCCGTTCAGCAGCTCGTGCGTTCACCGTCTCCGTCGCCGCCGGACGGAGGTCCTCTCCCGCCTTCGGAACGGCCTCGGCCCCGGGCGCCGCGGCCCGGGCGCGTCCCGAACGTCCCGTCGACGGGCCCGGCTCCTTCACTGGCCCCGTTCTCTTGCCCATCGTACGTCCTCCTTCAGGGTCTCGATTGTCTGTCGTGGCGCGGGGTCGATCCGCTTCATGGCCTGAAGTCTGTTGCGGGCGAGCACGGCACCGATGCCCAGAACGATCGCCCCGACGATCAGCGCCGCGAGCCAGAGCGCAATCACCGTCCCCAGGGCGAGGATCACACCTGCGATGACCGCGAGCAGGCCGGCGTGCGCCAGGGTGCCGCCCGCTGCGACCATGCCCGCATCCCTGCCGGCCTTCGCGGCCTTCTCCGACATCTCCACCTTCGCCAGCTGCATCTCCTGGCGGACCAGGGTGCCGAGCTCGCGGGCGAGATCGCCGAACAGGTCGCCGATCGACCTTTCCGCGGCGGGCCGGACCTCGCCTGTGGCCTCGTCGAGCATGGTTCAGTGCTCCCGGACCGAGCCGCCCAGCTCGTCACCGGGGCTGCGAAGGCCCTCGTCCTCGATGCCGCCGGTCGAGCCGGCGCCCACTCTCGCCGGGACATAGGGCGTGTCGGTCCCGGGGCGTTCGAGTCTCGGCAGACCGGGGCTGCCGCGGGTCTGCCCCGGCCGTTCCGAGCTCTTGAGGAACCGGGCGCCCACCAGCCCGAGCACGAACGCGCCCCCGAGGAACAGCGCAGGCTCCTGGCGGGCGAGATCCTCGACCCGGCGGAGGACGTCGCGCGGCTGGGCGCCACGGATCGACTCCGAGAGCTGGCGCACCTGATCGGAGGCTTGCTGGGCGAACCGAGCAATCTTCTCCTGCTGGGAATCGCGGAGGTGCGCTCCCGTCATCTGGAGTGCACCGGCCACCTGCTCGAGAACACCGGTGGCGCTCTCCTTCTTCTCCGAGATCTGCTGGTCCGCGATGCGGCCGGCGGTCTCCTTGGCCTGCTGTCCGAGGTCGGAGGCCGACCGCCCGAGCTGGGAGGAGCCCGCGGACTCGTTCTGGGGGGAGGTCATGAGGTCGCTCCTGAGATTCGATGGAAGGGCGGAAGCTGGGGACGACCTCGCTGCTGTCCAGTCGAGGGGTGAGGGAATCCGGAGCGCCTGCGCGTGGTCGTGCCAGGAAAGCGAGCGCTCTGCACCGAGCATCCATTAAGAAGCGCCTCCGCCCCGTGCGAAGGAGCTCATCCAGGCCATGACCTTCGGATCCATCGTCGCCCTCGCCGTGGGGCTGGCCATGGATGCGACGGCGGTCTCGGCTGCTCGCGGCATGGCGGTTCCGAAGATCCGGCCGCGGCACGTGGCCCTGGTGGCTCTCTTCTTCGGCGGATTCCAGGCGCTGATGCCGGTCGTCGGATGGCTGGTCGGCTCGCGGGTAGGCCCGCTGGTCGAGGAGTGGGATCACTGGATCGCCTTCGTCCTTCTGGCGGCGATCGGCGGGAAGATGCTCTGGGAGTCGCGCGATCCGAAGGCGGCGGCCACGCAGCGGAGCGAGGACGAGCTCTTCGGGCTGCGGGTGATGCTGCCGCTGGCGGTGGCGACCAGCATCGACGCGCTGGCGGTGGGTGTCACCTTGCCGATGCTCGATGCCCCCTTCGCCCTCTCGGTGGCCACCATCGGGGTGACCACCGCCGTCATGTGCGTCGGGGGACTCCTGCTCGGGCGCCGGGCCGGGGCGATGCTGGGGCGGCGCCTGGACGTGCTCGGCGGCCTCATCCTGATCGGGCTCGGGGTGAAGATCCTCGTGGACCACCTCGGAGCGGGGTAGCTTCTCCGGGCCGCAGGCTCCGGTCGGAGGGCCCTCGAAGATTTCTGTCCCACGTGCGGCGCCCCCGGTGTCATCCGGGCAAGGAGGCGACGCATTGTCGGACCCGCGGTCGAGGGCCGCCGAGCTCTTCGAGCGGTACGGGCCCGTGGTCTACCGGCGGTGTGCGCGGCTGCTGCGCGATGCGGATGCGGCGGCCGATGCGACACAGGAGGTGTTCGTGCGGCTGGTGCAGAGCATGGAGGCGCTGGAAGATCGCGCCACGGTCCTACCCTGGATCTACCGGGTCGCCACCAACCACTGCCTGAATCTGCGCCGCGCCGGTGAAAGGACGGTGGCCGCCCCGGTGGATCTCGAGCTCGCCGAGGGAGCCGCGAGCGACACCTTTCCCGAGAGACAGCTTGCCCAGGCAGTGCTCTCGCGCTTCGACCCGGCGACCCAGGCCATCGCCGTGGCCGTGCTGGTGGACGGCATGGAGCACGAGGAGGCCGCCCAGGCCCTCGGCGTCTCCCGCCGGACGGTCCGCCGCAAGCTCGACCGGTTCCTGGCGAACGCGCGCAAGTTCGTGGCCCGGAGCACGCCATGAGCCATCCCTCCGAGCTCCGGCTCGAGGCGCATCTGCTGGAGCCCTCCGGGGAGGTGACCGAACACCTGACGAGCTGCGCCCGGTGTGCCCGGCGACTCGAGGAGATGCGGCGCGAAGGCGATCGGTTCCACCGGGAGGTGTTCCCGCGCGCGGTGGTGGCAGTGCGGGACGCCGCGGAGAGCGCCCGACCCTGGTGGCGACGACCCTGGGTGGTTCCCGCCCTCTCGCTCGCGACGGTCTCGGCGGTGTTGCTGCTCGTCACCCGTCCGGGGTCTCCGGACGACAGCTACGTGGGAACGAAGGGCGGCCTCGGGCTGAGCGTGTATGCCGAGGCGCCGGGTGGGTCGGAGCCGGTCGCCGACGGCGGGCGTGTCCCGGCGACCGCGGCCCTCCGCTTCTCGCTGCGCATTCCGGCACGGTGCCACCCGTGGATCGCCTCGGTGGACGCCACCGGCTCGGTGTCCCGCCTCTACCCTCCCCCGGAATCCGGGGCGATGGAGGTGGAGCGATCGGGTCCGCTCCCGGGCGGCGCGGTGCTCGACGGTCAGCCCGGTCCGGAGCGGGTGTATGCGCTCTGTCCCCCGGCGCCGCTGGAGTGGGAGGCAGTGCGGGCCGCCATCGCCCGCGCCGTGGGAAGCGGCGAGGCCGGGGTCCGCAACGCCGGTCCCCTCGAGGGTCTTCCAGGGGACGTGCCGCAGAGCACCCTCCTCCTCGAGAAGGTCCGGTGAGGCTCCTCGTCCTGCTCGGAGCCCTGAGCGGCACGCTCGTTTCCGCCGCACCGCGCTTCGCGATCGTTGCCGGGAGCGACCTGGGCGCGTCGGGCCGCCCGCGGCTCTGGTTCGCCACCAAGGACGCCGAGCGCTTCGGACGTGCGTTGAGCGAGCTCGGCGACTTCACCGCCGATCGCGTGGTCCTGCTCCGGAATCCGGGAGCCGCCCGTTTTCGCGAGGCCCTGGCGGACGTGGAAGCGCGGATGCAGGCCCTGCGGCAGAGGGGTGAGCGCCCGCTGCTGGTGATCTACTTCTCCGGCCATGCCGGGACCGGCGGACTCGAGCTGGGAAGCGAGAGCATCTCCTTCGACGAGCTGCGGACGGCCGTCCTCGCCTCCTCCGCCGAGGCACGCATCGCCATCGTGGACGCGTGCGAGGCGGGCCTTCTCACCCAGGTGAAAGGGGCCTCGGCCGCGCCGGCGCTCGACTTCCCCCTCCCGGTCGAGGACCGGGTGCAGGGAACCGCCTTCGTCGCCTCGACCGCGGTCGGGGAGTCGGCGCAGGAGAGCGCGGCCATCGGGGGCAGCTTCTTCACCCACCACCTGGAGATCGCGCTGCGCGGCGCGGGCGACTTCGACGGAGACGGGCTGGTGACCCTGGCCGAGGCCTTCCGCTACACCGCGGCGCGGACGCTGGCCGGGACCGCCGGCACGCAGGCGGGGCCCCAGCACGCGACCTACGAGTTCCGGATGTCGGGACGCGGCGACGTCGTGCTCGCGGATCTGCGCCGTGCGGAGGCAAGACTCACCGTCCCCGCGGATCCCGGAGCGCTCTACGTGTTCCGGAGCCCGAGCAACTCGGTGGCCGAGGTGCAGGGCGGGCCCACGCCGGTCGTCCTCGCCCTTCCCGCCGGTCGTTACGCCGTCGAGCGCCGCGCCCCCGAGGGTCGGGCGACCGCCGACCTCACGCTGGAGCGCGGAGCGGATCAGCGGCTGCCACCGCTCGTCCCGACCCGCTACGAGCTGGCGCGCGCCAAGGGTGGGCCCAAGCCGGGGCTGGTGTACGCCGGCGGTGGGCTCTTCACCGTCGGGCTCTCCAGCTTCGGCATCGCGCCCGGCGTCCGGATCGGGCTTCGCAAGGAATGGGGGCCGGTGGGAGTGCGGCTGCGGCTCGACTTCGCCTGGAAGCAGGTGGACGACCAGGGCCTGGCGTACGACTACAAGCAGTTCTCGGGCAGCCTCGCCGCTCTCTTTCCGCTCAACGCCAGCGCCATCCTCGTCGAGCTGGGTCCCGAGCTCGGCGGCGGCTATGCCACCCAGACCCTCGCCGATCGTCGGACGTTCTCCAGCGCGGTGTGGACGGGGGGGCTGGCGATGCTGGTGACTTTCCCGCTGGGTCCGGTGCGGCTCGGACTCGACGCCTCAGCGGGAGGCCAGCTCTTCACCCTCAACAGCTCCACGACGCTGAAGCCGGCCGGGTCGGTGGCACTCGTGGGCCTGGTGGGATTCTGACCGTGTTTGCCCGTCCCGTCCTCCTCGGTCTCGGACTCGCCGCCGGCTTCCTCGCCGCGCAGGGCTGCGGGGACACGCTGGTGGACCACGAGGGGGCGAGCGCCCTCGTGCCGGACGGAGGCCCGGGGGTGGCGTGCGGGCCACCCGACTCCGGGAGCGCCTACCACGTCTGCGGGACCGCCTGCGTCGTGGAGAGCGAGACGAGCTGCGGCTCGACCTGCGAGGTGTGCCAGACGGCCGTGGGCGGCGGCGTGCCGGCGTGCGTCTCGCATCTCTGCAGCTTCTCCTGCGAGCCCGGATATCTCCGGTGCGGGGATGCGTGCTGCCGTGCCGCCGCAGTCGCGACCGGAGCGGAGCACACCTGCGCCATCGCCGGGACGCGACTGCGGTGCTGGGGGTCCAATGACCAGGGCCAGCTCGGCCGGGCCGCGGGCGCCTCCAGCTCGGACACGCCGGTGGACGTGGACGGGCTCCCCACGGGCGACGCGGTCTCGCTGGTGGCCGCCGGGATGGACCACACCTGCGCGGTGATGGCCGCCGGCCGGCTCTTCTGCTGGGGAAACAACGCGAGCGGCCAGGTCGGAGCTGGAGGGGCCAGCGTCCCGGTCCCTCAGGAGATCGCCCTCCCTGGCGTGACCTCCCTCGCCCTGGGGGCCCAGCACACCTGCGCGGTGGCTGGCGGCGCGCTCCACTGCTGGGGCGCGAACGACCGCGGCCAGCTCGGTGGAGCGACGGCCGGATCCTCGCCAAGCCCCGTTCCAGGCCTCGGAAGCGGGGTCACCCAGGTGGCGGCAGGCGCGGAACACACCTGCGCGCTTCACTCCGGTGCCCTCCTCTGCTGGGGGGCGAACGACAAGGGGCAGCTCGGGACCGGCGGAGGGGCGAGCGGGACGCCACAGCCCGTGGCTCTGAGCAGCGTCACCCGGCTCGGTCTCGGCGACCGCCACAGCTGCGCCGTCGCGACGGGGGCGGGTGGGCCCGAACTCTGGTGCTGGGGTGACAACGGCAACGGCCAGGTCGGACCTGGCGGCGCGGGGACGCTCCCCACTCCCACTGCGGTGACCCTCGACGGGGCGGCTCGGCCGGCGCTGGTCACCGCCGGACGGGCGCACACCTGCGTGGCGAGCTCGGAGACCGCGTCGATGCGGTGTCTGGGTGCCGATGGGAGCGGTCAGCTCGGCGCGCCCAGCGGCCCGGGTCCGGTCTCGGTTCCGCTTCCCGGGCAGCCCTACGGAATCGCCGCGGGCGGCGATCACAGCTGTGCCGTCCAGACGAACGGAGAGCTCTACTGCTGGGGCGCGAATGGCCGGGGCGAGGTGGGGAATCCCACCGCCTGCCCCGGGAGCTGCTCGACGCCGGTCCAGCCCACCGGGCTCTGAGCGCGGGCTGCCAGAAAGTTGTCCCATGCCGGGGCGGTCGCGGGTCTTCCGGGCGAAGTGCTTGCCAAGGAGTCACGCATGTCCAGGAAGCTCATCGGGAGGCGGCTGTGCGCTGCTGTCTCCCTTCTCGCCCTCGTCGGCTGTGGGAGCGAGTCAGGAAACCCGTCCACTGGCACGGCCGGCGTCACCCGTGGAGTCATTTCCAGCTCGACCGCACTGGTGGTCAACGGCGTCACCTTCGATACCTCCTCTGCCCGGATCACGGTCGACGGAGTCTCCGGCCAGTCGGCGGGAGAGCTCCACAAGGGACGCATCGCGACGGTGAGAGGAGCCTTCGACGACCGCTCGGGCAGGGCCACCGAGGTCGAGATCTCCTCGGCCCTGGAGGGTGTGGTCTCGCACAAGTCCGGCCCGGAGCTGGAGGTCGGCGGACAGCGGGTGAAGGCTGATGGGCAGACCGAGTTCGAGGACGACGATCGCGGTCTCGACTCCATCGCCGAGGGGCAGCGGGTGGAGGTGCACGGGTTCCCGGACGACACCGGGGCGATCCGCGCCACCCGTATCGAGAAGCGCGACGGAAGCTCGGAGGACTTCGAGATCAAGGGCGTGGTCTCGGCGCTGAGCTCCTCGGCGACTCCCCCGACCTTCGATCTCGCCGTCTCCCCGACCGCGCCGGCCGGATTTCACGTCACCCTCGCCGCGGGCGTCTCGCTGCCGGCCGGCATCCAGAACGGGTCGCAGGTGGAGGTGAAGAGCGCCGGCCCCGCGAGCGCGACCGGCGAGATCCTCGCCACCTCGGTCCGGCTCGAGGATGACCGCCTGGGCGACGCCAACGTCCGGGCCGAGGTGGAGGGGGTGGTCACCTCCGGCAACGCCGCCTCCTTCCAGGTGGGAAGCCAGACCGTGGTCACCACCGCCAGCACCGTGTTCGCTCACGGAGCGCCGGGTGACCTGGTTCCCGGCGTCAAGGTCGAAGCGGAGGGCACCCTGGATGCCCAGGGCGTGCTCCATGCGAGCAAGGTCTCCTTCCGGTCCAATGTCCGCATCCAGGCGATTCCCGGCGAGGTGACCGCCGTCGATCCGCACAGCGGAACGCTGGTGCTCCTGGGCATCACCGTGCACACCGACGCCCTGACCGAGTTCAAGGACTTCAGCGGACAGCCGATCGATCTCCAGCACCTCGGCGCGGGCCCGGTCGCGATCCGCGGGGCGCTGCACCGGAACGGGACGGACGTCATCGCGGAGCGCCTGGAGCTCACCGACGACGAGCGCATCGAGGTGCGCGGCCCGGTGTCGGCGAAGGACGCGCCTGCCCACCGGCTGACCATCCTCGGCGTGCAGGTGAACACTGCCTCGGCCGAGTTCGAGGGGACGGGCCCCAGCACCGAATCGGCATTCTTCACCTCGCTGTCCATCGGGGACATCGTGGACGTGCGCGGCAGGGACCCGAGCTCGTTCGATGGATCGGTGCTGACCGCCGAGAAGGTCGAGCTCGAGGCCGACTGAGTCCGGGTTCGTTCGCTGGGTCCTCCGGCCCGGGCGCGTGGGAGCCACCTCCCCGCGACCCGGGTCCGCTCTCTCGGCAATCCGGAACCCGGAGCAGCGTCAGAGCGGCATGCGCCACATCGTCCGCCGGGCGCTGACGGTCGCTGGCCTCTTGGCAGGCCCCATCGTGCTGCACGAGCTCAAGCACCGTGCCGTCTTCCTGCCAACCGGGCGTTTCTTGGTGGGCCGCCCTTCTCGGACGTGGGAGAGCTCGTGTCCGCGCTCACCCCTTCCATCGCGGGCCGGGCCAGCGGGCTGGCGCGAGAGGTCCTGGCGCGAGCGCCGGTCGTGTCAGCTGCCGGCCTGACTTCCGGAACAGGCCCGCGACTGTGCGTTGCACGGAGCCGGGGAGATGCGAGTGTCCCGGCCGGACGATGACCTCCTCCCAGCTCCGTGCCCACGGCCGCGCCGGAACCGCGCTCGCGCTGCTCTACATCTTCCTCTGGTCCTCCGCCTTCGTCCCCAGCCGGGTGCTCTCCCGGATGGGCCAGCCGCTGTGGGTGCTGACCATCCGCTTCGCCATCGCCTCGGTGCTCATGGCCGTGGTGGTGGTCGCGCTCCGGAGGCCCTGGCCGCGCACCCCCGCCGCGTGGATCCAGATCGCCGGCTACGGGTTGCTGGCCAATGCCGGTTACCTCGGCTGCACGTACGAGGCCCTGCGGCACCTCTCCTCGGGCATGGGGGCGATCATCGCCAGCACCAATCCCCTCCTCCTTGCCCTGGTCGCGCCGGCACTTCTGAACGAGCCGCTGACCGGGAGGAAGATCGTCGGGCTGCTTCTCGGGTTCGGCGGCGTCCTGGTCACGATGTGGGCTCGTGCCGGGACGCAGGCGGCGCGACCGGTGGACGTGTTCCTCGCATTCGTCGGCGTGGTGGCGCTCGTCGGATCGACCCTGGTCTTCAAGCGCCTTCGGACGGCGGAAGATCTCCTGGCGGCGAACACCGTTCAGCTCGGCACCGCGTCAGTCGCGCTGCTGCCCCTGGCGATCCTGCTGGAGGGAAACCCTCACCTCCCGCCCACCGCCGAGTTCATCCTCAATCTGGCCTACCTGATCCTGGTGATGAGCGTGGGGGCGACGTTCCTCTGGTTCTGGCTGCTCAGGCATGGCGAGGCCAGCCGGGTGAGCGCCTTCTACTTCCTGACGCCGATCTTCGGGCTGGGGCTGGGGGCGCTGCTCCTCGGCGAGCCGGTGCGGCCGCTGGACGGCCTCGGGCTTGCCGCAGTTGCCGCGGGAATCGTCCTGGTCCAGTCGTCCCGTGGCAGGCCGTTGCCTGCGGCGGTCAAGGAGACCGAGCGCACGGGGAACGCGGGCGTCTGAGGCAGATCGGCGCGAGCGTCCAGACCGGGGGGGACTTGACGCCACTGGGTTGCAATACCAGCCGGTCGGTTGGACGCGCCGGTCTCGCGCTCCTACCCTCGCCACCGCTGCCATCTCCGGGCAGCTCGAGCTCGAGGGGGCCGACCATGTCCAAGAAGCGCGTGCACGCCGTGGCGCTCGTTGCCGCCATGCTTTCCACCGCCGCGGTCGCCGAGGCCGCTCCGAAGACCCACCGGCTCACCGCGACGCCCGACTCGGTGCAGTGGGGGTGGCTGGATCCGAAGGAGCCGCCCAAGCTCACCGTCGAGTCCGGCGACATCGTCTCCATCGAGACGCTCATGCACGCCCGGGACCAGATCCAGAAGGGCACGACGATGGAGAAGATCGTCGAGCTGCGGAAGGAGAATCCCGGCGGCGGTCCTCACTCGATCACCGGTCCCATCTTCGTGAAAGGAGCGAAGCCGGGCGACGTGATGGAGATCCGGATCCGGAAGATCGTCCCCAAGAAGGTGGGAACCAACTTCAACCTTCCGGGCAAGGAGTTCCCGACCATCGGTGCGCTGGCCCCCCAGTTCCCCGAGGGCTACGTCCACTACTTCGACCTCGATCCGAAGAAGGCCACCACCACCTTCAAGCCGGGCATCGAGATCCCTCTCCGCCCCTTCCCTGGCACCCTGGCGGTGGGGATCGATCCGGACGACCCCTCGCCGCGCAAGGGCGGAGCGAAGGACCCCATGGCCCCGGTGAGCACGCTGCGGCCCTGGAAGAATGGCTCCAACATGGACATCAACGAGCTGACAGCGGGATCGACCATCTTCATCCCGGTCTTCCTCGAGGGTGGGCTCATCTGGACCGGGGATTCGCATTGCGCCCAGGGGAACGGAGAGGTGAACCTCACTGCGCTGGAGTGCTCTTTCGAGTCGATCGAGATCCAGCCCATCGTCCACCACGACAGGAAGCTCACCTGGCCGCGCATCGAGACCAAGACCCACTGGATCACCGTTGGCTTCGACGAGGACCTCGGAAAGGCGATGGTGAACGCGGTCGGGGAGATGGTGGACTTCCTCAGCACCACCAAGGGCCTCACCCGCGAGGAGGCCTATTCGCTGACCGCCATGGCCGGCGACTGCCGGGTGAGCCAGGTGGTGGACGTCCGCAAGGGCGTGCACTGCATGATGCCCAAGAGCCTCTGGGTGGGAAAGCAGGTTTCCTCTCGCTGAGCCGCCATCGGGCTACGCTCCGGGCCGCATGCGCCCTCGCCCCCTCGCCCTCGCGGTCGCGCTCCTTCTCGCCCCGGCGTGCGCGATGACCGACAAGGACCTCTGTCCCGAGTCCCAGGGGCTTCACTGTGCCACCACGCCGGACTGCTCGCGCGACGCCGCACGGGGTTGTCGGGTCTGTCAGTGCACGAGCCCGTACCAGACGGCGCCCTACTCGCCGATGCGCGCGCCGAACGATCCAGGGCGGGTCTCCGACCCGACGCTGCCCCCGCGCTGAGGTCCTCCGAAAGGCGGGCCTACCTCCGGCCGGCTGGCTTCGCCTGTCGCTCCCGCAGCGCCGCGTGCGCTGCGGCCAGTCTTGCCACCGGAACCCGGAACGGCGAGCAGGAGACGTAGTCCAGATTCAGCCGGTGGCAGAAGGCGATGCTCTTCGGGTCGCCCCCGTGCTCCCCGCAGATGCCGATGTCGAGCCCGGGGCGTGTCTTCCTCCCCAGGTCGACCGCCATCTGCATCAGACGCCCCACCCCAGCTTCGTCGAGGTGGTCGAAGGGGTTCTCGGGGAGGATGCCCGCGGTGAGGTACTCGGCGAGGAAGCTGGTCTCCGCGTCGTCGCGGGAGATGCCGAAGGTGGTCTGGGTCAGGTCGTTGGTCCCGAAGGAGAAGAACTGGGCCAGCGAGGCGATCTCGTCGGCGGTCAACGCCGCCCGGGGGATCTCGATCATGGTCCCGAACCGGTAGCGGATCTTCCGCTTCCGCTCGGCCATCACCGCCCGCGCTTCCTCCTCCAGCGCCTTCTGCTCCCAGCGCAGCTCGTTCCCGTGCGTGACCAGGGGGATCATGATCTTCGGAAAGACGCGGACCCCCGCCTCGGCCACCTTGCACGCCGCCTCGAAGATGGCGCGCACCTGCATCCGCACCAGACCCGGCATGTGGATGCCGAGGCGGACGCCCCGGAGCCCCAGCATGGGATTCATCTCCCGCAGCCGCTCCACGGTCTCGAGCATCCGCCGTTTCAGCTCCAGGGTCGCTGCCTCCGAGGGCGTGGTCTCCGAGCCAAGCTCCTGGCGGGTCTCCAGCTCGGTGACCTCCCGCAGGAGCGCGTCGTGCGCGGGGAGGAACTCGTGCAGCGGCGGGTCGATGAGCCGGATGGTGACCGGCTGCCCATCCATGGCCCGGAAGAGGCCCTCGAAGTCCGCCCGCTGGAGCGGCAGAAGCTGGCGGAGGACCTCGCCGCGCTCCTCCTCCGAGCGGGAGAGAATCAGTGTCTGGACGAGCGGCAGCCGCTCGGTCTCGAAGAACATGTGCTCGGTCCGGCAAAGGCCGATTCCCTCCGCTCCCAGCCCACGCGCCCGCTCGGCGTCGCGCGGATAGTCGGCGTTGGCCCACACCCCCAGGCGACGGAAGCGGTCCGCCCAGCCGAGCAGCTCGATGAGCGCGGGGTCCTCGAGCGAGGGTTGCATCGTCTCGACCTGGCCGAGGAACACCTCCCCGGTCGTCCCGTCGATGGAGACCCAGTCGCCCTCGCGCAGCACGGTGCTGGACCGCTTCAGGATGGCTTCCCGCTTCTCCGGGTCCACCTCCAGGGCCATCACCCCCACCACCGCTGGCTTTCCGAACTGCCGGGCCACCAGCGCCGCGTGGCTGGTCCGGCCTCCGCGGCTGGTGAGGATGCCGCGAGCGGCGAGCATGCCATGGACGTCGTCTGGCTTGGTCTCGGCGCGGATCATCACCACCGCCTTCTTCTCCTTCGCCCAGCGCTCGGCGGTGTCGGCGTCGAACGCCAGCTGGCCCACCGCCGCTCCCGGGGAGACGTTGAGGCCGCTGGCCAGATGCCGCCGATCCGCCCGCGCTGCGCGCATCGACTCCGGGTCGAACTGGGGGTGGAGGAAGAAGTCCACGTGCTCCGGCGTCACGCGGAGTACCGCCTCCTCGCGAGTGATGAGCTTCTCCTTCACGAGGTCGACGGCGATCTGCACTGCGGCCCGGGCGGTGCGCTTCGCGTCCCGGGTCTGGAGCATCCACAGGACGCCCCGCTCCACGGTGAACTCGATGTCCTGCACCTCCCGGTAATGCTTCTCCAGAAGGCGGGCGATGCGCTTCAGCTCGGCAAAGGCCTCGGGCATCTCCTCCGCCAGCTGCGCGATGGGCTGGGTGGCGCGGATTCCGGCGACCACGTCCTCGCCCTGGGCGTTGAGGAGGTAGTCGCCCTCCAGCTCGTTCTCGCCGGTCGAGACGTTCCGGGTGGTGGCCACGCCGGTGGCCGAGCCCTTCCCCATGTTGCCGAAGACCATGACCACGATGTTCACCGCGGTCCCGAGGTCGTCCGGAATGCCGGCCGCCTTCCGGTAGTCCTGCGCGCGCTTGCCCTGCCAGGAGCGGAACACTGCCTCGGTGGCCAGCCGCAGCTGCTCCAGCGGATCGTCGGGGAATTCCCGGCCGGCCTGCTCGCGGACGATCTCCCGGAAGCGCCCGGCGATGGTGCGGAGGTCCTCTGCTCGCAGGTCGGCGTCGTTCTCCACGCCGCGGCGGGCCCGCCACTCGGCGAGGAGCTGCTCGAACGGCTCGTCACGGATCCCCATCACCACCGTCCCGTACATCTGGATGAGGCGCCGGTACGCGTCCCAGGCGAAGCGCGCGTCGCCGGTGAGCCGGGCGAGGCCCTTCACGGTCTCCCCGTTCAGGCCGATGTTGAGGACGGTGTCCATCATCCCCGGCATCGAGAACTTCGCGCCGGACC
>Ga0070661_100000830_pt1 | contig 22229 bp, 20 predicted proteins | sample KBSC43metaG_FD_64663 | JGI IMG/M metagenome (GOLD analysis project Ga0070661, IMG submission 64663) | Corn rhizosphere microbial communities from Kellogg Biological Station, Michigan, USA - KBS C4-3 metaG | ecosystem: Host-associated > Plants > Roots > Rhizosphere > Soil ... | reverse complement strand
GCATACTTCTACAGTAGCGCTGTTGTATTTGGTCTCAGGGGAATGGATTTTTTTTGGGAACTCGCTACCTTAATTGACATCATGCTTTTGGGTCACTGGCTGGAAATGCGATCTCAGATGGCAGCTTCCAGGGCCCTGGAAAGTTTGGTCGCTTTACTGCCGTCAGTAGTGCATGTGGAACGAAATGGAGACGTTGTAGATATTAATTTAAGAGATCTGCACAATGGAGACATAGCATTGGTGAAACCCGGAGAAAAAATTCCCGCTGATGGTATTGTGCTCGAAGGAGTTTCCTATGTGAACGAGAGTATGCTTACAGGAGAAAGTGTTCCGGTTAAAAAACAGAGCGGCGAAAAATTAATCGGAGGCTCCATCAATGGAGATGGCGCATTGAAAGTAAAGATCACAGGCACTGGAACCAACAGCTATCTCAATAAGGTTATTGCACTTGTTTCCTCAGCCCAGGCATCTAAATCAAGGACACAGAACCTTGCCGATACAGTAGCAAAATGGCTCACTATTATTTCAATCACTGTTGGTGGAGTAACATTTATCTACTGGTTCAGTCGCGAAAACAATATTGCTTTCGCTTTGGAAAGGATGGTTACGGTAATGGTTACAGCTTGTCCTCATGCACTTGGAGTAGCTATCCCTTTGGTTGTTGCCATTTCAACTTCCTTGTCGGCAACACATGGTTTGCTCATCAGGAACCGAACGGCATTTGAATTGGCAAGAAAACTAAACATCGTTGTTTTTGATAAAACCGGCACACTTACGGAAGGTTCACATGAAATACAAAAAGTCATTGGGGTCAGAAACGGGTTCTCTCCAGACGAACTGCTGAAATACGCGGCATCTGTACAGCAAAATTCCGAACATCACATTGCTCATGGCTTATTGAAAAAAGCAGCCGAAAACAATCTGGCATTATGGCCAGTTGAAAATTTCACATACATGCAAGGCGTTGGAGTGAAAGGTATTGTCAATGGTCGCGAAATTGTATCAGCGGGGCCAAATTATTTCAGGCAAAAAAAACAATCACTCCCTTTTCTTCCCGAAAGCATCGACCCAACCACAGAAACGGTCAATTATCTCTGGATTGATGGGCAATTATCAGGAATATTCACTCTTGCCGATTCAATTCGTGGATCATCTGCAGAGGCCATTGATAAGCTGAAGCGAATGAATATTAAAAGTTATTTGCTTACCGGAGACAATGAAAGTATAGCAAAATCGGTTGCGGAAAAACTAAGTATGGATGGATATTTTGCTAATGTTCTTCCTCATGAAAAACAGGACAAATTGAAATCCTTCCAGGCAAGAGGCGAGCTAGTTGCTATGACTGGCGATGGAGTGAATGATGCACCTGCGCTGGCTCAGGCAGATGTTGGTATAGCGGTTGGATCAGGCACAGATGTGGCCGCTGAAACGGCAGACATTATTTTAGTGAACAGTGAACCAAAAGATGTGGTGGAAATGATTTCCTTTTCGAAAGCCACGTATAAAAAAATGATCCAAAATCTTGCGTGGGCTATCGGCTACAACGTAATTGCCATCCCTTTGGCGGCAGGCGTTTTATATCCGGGCTTTATTCTAAGTCCTGCAGTCGGTGCGGTATTAATGTCACTAAGCACAGTAATCGTTGCCATCAATGCACAAACATTGAGAAATAAATTTCAAAAATAAAAACAGATTATAAAATATTGCATTGCTTTTCTTAAGCGCCGCCTTGATCAAAAAGTACCTCTGCCTGCCTTGCCACCCGCTTCTCAACTTAAAAAAGCTGAGTGAAAAGGAAATTTTCAAAATGGATGAATAATTTCGTAACTTCTTACCAGATTAATCAAGCCTCTGAATAAATGAACTTTCTTTTTAAAACTACGATTCACCAACGGGGATTGGAATTAAACTACAATGTTTTTGAGTTTAAACTACATCCCGGCAAGTACAAAGCCGAACTAACTACTCCCGAAAGTTCACGGTTCATGAAGGAAATTATTTTCTGGAAGGAACGTGAAAAATGGAAAGTGCAACCTCCTCTGGAAAGTGCATTGAATATTGTAGAACAAATAGGGAAGGATATTGATCACCAAAAACAATAAAGGAATTTCAAACTGACCCACTACCCTCTTTCGCTATTTTTCTAAATACCGAATAATTTCATATATTCGGTATCTTCTTCTACGCGCTTAACGATTCACGTTTATGTCTGAAACTATTACGAAAAATTCCCGCAGGGGAATTTGGCTTGATGTTTTACGAATTTTACTAGGTCTGATCATTGTGTATAAAGCAATAAATTTCATTCGTAATACTGCGGTTCTGAAATCTCTGATAGAAGAAACAGGTATAGGTGTTTTCTCGCAGAATTCAACAGTGCTTTCATTTGTAATAGCATACCTCAGTCTATTGTTCGGAGTTTTTATAACGGTTGGTCTTTTTACAAGAGCATCTTCAATTATTCTCATTCCGGTTCTTATTGTAGCAGTCTTTTTTGTGAACATCAAAAGGATGAATTACAATGCGTTTGAATTTATACTGTCTGTTATCGCGCTTATCTTACTTATTCTTTTTGCTATAAAAGGAAGTGGCACGCTTTCGGCCGATGAGTACTTCCGCAGAGGATCTGCCCTTGATAAAAAATCAGGAAGGGCCTTTAAGTAAATTAGCAAACAAACAATCAAGCCCACTGTAGTTTATTGCTTACATATTTGAGTAACTCGATGCACAAGAGGGAAATGATTGCAACCAGGGGAATTATCTCAAAAGCCTCCCGGCTCAAGCTTGTTGTTTTAAATACCGGGTGCAGGAAGGGAAGATAAACAATGAATAGCTGCAAGATTATTGTACCGATGATCGTTATCCACATTGGCTTATTTGAAAATATTCCTTTCGCAAAAAGTGAATGATGAAGTGAGCGGCAGGAAAGTGCGTTACCCAGTTGAACAAAACACAAAGTTGTAAATACCATTGTTTGTTGTGTTATTACATCATATCCTTTTCTTATTGCCCACCACTGAATAAATAACGCTGCCAGTGTGAGTACAATCGCTGCAAATATTATCTTCAATGCAAAGCCTCTGGCAAATAGGTTTTCCTTTGTCGGCCTGGGAGGCTGTTTCATGATTCCTGCCTCTGCTGGTTCGGCTACAAGTTCAATACCGGGCAAACCATCGGTTACCAGGTTTATCCATAAAATGTGAATGGGAAGTAACGGAATGGCAAAGCCCAGAACAGGTGCAAAAAGCAATGTAAGAATTTCGCTCAGGTTACATGAGAGTACATACAAAATAAATTTTCTGATGTTTTCATAAATTCTTCTGCCTTCTTTTACAGCTTTAACAATGGTGGCGAAATTATCATCCAGCAAAATCATATCAGACGCCTCTTTAGCAACATCGGTTCCGGTGATACCCATTGCCAAACCAATATCCGCCTGCTTCAGCGAGGGCGCATCATTTACACCATCACCCGTCATGGCTACAAACTCATCATTATTTTGTAGGGCTTTTACAATATTTAATTTTTGTTCAGGAGATACCCGGGCATATACAAAAGTTTTTTCGACTTCCCTGTGAAGTTCATCTTCCTGAAGTTTTTCAAGATCAGCACCCGTTTTAGCTACACCATTTTCATCAATAATTTCTAACCTTTGGGCAATGGCTTTAGCAGTAAGTGGTTGGTCGCCGGTTATCATCACCGTTTTAATTCCTGCCGTTTTACATTGACGGATGGCATCGGTAACTTCTTCACGAGGCGGATCAATCATACCAATCATTCCTAATAAGTCCATGTCTTTTTCCAAACTAGCTTCCATTTTTTCGGGCATTTGCTCGAAATGTTTAAATGCAAAAAATAAAACCCTCAATCCATTTCTTGCCCATTCCTTATTTATATTTAGCCATTCCGCAGTGGTGTCCTTATATTTTGACGACAACACTTCCACCATTTTTACGGGAGCACCTTTTGTAAATAAAATCCAATTGTTTTTGTCTTTATGCAATGTGCTCATCCGCATGCGGTCCGAATCAAAAGGCAATGCTGACAACAGCGGGTATTTTGCATCGGCATCCACTTTGGTATAATTCTTCTCTAAAGCGTAATTCACTAATGCAATTTCTGTGGAGTCGCCCAGCAATTCATCTTTCGCTGAAAATCTTACTTCATTATTTAAGAGCATAGCATAATTCAACAAGTCGTCCCTATTGCCTGCTGATTGTAATTTTTCAACCGTCATTATGTTTTGAGTGAGTGTTCCGGTTTTATCGGTACAGATATAAGTAACCGAGCCCAACGTTTCCACCGCAGGCAATTTTCTTATCAACGCTTTTTGCTTTACCATCCTGGCAGCCCCTCGGGCAAGTGCAATTGTTATCACTGCAGGCAATGCTTCAGGTAAAGCGGCCACGGCAAGAGAAAGCGCCGTTAGAAACATTTGAAAGGCAGGTTCTCCTCTCCACAAACCCAATGCAAAAACAACGATGCAAATAATAATAACAATTATGGCCAGTTGCTTGCTGAATACTGTAAGTCTTTTTTGTAATGGTGTTTTTTGATAGCCCACATCCATTAGGTCAGCTATCTTGCCTATTTCCGTGTTCATACCAATGGCTGTCACCAATGCCTTTGCAGAACCATTGCTTACAATCGTTCCCTTAAAAACCATATTTCGCTGATCACCCGGAACAAGGTTGACTTCTTCTATTGGATCGGTTATCTTTTCGACTGAATAACTTTCCCCTGTCAAAGAAGCTTCGTCCGTTTTGAAAGCGCTTACGTCAATCAGCCTTGCATCCGCGGGTATTATGCCTCCGGCTTCCAGCAAAATCACATCACCGGGCACCAGTTTCGCTGCTTCTATTTTCGCGGGTTTGTTATCACGCAGCACCACTGCAAATTGGGCGGCCATTTTTTTTAGCATTTTGATAGACGCTTCCGCTTTACTTTCCTGGGAATAACCCATCCATGCATTTCCGATAATGATGGCTATGATAACAAAAGCGTCAATATGTTCTCCAACAAAAAATGAAATACCTGCAGCAACGACAAGGATAATAATCATTACATCATTGAACTGCCCGAGAAGAATTGAGAATTTGCTTTTCTGTTTTGTTTCCTGTAAGACATTTTCCCCATATTTTTTTTCTAAGGCTGGGATCGCTTCACTTTTCAACCCGGAAAAAGAAGTTTGAAGCTGGTTAATTGCTTCTTCTATGCTAAGCTGGTAAAACATTCTCCCCATATAACACCAATACTCTAAAGTTAGTTGAGCAATCGCTTTTTTTAAAATTTGCGTCTTCAGAAAAAACAAATGTTGCCCGTATAAGTGTGCATCGGCGAAGCTTGAAATAATTTACTGGCTCGGAAAAGATTAATCGTAATTTAGTATTGGTGTTCCTGCTTTGATATTATTCCTGCTTTTTGACTTCATTGGAAACGTTAGAAATTTAGGAATGAAAACTCTCTTATATGAAGTCATCTTCTCGTACATTTATGTATACAGTGTGAATATGTTTTTATTTAATGACAACAATCATTGAAATATGAAAAAGAAACACAAAAATTCTACTGAATCTAAACACGATGAAAAAGAATTGCCTGGTGATCCCGTTTATTCTCCGGATGAAGATATTTATAACAGGGAGAAAAAAGAGGTGATCGAAAATGGAGAAGAATCTACTCTTGATGAAGGTCTTGATGTTCCAGGATCGGAATTGGACGATGCAGATGAATTGATTGGTGAGGAAGACGAAGAAAATAATTACTACAGCATTGGTGGCGATGATCATAATGATCTTGATGAGGATAAATAATCAGTTGATCGCGTGCACCAGGCATCTTATTATTGATATGGGGTGTGAATTACTGTTCCCCAAAGAAAAATACTTTAATCATATGCATACTAATGTTCCGTCATCGACGAATCACTATAAAAGAGTCAAAAAGATACCTCACGTCATAAATAAAGTAGCATGGAGCAGGTAAATACAAAAGGAGGACCGGTTCGTTTCCTGGTCTTTTCCGTCTCGCAGAGAAAAGATTCCTTCAACACAAAACTAGCCGACCTTGCGGTGGGTGTAATTCAAAAATACGGAGGCATAGTTGACCTTGCACACATGAAGGATTTTGATGCGCCTTCGTTCAATCAGGATTTGGAAGTGGATAATTTCCATCCGAAAGGTGCGGAAGAATTTCGCAAGCGATTGTTAGCGAATGACGCTTTTATTGTAGTATCGCCGGAATACAACGGCTCAATGCCTGGTCTGATCAAAAATTCCATTGATTGGGTTTCACGATTTCGTCCACAGCCGTTTAATGAACTGCACGGTTTGCTGATGTCTGCTTCGCCGTCGATGGCGGGAGGTAATCGTGGTCTATGGTCGCTGCGTATCCCGCTTGAACATTTAGGTGCCCGGATTTTCCCGGATATGTTTTCCCTTGCCATGGCACACCAGGCATTCAACCCTGATGGACAAATTGCAAATACTGTCTTAGCAAAACGGTTTGATGAAAACATTGCAGCCTTTATGAGCCTGGTGGAAGCGGCAAAAAATTATCCGTGCATGAAAAAAGCATGGGTCGAATTTCTTGGAGAGAAACCCGACCCTGTCACAGACAGAGTTGAGTAATCTTTCCAAACAAACGACTTTGCCTGTTAAGTATGCTGGAATCAATACGAGTTTTATCATCAACGCGTAAATATGGAAAACAGATACGTCATTCCACCACAAACAAGAATCGGTCATGTTCATTTGAAGGTTTCCGACATCACACGCTCATTGGAATTTTATTGTGATCTTTTGGGATTTCAACTTACGACGATGTATGGAAAAGATGCCGCTTTTATTTCGGCCGGTGGTTATCATCATCATATTGGTTTGAACACCTGGTATACGAAAGGTGCGCCTCATGCCGAAAAACATTCCGTCGGATTATTTCACACTGCCATTTTATTTCCAACAAGAAAAGACCTTGCTGAAATTTATGATCGCGTACGCAGGGCATATTATCCGCTAACTGGTGCATCTGATCACGGAGTTTCAGAGGCACTTTACTTAGACGACCCTGACGATAATGGAGTTGAATTATACTGGGATCGGCCGAGGGATCAATGGAAATATAAACCCGATGGAACGATAGAAATGTTTACCGAAGCTTTGAATCTTGATACGCTTTTAGCGGAGCTGGAAAAATGAAAGGTCAATAGCTGCTATTTGAGTCTTTATTATCATTGTTCCGCATGTAGACAAACCGGAATTAAAATTTCAATATAAACTAAAAAACTATGCAACCTTACAATACACTTTCCGAAACCATGAGCGAATTGCGCAAGGAAGGATACGTCGAGGACTTCAATCTTCACCAGAATTGCCTTGAATGCCGCAATGGTCAATTCCAGGTTTTTGCCGACGAGTTTAAAGTCGACAAGTATTTCCGGTTCGAAGGCGCGAGTAATCCTTCAGACGCAGCCATACTGTACGCAATATCATCGGAAAGCAAAAACTTGAAAGGTGTACTGGTGAACGCATATGGCATATACAGCGAACCAGTGACAGATGAAATGGTTGAGAAACTGGAAATACGCAAATAAAATAAATTTGGACTTCGCTCACCGGATCACCTGCACATCACATTTTGCAAGCTTATCGAACAATTTTGCATTTCGTTTATGGGGACGCCATTCATAAAGAAGTAGTTCTGCGGGTCTCCACAAGGCAACCCACCCAAGAATAATAAAAAGCTCTCTCAAGGTTATCATCAATGCATTTTCCGGCAATAAGGCCATGAAAGTTTTAGTGATCAGGAACATGACAACCAAAAACGCAAATCCAACGCACAGGCTTGTCAGGCCCAGCGTCAAGATCTTATTCATCTGATGATTTTCTTGTTCATGTTTGCTTTCGAAATGTTTGTGAATGATAGATGTTATTTGGGGTGTGTTGGAAGGTGTTTCTTCGGCAATTTGTATCGCGATGTGAAAAGCTGAATTTCTCCGCGATTTTTCTGCTTCGTGAACAATATATTCCTCTACATCCGGATGCAGCAACCGGTTGCATGATAATGGAATAACAGATTTATAAAGCAAATCTTCCAATTTTTTAACTTTCAGCGAAATATCCCCACGACCTGTTTCCATAAAATGCTTTCGGTACTCAAATATCGGAAATGATAACGCCGCAAAGCATGTTTAAAGTTTAAGGGCAAAAGCGGGCAAGGATTTCTTCTAGATCTGCTATCAATTACCCGTCTATGGAGAACGTTATCCGAACTTTACTGAAGTCATCGTCAGCGATCCGCCAACGGCCTTATCGTTAAAGAAAGAAATATCGTCCTTATTTCCCTTTAATGACAATGTGTAAAGCAAGGGCCAATAATGTTCGGGCGTCGGTATAGAGAGCAATGCTTCCTTTCCCAAAGACTCGTAATTGATCAATTGGTCATGGCTTCCACTACCAATAAGCTCTTTAAATTTTTCGTTCATCTTTAGGGTCCAGTCATAACCATATTCACTCTCATTTAATTTATCCCATGCCACCATTCTTAAATTGTGAACCATATTGCCGCTACCAATGATCAACACTCCTTTTTTTCTTAGACCAAATAACTCTTTGGCCAAGTCATAATGGTATTGCGGGCCTTTTGTATAGTCAATACTTAATTGCAAAACTGGAATCCTGGCATCAGGATACATGTGTCGTACCACGGTCCATGTGCCATGATCCAATCCCCAATCATGATCCAGTTCAACCTTTGTTGATCTGATAATAGATTTTGTTTCATTGGCTAACTGCACATCACCTGGAGCTGGATAGTGCACATCAAATAATTCTTTCGGGAATCCACCGAAATCATGAATGGTTTTTGGAAAATCCATTGCTGTTATTCTCGTGCCATTGCTAAGCCAATGAGCCGATACGACTAATACGGCCTTTGGCACAGGTATTTCTTGTGCCATTGCTTTCCAGCGCTGACTGAATTCATTGTCTTCTATTCCATTCATCGGTGAGCCATGTCCTATGAAAAGGACGGGCATTAATTGTTCCTGTTCTTTCAAATCGGTGGTAAATCTGTTAAATGCTGATAAACTTGTCATCTGTGTTACTCCTTTTAAAATTGTTTATACTTTCTCCTTTCGCAATTGTTTTGATTGTCGGGATATTTATTAGCATTGGCCTTTTCAGGTCTAGTCAGGAAGATACCATCCCGCAGTTTCGCTTGTAACAGTTAATTCATAGAAATGCCTTCACTTCCGCAGGGAAGAATACAATATATCCTGCCAGGCAAAACACTGCGATGCTTGGTGCAATACTTCCAGCAATGCGTAACATTGAATTGACTATTGCGCTAAATAGCCACCGTCTGCGGGGTAGTAACCACCGGTCACAAAAGATGATTTAGGAGAAGCCAGCCACAAAATCAATTCGGCAATTTCTTCTGACTCACCCAGCCGCCCTATTGGATGCAAACCTACCAGGGCATCTAATGCAGCTTTGTCAAGTGAATTCATTACCAGTGGTGTTTTTATGTAACCTGGACCAACCGAGTTGATGCGAATATTCTTATCTGCATATTCCAGTGCGGCAGCTTTTGTTAATCCTACAACACCATGTTTGGCTGCTACATAAGCGGGAGAGAATTTTGTTCCTGCACTTCCAAGTATTGAAGCAATATTGACAATGCTTCCTCCTTTTTTAAGCATTGCCGGAATTTGATATCGTAGGCCGTAAAATACGCCCGACAAATTAATCGCTATAACTTTCTCCCAACCGTCTATCGGGTATTCCCCGGTTACTGCCAGCGGCCCCCCAATCCCTGCATTGTTCACTGCAATATCCAGTGTACCGTATTTTTGAATGGTTTGTTTTACCAATGCTTCGTTGTCCGCAGGTTTCGAAGAATCAGCTTTAACATAAAAAGCTTCTCCCCCATTCTTTTTAATTCCGTCCACAGCGGCGTTTCCATTTGCTTCACTGATATCCGATACAACTACTTTCGCTCCTTCCTTTGCAAACAACTCAGCGGTTGCTTTACCAATCCCGGAGCCTGCCCCGGTAATTATGGCAACTTTATTTTCTAATAATTTCATATACTTAATTTTAAAGTGAACTACTATTGGTTGATTATTTATTAACTTCTCTGAACGTCGACACAGGTCACGGAAAACGCTTATAAGGCTAGTGCCGTTTTTGTTTTGATGATGGTGTACTTGATAATGCAAAGCTACCACAGCACGATCCTTGCGCCATTGCGTGCGCGCAAGAAAAACTATTGACTTATGTCAATACAATGAATGAGAATAGGTCAGTACCAGCAATTGTCACTTGCAGAGCAGTTCAATTTAGCAACTCATTTACAAACGTGCCTTTTCCAAAGCGTAAATGAAATGGTCACCTGGTTTTAATTCTTATTGCATTCGCAGCAAAACCGGTCCTCAAATCTCCGGCAGTCATTATGGTTTGAATTAAAGGTTCATTTAGGATATTGTTACTCACGCATTCTACCACAAAATTGGCTCCAGCGCCTCCGTCCTTTTCATCAGATGTTACTACTACCTCCATGGATGCCATCGGTATTAACAAGACCACCGAGTCAAGGTATTTTTTTAGCAATTTCCCTTCAGAATCATAGTAATCAATTTTGGAAATGTAGAGGCTATCCGTAAAACCGATATTCCGGATGCTTAATGTTGCCGACAAGAGAAATTTTTGCCTGCCAGTATTTCCATATATATGTGAGTATACGGGAACATAATATTGTTCAACAGAACTAAACGATTGTTTGTCCACAGAAACAAAATGGTAGCTCTTGCTGGGATACTGCATTTTTGAATCATCACTTGTAGAAGTACAGCTATGCACTGCCATTAATGTCGCGAAATAAAGTAAGTGTTTCATGAAGATTGCTTTGACAAATTGGTTATTCTTTGTCTAAGTTATAACTATTGCCTGTTGGTTCAGTAAGCAAGCGAAATGACCATAGCCGTTGCTAATTTTTTGCAGTAGACATATTTGCGTGCGGCAGCTATTAAGTTTTCTTTTCGGTTGTGATCCGCTTTCGCACACGGCTGAGGGTTTCGGGTGTTAACCCCATATACGAAGCGACCATGTGTTGCGGCACTCGTTGAACAATATGCGGATAAATTGAAATAAAGCTTTCATATCGCTCTTCAAGTGAAAAACTAATAATAGAAGTCAATCTTTTCTGCAAAGCGATATAAGCTCCTGTAATTTGCAATCGAATCCACGTTTCATATTTACGCAAGGTTTTTAGCAACTCTTCATGCGCGTTTTTGCTGATCAGCACAAGTTCACAGTTTTCAACAGCGTCAATTGTGTATGTGGCAGGCTCGCCGGTCAGGAAGCTGCCGAGGTCGGAGATCAGCCAGCCCTCCAATGCAAATTGAAGTACATGTTCGGTACCCTTTTCATCAATTGTATAAGATCTCAATACTCCTTTTTCCACGAAGGCAACGAATTTGCTGATGTCGCCTTCCTGGAGAAGGTATTGTTTTTTGCGTAACTTTTTGGCGGTGATCCGTTTTTTGATTAACGCTAAATCATCCTCGTCGAAATCAACTTTGTTCTTTAGGGCTTCAAAAAATACTTCGTACATCGAATCCAAATTAGGTTAATTATGCGGGTACCTGGGAAATTATCAATTCGTGATCCACTTACAGCATGTTTGTTAAATTGGAAATTTTCGCGACATCAATATTGTTGGCGGTTTTTGTCCTTCAGTAAAGTATTTAAGATGTTTAGTTCATCCCGAAAAAATAAAGATCATAACAATGGTGCCAGCAACCTGCATATGGAATCAAATCCCCGTTGAATAGCCGGACGGCGTTTCCAACCCTCCAGTGTCACCAAACGGCTGTTTTGTTTATCTTGTTCAAAACTGTCTTCAAGGACCTTACAGAGAGTTGGTTCGTAGATAACGGAAGTAATCTCGAAGTTCAGGAAGAAACTGCGCGTGTCCATGTTTACGGTACCTACAAAAGCCAGGCTGTTGTCAATGGAAATGGTCTTGGCATGCATGAAACCTTTTTCGTAAAGATAGACTCGAACCCCACGTTGCAGCAAGGGTTTAAGGAATGAAAATGAAGCGTGCTGGACGATAAAAGAATCTGATTTTTTCGGCATGATCAGTTCTATAGCCACACCGTTGGCCGCACCAATTACAAGTGCTGAGGTGAGCTGTTCGTTAGGGATAAAATAGGGCGTGCAAATACGGATGGTCTTTTTCGCCTGGCTGATCGCAAGCAAAATGGTTTCCATTATATATGGCACGGGCGAGCTGGGTCCACTTGCTGCAATGGCAACGATAGCGTTACCTTTTTTTTCGTGCTCGTTGCCGAAGTATTTTTTACGATCGCCAAAGACATCCTTGCCGCCGGAAAAAAACCAACTTAAAAGAAATTGCACCTGCAACAATTTTACCGCCCGGCCTTCGATCCTGACGGCTGCATCACGCCAATAAAGTTTGTGCTTGCCATTGTTTATATAGCGTTCATCTAAATTGATACCTCCAATGAAGCCGATTTCACTATCTATAATAACGATCTTGCGATGATCGCGAAAGTTGCTGTTGGAAAGTGAATCAAATACCACCGGCATCATTTTTAAGAACGGAATACCTGCTTCCCGCAACCGCTTCGGAATGTTTTTTATATGATTAGATCCAACGTCATCTACCACCACCAGCACCTCAATACCTTCCCTGTGTTTTCTCAGTAAAATATCTATGACGCGATTGCCAATGTCGTCAGCCGTTAGAATGTAGTATTCGACATGAATATGTGAACGTGCATTTTCAAGTGCTTCAAAGAGGGCAGGAAACTTTTCCTCGCCATTGTTCAATAATGTTACCGCATTACCTGTACTGATCAGTGATTGGTTTTGATAATAGAGATACCGGAAAGGAAACGCCATGTCACCGATTTGCTGTTCCAGCAATAGCAGTCGTTCTTCCATCTGTGGCGCTAACTCCTTATAATAGTGCTGCATTTTTTGCAGGTCTACCAGCCGTCTTTTCTCAAGAGCCATTCTTTTAAACAGTGGTTTACGGCCCACAAAATAATATATCAGCAAACCAATAATTGGAACAAAAACAAGAAGGAGTATATATGCCAACGATTTACTCGGATTCCGATTCTCACTTACTATAGTAATAATGACGCCTGTGTAAAGTACAGTCATGGGAATCCAGTACCAGTGTAGAATAAAATCCCATATCTCCTGCCAGGTTGCCAATCTGTTGAGCGTGCTTTAAAAGTAATAATTGTTTTCACGCAGGGCGCGGATATGAAAGGAAGATTGTGTAATAAACTCTTCTAAAACTGTACTAAATTTACGCCTGTCCAGCATCTTCTCCACACAAGGGTTAATTAACCGTGAGAATTTAAGCAACTTATTATGACAATCGCTCAAATCAAATCGCTCAACGCGAAAATGGACGGCCCTCTTGAATCAATGCTTCCTGAAATGGAAGAAATATACAAGGACATTCACCGCAATCCGGAGCTTTCCATGCAGGAAACACGCACAGCGCAGATTGCTGCCAATTATCTGAAGAAATACAAATGGGAAGTAACGACGGGCATCGGTGTAACAGGTGTTGTTGGCATTCTAAAAAATGGCGAAGGGCCTGTTGTAATGCTGAGAGCTGATATGGATGCGTTGCCAATTATTGAAGCGACAGGACTATCTTATGCCAGCACGGTGCGTACTAAAGATGAAGATGGAACAGAAGTTGGCGTTTCACATGTGTGCGGCCACGATTTTCATGTAACGTGGTTAATGGGCGCCGCAAGGTTATTGGCCGAATGGAAAGACTTATGGAGTGGGACCATTCTTGCGGTTTTTCAACCTGGTGAAGAAGTGGGCCGTGGGGCAAAAGGAATGATAGATGATGGCATGATCAGCCGTTTTCCTAAGCCCGACATCATATTAGGACAGCATGTGATGGTGGGTATTGCAGGAAATGTTGGACACCGCAGCGGTACTATTCTTGCGGGTGGCGATAGCTTAAAAGTAAAAATATTTGGGCGTGGCTCACATGCTTCGCAACCTCACACGGCCATTGATCCCGTAATCATGGCTGCAGCTGCCACCATCCGTTTACAGACGATTGTATCACGCGAGATTGACCCAAATGATAGTGCGGTACTAACCGTCGGCTCCTTGCAAGCGGGGACAAAAGAGAATGTGATCCCTGATGATGCAACCCTTAAATTGAACATCCGCACTTTTAATGAAGATGTGCGAAGCCACATCATCGCTTCAGTGAAACGTGTTTGCTGTGCGGAATGCCAGGCTTCAAATGCACCAAAGGAGCCTGAATTTTCAACTATCAGTCATTATCCATTAACGGAGAACGATTCAATGGCGACGGCCAGGGTTGCGCAAGCGTTTGAAGCCGAATTCGGCGATCGTTCTTACGAAACGCCGCGTAGATCTGCCAGCGAAGATTTTAGTGTGTTCGGCCGGGAATGGAATGTTCCTTATGTGTTCTGGTTTGTTGGCGGTACAGACAAAGATATTTTTTTGGAAGCGAAAAAAAATAAAGCCATTAACACCATTCCCAGCAATCATTCGCCGAAGTTTGCACCAGTCTTGCATCCCACCTTAAAAACGGGATTCGTGACGATGATAACTGCCGCCGCTGCTTGGCTGAATGCACGATAGATGACGAATCCATCATATGATATTTACAAACTTCTTGACCTAATCGGAACGTTTGTTTTTGCATTAAGCGGCGCCGTAGCAGCAAAGCAAAAGGGGCTGGATGTATTCGGAATCTTCTCCATTGCTTTTACCGTAGCTTGTGGCGGTGGCATTATTCGTGATCTTTGTATCGGCGCTATTCCACCTGCAGGTTTAACCAATTGGCGCTACTTAGTGGTTGTAATTGCTGCAGGCCTGATCGCTATTGTCTTTTACCGCCTGGTGAATATTTTAAATCATCCCGTTTTACTATTTGATGCTTTGGGGTTATCTGTTTTTGCTGTATCCGGAGCACGAAAGGTTATCGTCTTCGCGCACAATTACGAAGTTGCCATCTTGCTCGGAATTATTACTGCTGTAGGTGGCGGTGTAATACGGGATATTCTACTTGCCCGCATTCCTGTAATATTGAAAAAAGAGATTTACGCGTCTGCGGCGATGGTGGGAGCGATCATTGTGGTTGCAGGAGAATATTTCCGTTATTCAAATGAAATTGTATCGGTAATCGCGATAGTGGTCTGTTTTGGTTTGCGTTTTTTGGGGCTGCATTTTCACTGGAATTTGCCAGCTTTTCGGGATAAGGAAACTAAGAACGATGAGTAGTGGTTGTGCGATATATGCCGATTGCTTATATCTAACCCATAACATTTTTAGTTCTATTTAGCATATGCCGATAATCATTCCGTCTGGTTTCACAGGGCTCACAAATGTTGAGGTGCAAAATGCTCAAAAAGAGTTTGGATTTAACTCCATAAAACCTCCTGTGAAGAGTACATGGATCACCTTACTTTGGAATATCCTTAAAGAGCCCATGCTCATATTGCTCATTGCAACTGCCGCTATTTACCTGCTGGTGGGAGACTATGGGGAGGCTATATTTATGCTGGTTGCCATCATCGCAGTGTCAGGCATATCGTTTTACCAGGACAACAGAAGTAAAAAGGCATTGGAAGCGCTGGAAAAACTGAATGAACCTTTAAGTACAGTAATAAGGAATGCAGAGATTGTGGAGATTCCTACAAGGGAGATCGCTGTGGGCGACTTGTGTGTAACCGAAGAAGGAAAAATCATCAACGCTGACGGCTTTATTGTCCACAGCAATGATTTTTCAGTGAATGAATCATCCCTTACTGGTGAAAGCTTTTCGGTTTTTAAAGACCGCGCTTCTGAAGATAATAAAGTTTATAGCGGCACATTGACAGTTTCGGGACTTGCGATTTTTAAAGTAGAAAAAATTGGAAAAGAAACCAGGCTTGGAAAGATCGGGGAATCGTTAACGAACATCAAAGAAGAAAAATCGCCGCTGCAAACACAGATCGGGCGATTTGTAAAGTCAATGGCGATCATTGGTGTGGCAGTTTTCCTCCTCGTTTGCGTAGTAGAATTCTACCGCTCCCGCAATATCATCGAAAGCCTGCTCAACGGGCTTACCCTCGCCATGTCTATTTTACCTGAGGAGATACCAGTAGCATTTACAACCTTTATGGCGTTAGGGGCCTGGAAGCTGATGCGTGAAGACATCATCATCAAAAAGAGCAGCATCGTCGAAACCTTAGGAAGCACTACTGTGATTTGTACAGATAAAACAGGGACTATTACGGAGAATACCATGGAATTGAAATGGCTTTATGATTTCGAATCGGGGGAGGTTGTTGAGGAAGATCATTTTCATGATAACCGTTTTTCCAAACTGATCTGCTATGCCATGTGGGCGAGTGAACCTGTACCATTCGACCCTATGGAAAAATCTCTGCACAAGGTTTACGAGCAATCTCAATCGGAAGATCTACGGAAAGATTACACGATGATTCATGAGTATCCCTTGGACGGGAAGCCTCCGATGATGACACATATTTTTGAAAATGATAAAAAAGTGAGGATTGTTGCTGCCAAGGGTGCACCTGAAGCACTTATCAGGGTTTCAAATTTATCTGCAGATGAAACAAGCAGGTTACAAACTCTACTCAGCGATTTTGGATCAAAAGGATACAGGATGCTCGGTGTAGCAAAATCGACTTATGCCGGTAACAACTTTCCCGAACAGCAACAGGATTTTGAATTTGAACTGCTGGGATTTGTCGTCTTTTATGATCCACCCAAAAAAGGAATTGAAGAAGTTTTCCGCAAATTCTATGATGCAGGCATCAAGGTAAAAGTCATTACGGGAGACAATACAGAAACTACCCGTGCTATTGCGATGCAGGCAGGCATCAAAAATTACGATAGTGTTATCAGCGGAATGGAGATCAACCGGCTTTCAGAAAAAGAATTGCTACAGGCTTCCGATCAAAAGACACTGTTTACCCGGATGTTTCCCGAAGCAAAGCTGTCAGTGGTAAATGCATTAAAGAAAAATGGTGAAGTGGTGGCCATGCTGGGTGATGGGGTCAACGATGGGCCAGCGCTGAAAGCTTCGCACATTGGAGTGGCTATGGGCCATAAAGGTACAGAGATTGCAAAAGCAGCAGCCTCGCTCGTGCTCATCAACGATGATCTTGGAAAATTGGTTACAGGAATTGCCGCAGGACGAAGGATATACACGAATATTAAGAAAGCCGTTCAGTATATAATCTCAATTCATATTCCCATCATACTTACAGTTTCGCTGCCACTGTTCCTTGGCTGGGCGTTTCCTCAAATTTTCACTCCTCTGCATGTCATTTTCCTGGAATTGGTAATGGGACCAACCTGCTCTATCGTATATGAAAATGAACCTATGGAAAAAAATACAATGATCAGCAAACCGCGACCTATCACACAAACTTTTCTGAACTGGCGCGAACTGACTATCAGTATCATTCAGGGTTTGGTAATCACTGCAGGCGTTCTGTTTGCCTATCAGCTCACCAGCAGGTCCGGCGGTTCAGAAGAAGTGACGAGGGCCATGGTATTTACTACACTGATCTTTGCCAATGTTTTATTAAGCCTTGTGAACCGGTCTTTTTATTACAGCGTGTTCACTACTTTCCTCAACAAGAATCCATTGCTGGTTGGTGTTACGAGCCTTGCCCTGCTGTTTCTCTTCATTATTCTTTACGTGAAACCGGTAGCCCTATTTTTTAAGGTTTCCCGGCTGGATGCCGGGCAATTACTTATCGCTGTTGGTATTGCCGCTGTTTCGGTACTGTGGATTGAGTTTTATAAATTAGTTAAGAGGACAAAAAGTAAAAAACAATACTGAGGGACCTGTTTTTCATCCGTAACAATATCGTCATTTACGCATATTACATTATCTCCCTTTTGCACTACAAGCTCACCTCACCGGTCAGAAATACAACCGTTTTCAGCAACGATAATAATATAGAAATCCATCCAAAGGTGATGTAACATGGTATGTCCGGCAACAGTGAGACCACGCAAGTGAGTATCATTATTCCAATGGAGTTGTCTTTTATTTCAGCGCACAACGGTTTAGAGCACGATAATCCCTGTAAATAAAAATGAAAGTGAGTGGAGTGGCTAAAACATATTGCTCTTGCATGTTGCCAAAGGCAACATGCAATGGAATAATCTCACTTATTACCCGTTTTTTTAAAAACGAGTAGTGGGATTTTGGCATTGAATGTATAATTGGCTGACCTGCTTGATTGGAAAAGCTTTTCAAAAAATGTTCTGTTTTGTTGTGTGAACATTATCATCAAGGATGGCTTCGATTTTTGGATGGCGGTCTCAAGATTGCCGATAAAAGTTTGAATCGGGTTTGGCTCTTCGACATGGAGTGCTACATTATATCTTGAAAATTCCCTTATTGCAGCCGCAAGAATATTTGAATCGGTAATTATTTCTGATGGTGAATTGAAATGGAGTACCTCAACTTTTGCTTTTATTCGTGTTGAAAATTCCAGGACTTGCTTTAGCTCTTTTGAAAGTTCTGTAAGGTCAGACGCATAGAGGATGTGTGTAACTCTGTTAGGACGCCAGGGACTTGGAACGGCAATTACAGGAACATCGGAATGGTTTATAAGGCTCGATGTATTAGTGCCGAATATCTTTTTTATTTTCCCGGCCCCTCTTGTGCTGATGCAGATGTAGCTGAATTTATTTCGCAGCGCGTATTCGCGGATGGTAGTTTTGGTTTGCAATGAACTTTTGATCACGCACTTTATATTTTTTGCAACAACATGCATGCTTTTGTAAACAGAATGAACAAACCGATTGAGTTGGTCTTGTATTTTAATTGTTTCCTGTTTTTCGTAAGCGTTGATTTTTGCATCAGTCCAGGAGGTTGGCTTCATTACATAGTAGCAATGAAAAAAAGTGAGGTCATACTTATGCTGTAAAGCCAACTGAATGGCGAAGCGTAACCCTGCTTTCGAGTTTGCTGAGAAATCGGTGGTAACGAGAATTTTTTGCATGAGAGATTATTTATTTTATGCTGAACCTGAAGACACTTTCATTAGAAGCACCACTGTCTAACTAACTGTGAAGGCCTATTAAAACCTTCGTCGTGCTGGCGCTCATCAGCATCACCGTGGTCACTTGCAAAGTTAGAAGGTTGCGATTAGCTTTGTTTCATATCACACTCTGTTCTCGATTGCAAATCCCCGCTGCAGTGAATTTATCCAGGAATAGCCAGGAGTGGAATCGGAATCTTATAAACTACTCTTTTTGTCATGCTTGCACTAACCAAAGTGCGAAAAAATCCATGACGTCTTGGGATCATGACGAGCATGTCGAAATGGTTTAGTTTAATGCATTTCAATATGGCGGATTTGATTTGACCTTCATAAATATAGTCTCCCTGGGCACCCGACAAGAAATTAATAAGTTCAGAAAGATGTGATGATGAAGGTTGCTTATTCCTAACAATCTGAAAAACCTGAATGCTTGCGTTGAGAGTATTTTTGAAAGACCTAATGATTGAAAGTTTTCGAAATTCCTTCAGCGCCAATCCATCATAGGCAAATCCAATTTTGGGATGCTCGCAGAATTCAGCCTCTTCAGGAACTGCCAATACAGGGATGCGCGAATTTTGAATTACGCGAGCTGCATTACTTCCCATAAAAAATTTTTTCAGACCACTTGCACCTGTTGTCCCTATTACTATTAAATCGACCTGCTGGTTATGGATAACGTCGGCAAGGTCCATTGGCCAATTGATAGGTGCAGCGGTTGTGTTAAACTTTACACGGTTCCGGGTTGAAGCCATCCTTTTTAATTTCTTGAGCTCCGCCTCTGCTATTTGTTTGTTAGCTCGTGCAAGTTTAGGGTCTGTCAGAACTGGATTTCCTCTCGCAGATAGCAACGTTACTGTAAACGCATGGAATATGTTTACCTGGGCACCGTATCGTTCTGCAAGGACGGTCGCATAACGCAATGCATTATTCGCAGGGCTTGAAAAATCAGTGGGGACTAAAATTTTTTTAATATTCATCTTTTCAATTCCTAACTTCTGCAAATCTATAAGTATTTAAGGTGAAGTGAGCTAACTTGCCGGGTTCCTTGTGATGATGTTCCATGCTGGTCACTTCTTCTGTTTGGTTATACAACGGCTTACAACGGGAACGAGCCCTCCTAACGATTTAGAATTAATTTTTAATCATGGTCAGCATCATCTTAAATTTTTCATTTGCTTTGAGTGAGTGCGAAACGTTTGAAGGAAGAATTATACACTGCCCACTGTTTACATTGTGTGGCATTCCTCCAATTGTAATTTCTGCGGTTCCGTCAAGTATCTGGACAAGTGCTTCGTGCGGTGAACTGTGCTCAGCTAAGCCTTCGCCTTCGTCAAATGCAAAAAGCGTAATGTTGCCCGTGGGCTTCTTTACAATCGTTTTACTCACCACCGAACCATCAGCATAAGCGATGTTCTCAACGGGCAAAAATGTTTTTGATGCTTCTATTGGCTTATTCATGGAATTTAATTGACTGATTTTTTTCGTGAAAGGATTATTTGAGCGACAATGATTAGTAATGTTCCTCCGATAATGAGAATGTGTGTCAAATGGTCTGGCTGGTTCTTGTTCTCTGTCCCTACCGTCGGAGTTGATTTCATTTCACGCCCGGCATTTGCTGTTTTATGTTCCTGATGTTCAGTCCCCATGTGGCTTGCTGCATTGTAGATCGCCTCCACATAGTGCATGAACAATACATAACTTTCAATATACTCTCTGCCTGCTTCAACGTTGTCCTTATCGTAATTGTATTTTGAAATCGCTTCGTTGAATTTCTCATTTACCCCTTTGCTGATCACTTCATTCAAAAGTTTCATCACATCAGCAAGAGAGTTTTTTTCTATCGCATCATCGGCGGCTGCAATCGGAATTTCAACTTCTCCCGAATCTTTTATACCTGTGTATGCAACGCCTTCACCCGCACGATGTATGCGGACCAGTGTTTCAAAGAAATAATTGTCAACCATCTGTCGAACTTTAGGACTAATTTTTCTGAGATCAATAGTTTTCTGAAATGCTTCTTTGATAATTGCTTCGTCTTGCCACTTCACCGAAATTAAAACAAGGTTGACATTGTTCGTATTGAGTGCTTCTTTAGCTGCGGTAACCACAGGTCCGTTTTCCGTGTCACAGTGTGCAAGTGTTTTTTGAAATGGGAATAGAACCAAACCCATTGCCAGGGAGAGCAGCAGAATTTTATTTTTCATTTAGATACAATTTGTATCAAAGGTCACAAACGCAAGTCGTTGCAAAAATGATATTGGTCACCACAAAGTGTGATGGTTACCACTGCCGCCAAATAATTGCTGCCCACAGTAAAATAAGTACTGCAAATTTTTTGACGTTGAAAATCAGCTTGCCAGGGTGTACATTTTGTATTGGCAATCCGTTCCTACCATTCTCATGAGTTGGTGATTTGACAAAGGTCACTCAAAATCTGGTTAAATGATGCCCTTCGCCACAAGCAAGGCGTCGTTTCAAACACACATTTTGTGATGTTTATTGATGCTTTTCCTTATTGGCGTCAATGTCATTATTTTCCAAAACAGCGGCAGAGCCGACGTTCCGGTCGAAGCTGAAAAATTTATCTTCATTGCTAATCAATAGCAAACATTCCATCCTTATAATAATTTTTTCTGCAACTGGCGTAGCAGAATGATTCCTACGATTTAGAGTGTAATATTGCTAACAAAGTCGTTTTAAGAGGCAACCTGGAAATAAGTTTCAGAATTTTTCGTATGGTCATTCATCCGTTTATAGATATCACAAGAAAGGAAAAATATCCTGTGATATTTTTTTTGCTCGTCTTCATAGTTTTCATGGGTTGTAACAACAATGAAAGAACGTGGAGTACCTATAAAGCTGATGCAACAAGCAGCAGTTATTCGAGCTTAAGAGAAATCAATAAACAGAATGTGCGTCACCTAAAGTTGGTGTGGACATTCAATCCGGATGATGCAGCGGAGGCTTCGCGGTTTGCAGCCAGTCAATGTAACCCGATTATTATTGATGGTGTCATGTATCTGGCCTCTGCCCGCCACCGGATATATGCTGTTAATGCCGGCAATGGAAAGCTGATTTGGTCATTCGATCCATTCAACGGAGGACCGGG
>Ga0070661_100000820_pt1 | contig 22339 bp, 18 predicted proteins | sample KBSC43metaG_FD_64663 | JGI IMG/M metagenome (GOLD analysis project Ga0070661, IMG submission 64663) | Corn rhizosphere microbial communities from Kellogg Biological Station, Michigan, USA - KBS C4-3 metaG | ecosystem: Host-associated > Plants > Roots > Rhizosphere > Soil ... | reverse complement strand
AGCTGCTCGGCGAACTCCTTGGCGCTGTGGTGACCCTGCAGCTTGAGGAGATGATTTCGCGCCGCCACCTCCACCAGGGTCGTGATGTTGCGGCCCGGCCGGACGGGAATGGTGGAGAGCGGCAGGTCCACCCCGACCACGTTGAAGAAGCGCTCCTCCACGCCCAGCCGGTCATATTCGCGATGGGGATCCCACTCCACGAGCTCGATGACCAGCTCGATCTTCTTCCGGTCACGGACTGCGGCGACGCCGAAGAGGTCCTTGATGTTGATGATCCCCAGGCCCCGGATCTCCATGTGGTGCTTGATGATCGGGTTGCCCGAGCCATAGACCGTGTCCTGCTTGCGCCGGGTGACCTCGACGATGTCGTCCGCCACCAGCCGGTGCCCGCGGGTCACGAGGTCCAGGGCGATCTCGCTCTTTCCGATACCGGACTTGCCGAGCAGGAGAATGCCCACCCCGATGACGTCCATCAGCACGCCGTGCAGGCTGGCAGACTCGGTGAGCGCCTCGTCGAGGAAGGCGGTGACCTGCTGGATGAAGGTGGAAGAGAGCAGCGGTGTCTTCATCAGCGCCAGCTGCGCCGCGCTGCACGCGTCCACCAGCGAGCGGGGAATCGGCAGGTCCTTGGTCACCACCACGCAGGCCAGGTCGGAGTCGCTGAGCTTCTTCAGCGCCTCTCGCTGCGTGGCCTCGTCCAGGGTGTTGAGATAGGAGATCTCGGTGTTGCCGAACACCTGCACCCGCTCGGGATGGAGGTGCTCGGTGAACCCGGCGAGCGCGAGGCCCGGCTTCTGGATGCGCGAGCTGGTGATGACGCGGCCGAGCCCCTCCGCCCCGGTCACCAGGATCAGCTGGAGGCCGTAGTCCCGGTCTTCCAGCAACCGCGCAATCTTGATCGAGCCCATCGACGGAAAGGCTTGATGTATCACGGGGGTCCCCCCCGTGCCGCCCGACGAACAAGCACCCACCGCCGACGACATGCGGATCGCACGGTGGCTGCTGCTTGCGGCGCTGGCGGCCGGGGCGGCGCTGCGCGGGTGGCTGGCCCTGACCGACGCGGGCATCGCCTGGCCGGACGAGATCTACCAGTCACTCGAGCCTGCGCACCGCCTGGTGTGGGGACGGGGCTGGGTGCCACTCGAGTTCCGGGAGGGGCTGCGCAACTGGGCGCTGCCCGGGCTGGTCGCGGGGATGCTGGAGGTGTTCCGCGCGCTCGGCCTCTCCCGGCCCGCGCTCTACGTGCCCGCGGCCAAGCTGGTCTTCGCCGCGGTGGGGGTGGCGACCGCGTGGGCCACTGCCCGGCTCGCGCGCCGGATGGGCGCCGGACCCCTCGAGTCGGCCGCGGCCGGCGCCCTGTGGGCCCTCGCCGCGCCGGCGATCTACTTCGGCCCCCGGGGGCTCTCCGAGCCGCTCTCGGCGCTGCCGGTGACCCTCGGGCTGGCCTGGGCGATGCCGGCCGGCGCCTCCCGGCGGGAGCGCGTGCTGGGCGCATCGTGGCTCGGGTTCGCGGTGCTGCTCCGGCTCCAGGACGCGCTGGTGTGCGTCGCGCTCGTGGCGGCGTGGCTCGCCCGCCGTCGCTGGCGTGAGGCGGCACAGGTGACGGGCGTGCTCCTCGTCTGGGCGCTGGTCTTCGGGCTCCTCGACCGCCTGACCTGGGGCGGGTGGTTCCATTCCGCGGTCGCGTACTGGCGCTACAACTGGGTGCAGGGGCGCGGTGCGCTCTTCGGCGCCTCCCCACCGGGCTACTACCTGCGCGTGCTGTGGACCTCGATGCCGTCGATCGCGGTGGTGATGGTCCCGGCGGGGCTGCTGGGCACGCTGCGAGCACCGGCGCTCGCGGCGACGGTCGGGCTCTTCGTCGCCGTGCACAGCGCCATCCCTCACAAGGAGCTCCGGTTCATCCTTCCCGTGCTTCCCGCGGCGATGGCCCTCGCCGGGGTGGGCCTCGCGGTGGCGGCGACGCGGGTGGATCGCCGGCTCCCGGTGGGGCTCGCGCTCCTCGGGGCGGTGATCTCCGCCGCGCGCTTCCACACCCTGACCTTCGGCCAGCTCGGGGCGTACGAGGGACAGCGAGCGGCGGTGAGCGCCTACGACGACTTCGGCCCGGTGAACCGCCTCCTCCTCGTGGCCAGCGAGCTGCCCCACCTGTGCGGCCTCAAGGTCGAGGCGACGCACATCGCCTGGGCCGGTGGCTACACGTACTTTCATCGGGACGCGCCGATGTACTCGCACCTCGGGCCGCCGCGCGGGTCACGGCACTACGACGTGGTCCTCACCGCGGCGTATACCGTGCCGCCGCAGGCGGTGCTGGCCCGGGACGGCCCGGTCGTTCTGGCGCGGCTGTTCGAGGGGCCCTGCACGCCGGATCCGGCCTACCGGGCGGATCTCCCCTGACGCTCACCGGCGGCCGATGCGATCGAGCGTTGGGTGATCCGTCGACGCCTCTGCCGACTCACGGTGTGACCGGCACGAGCCGCAGATCGTAGGTGACGGTCACCGCGTCGCCGACCTTGATCTCCGCGAACAGCACCTTGGTCGACTTCACCACCACGCCGTAGTCAGCGAGCACCACCGTGGACCGGCCGCGCGCATGGAGACCCGGGCCGTCGCGCACGACGCGCACCAGCTCCTTTCGCTCGCGACTCACCCCGTGAATCGTCCAGCGCACGTCGACCTCGACCCGGACCGGCTGCCCGCTCTGGAGGAAGGACAGGTCGTCGAGCGGACGCGCTCCCAGCAGCTCGAGCCGGAGCTCCGGGAAGGCCACCGAGTCCGGTCCGCTTGCCGGAAGCCGGTCGTGGTCGTCGCAGGCGTGCTCCTTCGGGAAGCGACCGCCCGCCGCGTAGTCGATCCCCATCGCCTCGCGCATGTGGCAGTCGCGAGTGCCGCCGTCTCCGCGAAGCCCGGCGAGTGGCACCACCACGGTGCCCGATCCGGAAGCGAGCGTGGTGGGATCGAGTTTCACCTCGCCGTGAACGTCCTGGGCGGTCACGGTGTGCGTCCCCAGGCTGTACACCACCACCGCCTCCGCCTTGCTCCCCTCGGCCGGAGCGGCCACGCGGTACGTGCGAGGCTCGGCGACGGCAGCAGCGGGAATGAGCAGGGCGAGCAGCAGCCCGGCCGCGCGGGTCACGGCCGAAAGGTGACCGCGGCGAAGAACAGCGTGGTCGACCGACGGAACCGGTCGTTCCCGTCCTGGAGGGGAGTGCGGGTCACCAGCTCGGTCACCACGTGCGATGCCCCCGCCCGCACCGCCACTTTCTCCCCGAACCACCAGGCGACGAAGAACTCCGAATCCAGGGTGCCCTTGTCGTTCCGGCCGAAGGCGAGGAGGTTCAGCGTGGGAGGTGATGCCTCGGTCTGCACCCCGCCCGAGCTCACCGGACGCGTCCGCCCGAAGCCCACCCCGACGACGTCGATGTTCGCCCCGAGCTCGAGCCCCGCCCAGACGCGGACCCGCACCGAGAGCGCCAGGTTCAGCGCCCCGGTCCGGAGGCCCGAGACGGCGATGGTCTCGGTCCGGCCCGCTGCGATCAGGTCCGCGTTCGCGGTGGAGAACGGAAGCCCGTCGCCGCCGAAGACTCCCATCAGCCGCGGCCCAGCTCCGAGCCGGATCCGTCCGTCCCACAGGCCGAAGGCGGACACCTCGGAGAGCGCGGCCGTGACCGTGCCGCCGCCCAGACCTGCCGCCAGGTCCACGTCGTGCGTCCATCCGTTCTCCAGCGCCCCGGCCGCTCCCGGCGTGGTCAGGACCAGCGCCAGCATCGCCCAGCGACGGCAGGCCATCGTGAACCTCCCTGCACCCGAGGTGTCCGGTCAGGGGAGGTACGTGACGTTGCCGCGTCGAGTTACGAGGCGAACGTTGGCAATGTCGCCCCGCGCGAGCAGAGTTCCGGCTCATGTCCGATTGCCTGTTCTGCAAGATCCGGGACGGTCAGATTCCAGCCAAGCTCGTGATGCGGGACGACCGGTGCATCGCCTTCGAGGACATCAATCCCCAGGCGCCGCTCCACGTCCTGTTCGTTCCCTTGCAGCACATCCCGTCCAACAACGCGCTGACACCCGAGGACCGGGAGCTGGTCGGGCACCTCGTCCTCTCGGCTTCGCGCCTCGCGGCCGAGCGGGGCGTCGCCGAATCCGGCTACCGCACCGTGTTGAACACGGGGCCCGATGCCGGGCAGCAGGTCTTCCACCTGCACCTTCACCTGCTGGGCGGGCGGAAGCTCAAGGGCGGCATGGGTTAACGGTGAAAGATGTCATTCGCTTGCATCAGCTGATGCCAATGACTTGAACTTCGGCGCGACGCCCAGATGCAAGTCCCTGGATTCTTTCGATCCTGAGCTGGCGACTTCCTTGCTTGAGGCGGCTGCCATCCACGCCCCCGAACGTTTGGGGGCAGCAAGGGAGAAGGACGATGGCCGGCCTCGAGACCGCAACCTGGAGCAACGGCGAGCACGTGCCTGTCCCGGCGTCGCGCGGAACGGATGCGCGCCGATCTCTGCGGGAGGCGGGACTCCGAGTGACCGAGCAGCGACTCCGGGTGTACGAGGCGCTGCAGAAGGCAGCCCGCCCCATGAGCCATCCGGAGATGGTGGCGCTGCTCCCGGCCGACGGGATGGACCGCACGACGGTGTACCGGATCCTGATGGATCTCACCGAGCGGGGCCTGGCCCATCGCCGGGACCTGGGTGACCACGTCTGGCGGTTCGACCTTCGCGGCCCGGACCAGCGGCGGCACGAGCAGAACCATCCCCACTTCAGCTGCACCGAGTGCGGCGCGCTGGAGTGCCTGCCGGTGGACGCCGTGATCCTCGCTCCGGCGGTCGCGCGCTCCGCCTCGGAGATTCACGTCCGCGGCCGCTGCGCTCGCTGCGCGGCCTGACGCCGAAACCACCTCGGCGTTCAGGACTCCTCGGTCGGGGCCATCGTCGGGCCCGCGGTGCTCCCCAGCACCGGCGCTTGACCCGCTGTACCCCCGCACGGGTCACCACCCCGTAGGGGAACGACGGGCGCTCGGGATCGAACACCGGCAGCGCGTCGAGGTCGGCGCTGTCCATCCGGGTGAGCGCCTCGCCGAGGCTCGCCTTCGCCAGGACCGGAAGCACCGGTCGCATGAGGTCCACCGCGACCAGGACCGGGTCCAGGTCGGCGTCCTTCCACACCTCACGCAGATCCTCCACCTGCACCAGGCCCGCCGGCTGGCCGTGCTCGTCGAGGACGGGAAGCGCGCCCGATTCGGAGGAGACCAGCTGGTCGAACAGCGCGCGGAGCCGCGTGCCCGCGGGCACGCCCGGACAGCGCACCATCGCCTCGGCGACCGGCATCCTGCGGATCACGTCCGCCCCGGAGAGCGCGTGCGGCGAGTTCCGCTCCACCAGGGCGTGGCAGAGCGCCGAGGCCACGGTGCAGGTCACCATCAGCGGGAGGATGGCCGAGGTGTTCGCGGCCAGCTCGTACATGATCATCAATCCGGTGAGCGGTCCGCGGGTGAAGCCGGCCACGCACCCGCCCATCCCGGCGAGGGCGTACGCGCCAGAGTGCAGGCCCGCGCCGGGCAGCGCCAGGCGCAGGAGCTCGCCGAACGCTCCGCCCCCCCTTTCCGCCGATCACCACCGCGGCGAAGAAGGTGCCTCCCGAGCCGCCGCTCCCGAGGGTGATGCAGCTGGCGATGAGCTTGAGCGCACAGGCCATCACCAGCACCGTCAGGCTCAGCTTCTGGGCGGTGGCCAGATTCAGTGACTCGTGCCCCACGCCCCACACCGTCGGGCTCAGGAGGCCGAGGGCACCCACCACCAGCCCGCCGATCGCCGCCCGGGTCGGCAATCGCCTCCGTCCGAGCCAGCGCGAGAGCCCGCCATGGCGCTGGCCCGCGAACAGCTCCTCGCTCCAGTGGAGCAGGCGGACGAAGGCGTAGGCCAGCATCCCCATGAGCAGACCGAGCGCGGCGTAGGCGAGGATCTCCCAGCCGCTCTGAATCTGGTACGCGACCCGGTCCAGCATCGCCGCGTTGCCCATGACTCCCCGCGCGACCAGTGTGGCGGTGACGCTGGCGAGGAAGATGGGGCTGAAGGACAGGAGGCCGAAATCGCGGAGGATGATCTCCAGAGCGAAGACCGCCCCTCCGATCGGCGTGTTGAAGGAGGCGGAGATGCCCGCTCCCGCTCCGGCGGCCAGCAGCACCGAGAGCTCCCGGCGCGTGAAGCCCAGCGTGCGACCCACTGCGCTGCCGAAGGCCGCGCCCCCGTAGACGATGGGCCCCTCGCGCCCCGCGGACCCGCCGGTGCCGATGGTGAGCGCGGAGGCGAGCAGCTTGCGCAGGCCCCGGCGAGCGGTGAGCCCCTCCGGGTTCTGCTGCACGGCGGCCACCACCTCGGGTACGCCGTGCCCACGCGTCCCTGGATCCTTCTCCAGGAGCCGGCCGACCAGGGCGCCCCCGGCTGCGGGGACGAGGATGCGCGCCCACGCGGGCAGCGTGTGCAGGACCGAGAGGAGATCGCCACCGTGGCCGAAGACCGCGTTGATCGCCGCCATCGCCACCAGGGGGTAGTAGAGCGCCAGCGCGCCCAGGACCAGCAGCGCCAGGACTTGCAACCGCCTGCGCACCACGTCCCGGGCACCGCCGGCGCGGATGAGCCGCGTGAGCCCGAGGGCACAGAGGGCCAGCGGAACCCCGATGACCAGGTACTCGGGATGCCAGTGGGCGTTGGCCAGCGAATCGCGCAGCGCGCCGCGCGTCTCGGATCCTCGGCGGGCAATGTCAACCATCTGCGGCCAGCCGAACACCACTCCGCTCACCACCCCGATGAGGTTGGCGAAGACGCCCGCCGCCAGCCCCCCGTACAGCCCCACCACCGCGCCGGCCACCGGCAGGACGGTGGCGCCCGGGAGCCGGAGCCGGTCGAGCGCCCGGAGGAGCCGATCGACGAGTGCGCGCCACATCCGCGCAAGTCCCGGGCGGAGCCGCGGCGAGGCTCTCCGGCCGGGCTGGCCCTCGTCCACCGTCCCGGTCACGGGGTCCTCATCGAATTCTTCGAGTCCCTGTGGCCAGGCGGGCCGGGACGGGCTAGGAGAGCCGACCGGAGACGCCTCGGGAGCCACTGCACAGGATGGGAACGATGCACCGTTGGATCGTGGTGTGTGCCACCGTCATCGTCGCGGCGTGTGACCAGTACAAGGAACCCCTTCCGCCACGAGACGTCCAGCCCCTGACCACTCGGTCGCGGGAGATGGGCTGGTCGGGGATCGACTACGCGGGGACCGGCCAAGGGAAGATGCAGCGAAACGGCACGGCCGGCGTGAACTCGGACAGCAACGACGACACGCTGGTGACGACCCGGCTGACCGATCCCGGCCCTCCCGCCGGAACCGGCGTCTTCGGCCCCGGCACCGGCCTGGACGAGGCGTCCCCCGGCCGGGGGACGACCGTGCCCACCGCGGACCTCGACGCACCCGAGATGCGCAACGCGCAGCGCGGGGGGCGCGTCTACCGTCCGAGCGACCACTACTTCATCAACGGCATCGACATGGGTCCGAGCTGGGACGAGGCGCCCGGGACCGGTGGCCCGAACAAATCGAGGATGAAGCAGCCGTAGCCCGCGACGCTCCGGCTGGCGCTCATCCGCGACTCGGGAAGCGGACCTCGACGGTGTAGCAGCCGGGGACGGGCGGGAGAGGCAGCGCGCCGGGAATGACGCAGTCTCGCGCCGCCCGGTCCAGCTGCTCCGAGCCGGTCGTCCCCAGCAGGCCCACCTCGCTCGGCCGTCCGGCGGCATCGAGACAGAAGCGCAGCGGGACGCCCGGCACGGCGTGGCGCACGTTCCGGACCACAGAGGGAGGCGCGCAGCGCCGGGCGGACCAGGCCAGGCGCTCCGAGAGCACGGCCAGGAGTGAGGCAGCCCCCGTGGCGCCGGAGCCCGAGCCAGCTCCGACGCCGTGCCCTCCCCCGCTCGAGGCCGCGGCTGGTGCCGAAGGCTCGACAATCGACCCACCGGAGGTGCGCGTTCCATCGGCGGTGGCCGCCGCGGATCGCTCCTCGGGTCCAGCCTTCGTGTCCGGACTGCCGAGCACCCAGAGATCCGACTGCACCGGCGTCAGCCGCGCGACCACGTCCTCGGCCGCAACGGCCCTGGAGCCCTCCTCGGTGGTCCCCCGGGCCTCGGCCCTCCGGACGGAGCGGGACGGTGGCCGGGGGGGTGCGGCCCGCCCGGGCACACCATTCGTCGCGGGCGGAGCGGTGCGGGGACCGGCAGCCGTGCCGGTGCGGGCGAGCGAGTCAGGGCGCTCGGCGAGCACGATCCCGCCTCCTCCAGGCGGCTCGTGACCCGCGCCGCTGCCGCCGCTCGCCGCAGGGCCCGACGCCTCCACCAGCGCGACCCGCAGCGCCGGGGCGGTCGGGGCTCGGGGACGGCCGAGCGCAAGGAGCCCGGCGACGACGATGAGATGCGCCGCGGCCGAGGCGGCCACCGCGCGCGAGAGCCGGGGCGTGCTCACGCCGTCCCCCGCGGCGCGAAGAGGCGGTGGCCAGTCTCGGTGCGTGCCTCGGTGAGCCCCAGCCCGTAGAGCTGCCCCAGGCGCTCGGCGTCGAGCAGCTCGGCGGCGGCCCCCTGCCCCAGGACCCGCCCGTCGCGGAGGAGCAGCGCCGCGTCGGCGAATGCCGCCGCGAGGTTGGGATCATGGAGCACGGCGACGGCGGCGAGGCCCTCCCGCACCCGGGCCCGCACCCGCTCGAGGACCTGCGCCTGGTGCTGGAGATCCAGGAACGCGGTGGGCTCGTCGAGCAGCAGGAGCGACGGCTCCTGGGCGAGCGCCCGGGCCACGAGGAGCAGGCGCCGCTCCCCACCGGATAGCCGCGAGACCACGCGCCCAGCCAGATGGGAGATCTCCAGCTCGGCCAGCACCGCCCGCGCGACGGCCAGGTCTCTCGGCCCGGGGAGCCCCCACCCGCCCTGATGCGGCGCGCGGCCCATGAGCACCAGCTCGAGGCCGGTGAAGCCGGGGTCACCATCGAACGACTGCGGGACCCAGGCCATGCGGCGGGCCAGCGCGCGACGTTCCCACCGGGCCACCGGGACGCCGAAGAGGCGCACCTCGCCCTCGAGTGGCCGGAGCAGGCCCAGGACGGTCCGGAGCAAGGTGCTCTTTCCCGAGCCGTTCGGACCGAGCACCGCCCAGAGCGCGCCCGGAGCCACGGCGACCGACACTCCGGACACCACCGGCTGACCCCCGTACCCCACGGCGAGCGAGGCGGTCTCCACGGTGGGGACGGTCATGCCGGATGCTCCCGCCGGTTGAGGAGCCAGACGAACAGCGGGCCTCCGAGCACGGCGGTCACCACGCCCACCGGGGGCTCGGCGTGAAAGACGGGGAACAGCACCCGCGTGGCCGCGTCGGCGAGCACCAGGAAGGCCGCGCCGCCGAGCGCGCTGGCCGGGATGAGGAGGCGCTGGTCCGGTCCGAGCCACAGCCGCAGCAGGTGCGGAACGATGAGGCCAACGAAGCCGATCAACCCCGCGAGCGCCACCGCCCCGGCGACGCTGAGCGAGGTCGCGAGGAGCACCAGCGCCCGGGTCCGCCCCACCGGGACCCCGAGGGAAGCGGCCTCCTCGTCGCCCAGGGAGAGCAGGTTCAGCCGCGAGGACTCGACCCAGAGAAGGCCGAGGGCGAAGAGCTGGAGCCCGCCGCCGACGAGGAGCGTGCGGGGCCGCTCGTAGCCCAGATTCCCGGCGAGCCAGTACAGCACCTCGCCCAGCCGGTCGGGCGTGAGGAGCGTCTTGACGCAGGTGATGATCGCAGCGGCGAAGGCGTTGAACACCACGCCGGTCAGGAGCGCCGCGTACGGCGAGCTGCGCGCCTGTCCGGCGGCGAGCACCAGCGCCATCGCGGCCACCGCTCCGACGAAGGCGAAGAGCGAGGGTGCGGCCAGCGCCTGGAGCCCCAGGGCAAGCGCCAGCGTCGCCCCCAGTGCCGCGCCACCGGAGACGCCGAGGACGAAGGAATCGGCGAGCGGGTTCCGGAGCAGCGCCTGGAGCGCGCTGCCGCTCGCCGCCAGCGCGGCGCCCACCAGTGCCCCGAGGAACGCGCGGGGGAGCCGCAGCCCGAACAGCACCCGCCCGTCCGGCGACGCCGGATCGGCCAGCGCCCGGAGCACGTGCACCGGGTACTCACCGAGCAGCGCCGAGGCGACCAGCGCGGCGAGCGCCAGCACCAGGAGCCCACCGAGGACGAGGCTCGCCCGGACGGGCGTGAAGCGCACCTCCGAGGGAACGGGCAGCGGTCCGGCCACGGTGGTCATCGCCCCGCCTCCGGGTGGACGAGCGCGAAGAGCTGCTCCAGTCCTCGGCCCAGTGCCGGGCCGGGGTGCAGCAGGGCCTTTCCCGGAACGGATGCCCAGCGTGCCTCGGCGAGGCCAGGAAGGCTCTGCAACCGGTCGCGTCCCGCCGGAACCATGGCCGCATCGAGGATGAGTTCCGGACGGCTCCGCAGTGCCCGCTCCACCGAGTAGACGGGGTACGCGCTCGCGGCGTCGCGCGCCACGTTCAGCGCCCCGGCGTCGGTGAGCAGCTCGTCGGCGAAGCCGCCAGGTCCCGCCACCACCAGCGGATCGAAGCCGTAGACCAGCAGCACCCGCACCGGGGTCCGGCCGCGAGCGCGCTCGCGGACGCGGGCCCTCGTGGCCTCCAGCTCCCGGGCCAGCGCCTCTCCCTGCTCGGCCCGGCCCAGCGCCTTTCCGGCGGCCCGCTCGGCGGCGAGCACGTCGGCCACCGTCCCCAGCGGGAGGAGCAGAACCGTCGCGCCGAGCTCGGCGATGCGTTCCACCGCCTGGCGATTACCGGGCCCCGGCTCGGCAAGCACGAGGTCCGGGTGGAGGGCCGTCACCGCCTCGACGCTGGGGTCGACGAAGCCTCCGACCCGCGGCAGGCGCGCCACCTCGACTCGCTCGTCGAAGCGGGACACCCCGACCAGCCGGTCCGCGGCCCCGAGGGCCAGCACCACGTCGGTCAGCGACGGAGTGAGCGTCACCACCCGCCGCACCTCCCCTCTCGGCGCGGGCCCGAGCATCCGGAGCGGACCGGGGTCCGCGCCGGCGCCGAGCACCACCAGCGAGAGGAGAGCGGCGGGGGTCACGGGGCGGGCGACACCACGAGGTCGGTGATGAAGTTGGGGCAGACCTGCGGAGGCGTTCCACCATCCACGTAGCCGACCCGCTCCACGAAGGAGTTGGTTCCGTAGTCGAGCACGTACATCCGGCTGGCCGTCTCGTCGGCGACGTACACCGTGGTGTTCTGGACCGCCGTGCGTCCCACGGCCGGAGGAGGCTGGCCGGCCCCGTTGCTCGGGACCCAGGAGGTGATCTGCTGGTCGTTCCCGTCCAGGAGCAGGAGCGCGGTGCTCGCGACCGAGAGAGTGTTGAAGTCCTGGTCGACGAAGCGCACGCCGGTACAGCTCACCAGCATCGGTCGGGCGGCGGTGCCCAGCGGAAGCGAGGCGAGGTACGTCACATTCTTGCACACCTGCTGGTCGAACCCCGGCACCGCCGAGAGGGCGGCCTGGCCGGACTTTGTCGGGTCGATGCGCACCACCAGAGGTGGCCCGTAATCACTCACCAACCGGTCGGGATCGAACCTGAGGACGTTCGCCGCCACGTACACGAACCCGTTGCGAGCGATGGCCTGCGTGGGCGAGGCCTGGAGCACTCCCCCGTCGGGAAGCACACCTCCGCCGGGCAGTGCCGCAACGAGCGGCTGGAGGTCGTAGGTGTCCTTCACCGAGGTGCTGGCAGGATTGCTCACGTCGATCCGGAGCACCTGGTTCGTCCCGAACAGGGGAACGAAGAGGTCGTTGCCGATCTTTCCGAAGGGCTCCGGGACGGTATTCGGATCGAAGGCGTGGCCGCCGAGGTACTGGAGCCCGAGCGCACCGACCGCACCGGAGCCAGCATCCAGCAGCGCTCCGGCCTGGGCAGGATTTGGCCCGCCGAGGATCTGCAGGGTGTTGACCCCGGTGGCCATGGCGTAGATGCGTGAGCCGCCGTCGCTGGGCTCCAGGTAGATGTCGCTGGTGAGCGCCTTGCCTCCCGTCGTTCCCGTCACCAGCGAGGTCCGCTCGCTGCTCGCGGTTCCGAGCGAGCCGACGGGGATCTCCAGCAAGCTCGAGCTGTCGTCGTCGGCATAGAGCAGGACCGTCCCGATGAACCCCAGCGCGTCCGGGAACGTCGCGGCGGGCGGGTTCGCCGGAGCCTCGAGCAGAAGGCCCCCCGGCGCGTCCTGGATGCGCTGCAGATAGCCACCGGGAGTGGCGATGCATCCGGCGATGAGCGCGGTCCGGCACCCGCCCTGAGAGCAGTCCTGGCACACGCCCTGGTTGCAGGCTTGCCCGGCGCCGCACTTCAGGCCGCAGACCCCGCAGTTGCTGGGGTCGCTGGCCACCGCGGTGCAGATGCCGTTGCACACGCCCTGACCGACCGGGCAGGTGCACCCGCCCGCCACGCAGACGTTCCCGCCGGAGCAGGCCGAGCCGCAGGAGCCGCAGTTGTTGTTGTCGGTCTGGGTGGCGACGCAGGTGTCGCCGCAGCGCACGGTGCCGCTGACGCACTGGATCTCGCTCGACGAGAGGCAGCCGGGAAGCAGCGCGAATCCGGCGAGGAGGAAGGCGGACAGGGCCGCGCGGATGGACGGCGTCATGGGCTACCCTCGGAAGACATGGACGGCGGGGTGGAAGGAAGCGTGCGGGGGAGATCGAGGCGCACGCTCAGGGTGGCGAGGAAGGCCCGGCCCGGAAGCGGATAGGAGTCGAGGTCGCGGGTCTGCACGTCGCCGACGTTGGTGGCGTTGAAGGAGAGCACCACCTCGGGGCGGCGCAGCACCGTGAGATCCACGCCCGCGTCCACGAGCACGCGGCCGGCGATGGACTGAGTATTGGACCGGTTCACCCACATCAGTGACTGGGCCCGCAGCGTGCCGTGGACCCGCAGGCGCTCCGGCCCGAGCGCGAGGCGCAACGTACCGCGATGGCGGGGGCGGAAGGGCGCCTCCTTCAGGTAGTAGGCCTGGATGGCGCGGATGTTCTCGGTGAAGAGCAGCCCGTAGCTCCCGGTGAGCTCCATCCATCGCACCGGCTGCAGGCGCCCCTCGGCCTCGAGCCCGGCGGCACGCACCGCGCCGATGTTCTGGGGCCGGGTGGGGACCGGGGGCTGGTACTCGTAGACGATGAGGTTCTCGTACTGCGCGGCGAAGCCGGCGACCCGGAACATTCCCGGGCCACCGGCGATGCCCGCGCCGGCGTCGACGAAGACACCGCGCTCCGGCTCCAGGTCCGGGTTGGCGAGCGTCGTGCCGGTGGGGATGTACAGCTCGAGGAAGGAGGGGATCCGGTACGAGTGCCCCACGTTTGCTTGCAGGGAGACGCCAGCCGGCAGCGCCCAGGAGACGCCGAGCTTGGGGGAGATGCCCACGAAGGGCCCCGCCTGGTCGATGCGGGCCGAGGGCACGATGGAGACGCTTCCCCCTCCGGGCCGCCACTCGTCCTGCACCGAGGCCGAGGTGACCGCCCAGCGAGGGGCGTGCTCGTCGGCGTCGGCGAAGGAGAGCCCCACCGAGGCCGACGCCGACAGCCAGTGGTTTCCGACCGGCAGCGTCCCGTCCCAGGAGAGCGATGCCTGCCACCACCGGGTGTCGTCGGAGAAGAGCCCGCCCCGGAAGGTGTTGCCCTCTCGCCGGGTATCGAGGCGCAGCGACATGTCCGCGCCGGAGGACCAGGCCCGCGACAGCCGCAGCCCGGCCTGGAGGCCGAGGAAGTCCTGGTGCGCGTCGGGGGTGGGTTGGTCCACCGTGCCGGCCAGCCCGCGGGAGAGCACGCTCACCTGGAAGAGCCCGTCCAGTTGCCACGGCCCCACGCGTCCGCCGCCCTTGGCCAGCCCACCGACCCACGTTGCCTGGTTGTTCTGCCGGATCAGCGTCTTCGGATTGCTGGCCGGGGTTCCGGCGAGGGGGTCGTAGAGGTAGGGGAAGTCGCCGTCGGTGTGCCCGGCGTGCAGCTCCAGCAGCCCCGAGCCGCCGAGCACCGGTCCCGACGTGCTCGCACCTCCCTGGATCGTCCCGAAGCTGCCCACGCCGACGTCGCCGGAGATGACCGGCTCGGCAGCGCTCCGGGTGACGAGGTTGACCACGCCCCCCAGCGCTCCGGCCCCATACCGGGCGCCCGCTCCCCCCCGGAGCACCTCGGCCCGCTGGACCGCGGCGAGCGGCACCAGGCTGAGGTCGGCGATGCCTCCGAGCGAATTCAGGGGCACGCCGTCGAGCAGCACCAGCACGCCCGTGCTCGACGCGCCTCGCAGGCTCAGCTGCTCGGCCTGCCCGGTTCCACCGGTCTGCTGGAGGATCACCCCCGGCGCTTCCCCCAGCAGCACCCCCAAGGTGGAGACCTCGGAGCGCCGGGAAGCCACCTCCACGACCGTGGTCAGTCCGCTCGGGTCACGCACCAGCGGGGACTCGGGAGGTGGGGGCGCGGCCGGAACCGGCACGTCCACCGGGGGCAGCTCCACCACCGCCGGGGACTGCCCCCAGGCGATCGACGCCACGCTCAACGCCGGCCCGAGACACGCCCGGGCCCATCGCCATCCGCCCATCGTCCGCCTTCCACTCTCTTCTCCGAAGAGAGAAAGGCCTCCACCGGCGCCTCCGGCGCCGCACCCTCGGGCAGGTCTCCTGGCTCACGGCTGGGGAGCGTGGGCGGCGCCCCGATGGCGCCTTTCACGTCCTCGTTCGTCCTCCCACCTTCCCGCGGAACGTGCTGCCCGCAGTGGCGACCGATGGAGGATGTCGAACCGGCCCGGTTCCTCGGGCCGCTCCGTTCACAGTGGCGGGACCGCGCCGGACTCTCACCGGCTTCCCTGTTGGGCCCGACATGGGCACCCGGGGGCAACCGGCTGTCTGGCACAGCCCGCGGTCGGGGTGCAAGCGGCGACCTGCGGCGATGGTTTTTGCGTTGACCCGGGCTCGTGGCCTCACCGACGCTGCCCGGCCGATGCGAACTCGCGCTCTCCTGCTCCTGCTCGCCACACCGGCCTGCGCCGGCTTCAACCCGGTCTCGCTCAAGCACTGGTATCCGCCCCCGGACACCGACACCCAGCAGCTCTGCACCGGAGAGCGCGCTTCCCGCTGCACCGACCAGGCGCTGGCGCTGATCGAGCCCACCGCCACGGAGAAGGACCCGGACCGGGCGGCCCGGCTCCTGGGAGCAGCGTGCGAGCAGAAGGATGAACGGGCGTGCAAGACCCTCGACACGCGATTCACGGCGCCGAAGCGGCTCAACCCCATCCCGGACGACATCGGCCACGGGCTACCGAAGGCCTCCACGTCGTACGGTGAGGTGGCCTGCACCGTCACCGTGGAGGGCGAGGCCATCAAGTGCCGGGGCATCAAGAACGGCGGCTACAACTCGACCTACATCGACTTGCTGCTCCGGAACCGCTTCAGCCCGGCCAAGCTCGACGGCGAGCCCTTCCAGAGCGAGTACATCGAGCGCTACGTGATCCAGGGCGACTGAGCCAGGGGCGCCCCCTCACCACACCTTGCAGACCTTCTCCAGGGGCTTGGTCATCGGTTGACCCGGCTTGCAGGAGAAGGCCTGAGCGAACTCCGGCATGTTCACCACCAGCCCGTTCACCCGGTACCGGGGAGGGGAATGGGGATCGGTCCGCGCCCGCAGCCGCATGGTCTCCGGCCGGATGTTGCTGCATGCCCACTGCGCGTTACCGATGAAGAACCGCTGGTCGGGCGTGAGCCCGTCGATGGGCATGAGGCGCTGGTTGGCGGTCGCCGCCCGCCAGGCGCGGTGGGCGAGGATGAGCCCGCCGAGGTCCGCCACGTCCTCCCCCAGGGTGAGCTTGCCGTTCACGTGGATGTCGTCCACCGCGATGTAGCTCGAGTACTGATCCGAGACGCAGGAAGCGCGGCGCTCGAACTCGGCCGCGTCCTCCTTGGTCCACCAGTCCGAGAGGTTCCCCTTCGAGTCGAACTTCCGCCCCTCGTCGTCGAACCCGTGGGTCAGCTCGTGTCCGATGGTCCCCCCGGTGTTCCCGTACCCGGGAGCGGTGTCCATCTTCGGGTCGTAGAGCGGCGGGAGCAGCACCGCCGCCGGGAAGTTCATGTCGTTCATCGTGGGGTTGTAGTAGGCGTTGACCGTCTGCGGGGTCATCTCCCATTCCCCGCGATCCACCGGCTTGCCGATCTTCGCCAGCTGCCGCGCGGACTCGAAGCGCACCGAGCGGGCGACGTTCCCCTGGAAGTCGTCACGGGAGAGCCGGATCGACGAGTAGTCCCGCCAGCGATCGGGGTAGCCGATCTTGTTGGCCATCGTCTTCAGCTTCTCGATGCCCCGCTGTCTCGTGGCCGGCGACATCCAGGCGAGTGTCCGGAGGTCCTCCTCCATTTCCCGCTCGATGAGCAGGACCATGGCCAGCGTCTTCTCCTTGAGCTCGGGGGAGAAGTTCTTCTGGACGAAGACCTGACCCAGCGCCTCACCGAGGTCCCGGTCCACCCAGCGCACGCAACGCTTCCAGCGTGGGGCGAGCTCCTGTGTCCCCCGGAGGACCCTGTCGTTGAAGGCGAAGTCCTCCTCCACGAAGGCTCGCGAGAGGTACTGGGCCTGGCTGTTGGCCAGGTGCCAGCGCAGGTACCGCTTCCAGTCCGCGAGAGGCCGCTTCTTCAGCTCGGCGCTCACCGCCCTGGCGAACGCCGGCTGGCTGACGTTCAGCACCCGGGTGCCGGGCACTCCCATGCCCCCGAGGTAGGTCTTCCAGTCGAACGCCGGAGCGAGCTGCTGCAGCTCGCTCACCTTCATCCTGTGGAACACCTTGTACGGGTCACGGCGATCCACCCGGGTGAGGCTCGACTTCGCCAGGGCGGTCTCGATGTCCAGCACCAGCTCCATGGTCTTCTTCGCCGTGGCCGCGTCGTCCCCCAGCAGCTGGAGAATCCGCACCACGTGCTCGCGGTACTTCTCCCTGATCTGCTGCGACCGGGGGTCCTGGTCCAGGTAGTCGTCCCGGTCGGGGAGCCCGAGACCCCCGGCCCAGAACGCGGCGATGAACTGGGTCGCATCGTTCGCGTCCTGCTGCGAGCCGAACCCGAAGAGCAGCTGCGCGCTGGTCGCGGCCAGATGCTGGCCTGCCAGCCACGCCGCGAGCCCGCGGCCGTCCTTCACCTTCGCCAGTGCGGAGAGCGCGGGCTGGAGCGGCTTGGCCCCCAGACCCTCGATGCGCGACTCGTCCATGCACGCGGCGAAGTAGTCACCGACCTGGCCTTGCATCGGGCTGCGCGCCGTGGACGGGTCCGCCGCCGTCTGGAGCAGGCCCCAGAGGTGCCGCTGGATCTCGTTCTGGAGCTTTCCGTAGACGCTCCACGTGGACTGGTCCGGCGGGATGGGATTGAGCTTCTCCCAGCCGCCGCAGGCGTAGGCGTAGAAGTCCACGCAGGGGTCCACGCTCCGGTCCATGAAGCGCGGGTCGAGGCCCGGGGTGTAGGGCAGCGTCGGCAACGGCGTGTCGCGGTCCGGTGGCTCGGCGGCGAGGGCGGCACAGCCGGCGAGGAGAACGGGAACGAGGAGGCGTCGCATCGAGGTCCTGACGTGGAAGGGGGTGCGCACGCTACCGGCCACGCGTCTGGCTCGAAACGACCATTGCAGCGAGCGGACCGGACAAGCGCTCTCGAGACGCGGCTGAACATCCGTCCAGAACGGCGGAGGTCGGTCCTGCGTGACGGACTCCGCCCGGTCGCGGGCTCGACGGCGAAGGCCGTGGCACGTCCGCTGCTCCCCGGCAGCGGTGCTCGGTCTCGCTTCGCGTGGCCGGCGGCCGGGCCATTCCGGTCCGGGTACAGGGCGTGGGAGGTGGAAGGTGCTGACGACAGGAAAGCGGCTGGCGGTGTTCTCCATCCGGGAGGGAAAGGGTGGAACGGTGTGGGTTCGCGCGGGCTCGGCCTTCGTGAACCGGGACGGCTCGCTGAACGTGCTCCTGGACGTGCTGCCGCTCGATGGCAAGCTGCACGTCCGTGAGGCGGGCGACCGCCGCGAGTCGACGGAGGTGGCTCCGGAGACGAAGCTCGCCGCGGTGGGGGGTGCGCAGTGAGCGGGCGCGGACTCCTCCTCGTTGCCGGGCTGCTCTGCGCCGGTACCGTGCAGGCGGCGCCGGTGCCACCGGGCTCGGCCACGACGGGAAAGGCCAAGCGGGCTGCCGGCAGGGGCGTTCTGAACCTGAACACGGCCACCCTGGACCAGCTCGACGGGCTCCCGGGCGTCAGCCCGAAGCTCGCGGCGGCGGTGGTGGCCGAGCGGGCGGCCCGTCCGTTCACCCGTCCCGAGGACGTGATGCGGGTGCGGGGGATGAGCAAGCGGCGCTTCGAGCGGCTCCGCCCGCACCTCGCGGTCACCGGTCCGAGCAGCTTCGTGCCTGCCCGGGCGGGGGCGAGGCACCCCGGATCCAGGTCCAGCGCCCGCCAGCACCCGGCCGCCTCGCACCCCTGAGCCACCCCCCCGGCGGGCCCGCGGGCAGGGTGCAGCACCGGCAGAGGTCACCACTGAACCGCCCTTCTTCTGGGGCGTTCAGCGGCTGCCAGCCGGTCCGGGAGCACCACTTCCCAGGAGACCCTGTCACGGGCCATGCTCCTGGGTGTCCAAGCGAGGAAGGACGGAGCGGGGTCCCGGGTTGTCGACCGGGCTTCCGCCCCCGTGCCCTCCGATTCCGCCGTGAACCTGCTGCACTCCGCCCCGGAGACTGATTCCGCCCCCAGCCCGTTGCCGGACGCAGCGGCGGGCGAGACCGTCGAGCGCTTCCTCCAGACGGTGCGGCGCCGCCAGGCACGCGCCGTGGCGCTGGAGTCGGCGCTCCTCGCCTCGGCCGCGGCGGCCTTCGGGGTGGCGCTGGCCGGGTTGCTCGCTCGCACCTGGCCGCGCGGCGTCCGCTGGGTGGTGGCGGCCGCGGTGGTGGTCGCGGTGGGGCTGGTGGCCGATCGCATCCGGCGGCACTGGACGCGCGCGGCCGGCAATCCCTTCCGGACCGCGCGGCTGGTGGCGGCGAGGATGCCGGGCGTCTCGCTGGATCTCCTCGCCGTCCTCGAGCTGCGGAGGGCGATGGCGCACGACCCGGCCTTCTCCACCGAGCTGGCCCTGGCACATCTGAAGTCGGTGGACGCGCGGGCCGCCCACCTCGACGCCCAGGCGGTGGTGGACCGGGGAGCGGTTCGCCGCGCGGGCCTGGCTGCCCTGGGCGCACTCGCGACCCTGGCCCTGGTCTGCGCGGTCTGGCCGGACCGGATGCGAGCCCTGCTCGTCGAGCTCAGGCCGGCCGCGGCCTCCGGCAGGCAGCTCGCACGCGAGCCCATCACCGGCGAGCTGGAGCTGCTCTACCAGTATCCGGCCTACACCGGGCTGGCTCCCCGGACGGTGAGCAGCACCGGCGACCTGGCCGGTCCCAAGGGAACGGTGGTCCAGCTCCGCACCCGGGCGGACCGGGCGGTGAGCGGCGCACAGCTGGTGCTCAGCACGGGTCCGGTGGTTCCGCTCCGCGTCGAGCACGGTCGCGACCTGAGCGGCAGCCTGGTGCTCCAGACGACCGGGACCTACGCCGTGGTCTTCACCGGCCGCGCCGGCCGCGAGATGGCCCGGGGGCCCGACTTCCCTCTCACCGTGGAGCCGGACACGCCGCCGCAGGCCACGATCCTGCTTCCGGGCTCGGAGACGGAGGTGGATCCGGACCAGGAGGTGATGCTCCGCTGGGAGGCCTCCGACGACTACGGCCTCTCCGACGTGGCGCTGGTGTGGACGGGCCCGGACGGGCAGAGCCACCGGCAGAAGCTGGCACACGACGACGGACGCAAGAGCTCCGGGCAGTACCGCTGGCCCCTCGGCCCGCTCAAGCTCTCCGCCGGAGACCGGGTCGCCTATTCCATCGAGGCGCAGGACAACGACGCGGTGGACGGGCCGCAAAAGGGCTCCAGCCGGCAGCAGACCCTCGTCGTCTACAGCGCGGCCGAGCACCGGCGGGAGGCGCTCCGCCGGGCCACCGAGCTGTGGGAGCGGCTCCTCGCCCACCTCGCGACTCGCATGGAGGGGCCGGACCGCGACGGGCGCAAGTCGGACGACAAGGTCCGGTCCCAGGAGCCGGTGGACACCTCGGGGCTCGTGCTGTCCGGCGACATCGTGGCCACCGCCCGGGCGCTGGCCCGCGAGCGTGACCGCAACGAAGCGCTGGTCTCGGCCCTGCAGCACGTGGGGGCGGACGTCGCCGCGCGGGTCCGTGCGACCGCCGACGCGCGCAAGCTCTGGCTCCGCCTCTTCGGGCGGCGCTCCGAGCTGGACATGGACGGCCGGCTGACCAGGGTCGTCCAGGAGGAGATCTCCGCGCTGGAGAAGGACGCGCTCTACCTCGAGTCGCTGCTCGACCAGCAGCGGCTGGAGGAGCTGCGTGAGCTGGCGGGCCAGATGGCCCGGGAGCAGCGGGAGCTGGCCAAGCTCATCGAACAGTTCCAGAGCACCCGCGATGCCGGGCTGCAAGAGAAGATTCTCCGCCAGGTCGCGGCCCTCCGGAATCGCATGGACGAGCTGGCCCGGCGGATGGCCGAGCTCCAGAAGAGCATCCGCGACGAGCACTACAACCTCGAGGCGCTCAACGAGATGGCCCGGCAGCAGGACATGCAGGGCGGCCTGGACGACATCGAGAAGCTCCTGAAGGAGGGCAAGACCGAGGAGGCCCTCGCCCGGCTCCAGCAGCTGCAGGCCCAGATGAGCGATCTGCAGAAGCGGCTGGAGGAGAACGCGGAGAGCATGGGCGGCCGCGCCAACCCCGAGCTGGTGAAGCGCTACCGCGAGTTCAGCGACGCGCTCAAGACCACCACCGAGGAGCAGCGGCAGCTCGCCGAACAGACCAAGGCGGTGCGTGACCGCTACCGCGAGCAGATGCGGCAGCGGATGAAGCAGGCCGCCGCGGGGCTCAAGGAGCAGCTGCAGAAGAAGGTTGACCAGGTGGCGCAGGACTACCTGCGGGTGGGACCCAACGACCTGAGCCCCCGCGCAGATCAACCGCTGGAGCAGGCCAAGTCCGAGCTGGAGAACCTCAAGTCGGCGCTGAAGTCGGAGGACTTCGACCTCGCGGCCGAGGCGGCGCAGCGGGCGGTGCGACAGGCGGAGGAGCTCGCCCGCGCCGGTGAGCAACAGCGCGCCCTGGACGAGGCGTACCAGAATCCCCCGGACGTCCGGGAGAAGTCGCGCCGGCTCGCCCAGCGCCTGGAGAAGGACGCCGAGGCGGTGCGCGACATCCGCCGGAAGCTGGATCAGCTCTTCCCTCCGCTGTCCTCACAGCTGGGCCAGGGAGACCGGCAGAAACTTCAAGACATCGGTCAGGGACAGCGGAAGCTCAGCCAGCGGGCGCAGGATCTCCAGCAGAAGATGCGTCAGCTGGAGCAGATGGCGCCGCTCTTCGGCGAGCAGGGCGAGGAGGCGCTGCAGCAGATCTCGGACCGGATGGCGGGTGCCACCGAGCGGCTGGAGGGCAAGGATCCTCAGCGAGGCTACGGAGAGCAGAAGGCGGCGCTGGACTCGCTGGAGCAGCTCCAGCAGTCGATGCAGCAGAGCCAGCGGGGTGGCGGCCGGGGCGGGCTGCCGCTTCCCCTGCTCGCCGGGGGTGAGCAGGAAGGGGGCAACGATCTGAGCCGCCAGAAGGTCGAGGTCCCGGACGCCGACCCCGAAGGCGCGCCGCGGGAGTTCCGCAAGGACCTGCTGGACGCCATGAAGCAGGGCACCCCCGAGCGTTACCGTGACCAGGTGAAGCGCTACTACGAGGAGCTGGTGAAGTGAGGCGAGCCGCCGCCGCCCTGCTCCTCCTGGTGGCCGGCCTGAGCTGGGCTGCCCCGGCGGGGGATCTGCGCACCCGGGTGCGGGTGCTCGAGGAGCTCCTCGACGACGAGGACTACGTCGCCGCCCGCGCGGCGCTGGACAAGCTTCGGCAGGGCAACGAGAAGAACGAGTCCTTCGACTTCTTCGCCGGACGACTTGCCTTCGGCGAGGGTCGGTATGCGGACGCGGTCTCGGCCCTGGAGCTGGCCGGGGTCGAGGACCGGCCGGGGAGCTACCTCCGGCTCGCCCGGGACACGCTGGCCATCACCCGCGACCACGAACGCGCCGAGAGCGAGCATTTCATCTTCCTGTACCCGAAGGGGAAGGACTCGATCCTCGCCCCCTACGCGCTGGAGACGCTCGAGGCGCAGCGCGCGGCGCTGGCGCACGACCTGGGCCATGCGCCCCCGGGGAAGGTCCGGGTCGAGGTGGTGAACGACGCCGCGGAGCT
>Ga0070661_100000818_pt1 | contig 22360 bp, 23 predicted proteins | sample KBSC43metaG_FD_64663 | JGI IMG/M metagenome (GOLD analysis project Ga0070661, IMG submission 64663) | Corn rhizosphere microbial communities from Kellogg Biological Station, Michigan, USA - KBS C4-3 metaG | ecosystem: Host-associated > Plants > Roots > Rhizosphere > Soil ... | reverse complement strand
GCAAGCTCGCCAAGCTCATCCCGATGCCGCAGCCTGCCATCGCATGAGGGGGAGCCTCGCCCTCGCTCGCCCAGTTGCAGCAGAACGTCCGCTCCTGTCAGAAGCTGACTTTTTCAACACAATCGGCCAATGTCGGTCGTTCGCATCAGCTTCGGCTCGTCTGGAAAGCCGTCGTTTTCCAGCAGGTCAGTAAGAGGTGCGGGGTCGTTCATCCACGCAATCGTAATGAGAAGGAGCATTCATTAGCAGCGGTGATCCAACCGAGTACGCACAATAGTAGCGATGAAAGCGAAGCCGGGATCGTCCGACCGCTGGATATTCGAAACAATGGTCGTCCAGCTTTCGCCGTCCTCGTAAGCCATGAAGCGGCTGACGGTGTCGGCGACGAATTCGGGCACGTCCATCCCAGCCCGATCGGCGGCAGCCGCCAGCTGCGAGCCAAGGTGCGGATCGCGCGCGGCGACATCCTGCGGGAAGTCGCTCTGGGCCGACATCGCCAGCTTGATGACCTTCCCGAGCAGCATCACTGCACCAACGGGCTGTCGGCGGCAGCGACGTCGATGCCCTCGATCTTGGCCTGCGCGGCCAGCAGTTGCAGGTATTGCGCGATCGCCGTGCGCCGCGACGACGTGCGCAGGTGGTCTTCTATCCACGGCCTCACCTGCTCGATCGGGAGTTGCTGCGCCGGCGCCCGGCGGTCGAGCCGAAGCACGTGATACCCGTGACGCGACCCCACGCAGGCGATCGATCCGACTTCCATCGTGGCCATCGCGCGCTCGAGCTCCGGATTGGTGTCGCCCTTCCGCACCTGGCCCAAGGCCCCCCCCTGCTCCTTCGAAGAACACGCCGAGAGGGTCTCGGCAAACTCGGCAAAAAGTTCGGGTCGCTCTTGAAGCCGGGCCAGCGCGGCCTCGGCTTTCGCCTGCGCGGCGGGGCGCGCGCCCTCGTCGTCGGCACGAGCCGGGAAGAAAATATGGGCGGCTTCGTACAGCGGGGAGGTCATGAAGCGCAGCGCGTTTCGGCGGTAATAGCGAGCTACTTCTTCGGGCTGCGGATCGGGAGTCGAAACCTCGAGATCGACAAGGTTGGCGATGCGCTCGTCCTCGCTGGCGCCGGCGATCTGCCGCTCCCTTGCCCGCTGGGCGAGCAGCTCGCGGACGACGAGGGCGGTCTCCGCGCTGCGCTCGGCCTCGTCGCGCGAGGGGGCCGGGTGATGCTGAACCTCGCGGGCGACGGCCGCCTCGTCGATGGACACTCCGTTGACGCGAATCATGTCAGGCGGCCTTTCTGCGGCGGACCGGCTCGGGGCGGAGCGCCGGCCGAGCCACGTATGGCGGCAGGTCGGCGTCCTCACGCTCCGCCATCCCCCGCCGCTTGGTGCGCACCACCTGATAGCGACGCGCGAGGTAGCCGAGCGGCGCGCTCCAGACGTGGACCAGGCGGGTGAACGGGAAAATGAGAAGGATGGTGAAGCCAAGGAACATGTGCAGCTTGAAGATCAGCGGCACGTTCGCGATCTGTGCGGCCTCGCCGGGCCGGAAGGTTACGATGCCCTGCACGTAGCTCATGAAGCGGACCATCATCGCCCCGTCGAGGTGGCCGAGCGACAGCGGAATCGTCAGCAGGCCTAGCGAAAGCTGCGCGAGCAGGATCAGCAGCACGCCGATATCGGCCGGGCTCGACGTCCTGCGGATGCGGTTGTCGAAAAGGCGGCGGTGGAGCAGCATCGCGAGGCCGGCGAAGCAGGCGATTCCGCAAATGCCGCCGACGACGATGGCCATCATCTGCTTGAAGCCGTGGCTGATGCCGAGGAACTCGAACACCGCCACCGGGGTCAGCAAGCCGACGCCATGGCCGAGCAGGATACCGATGATCCCCACATGGAACAGGATCGAACCCCAGACGAGCTGCCGGCGGCGCAGGAACTGGCTCGACTTGGAGCGCCAGCCGTACTGATCGGTGTCGAACCGCACCAGGCTGCCAATGAGGAACACCGACAGCGCGATGTAGGGATAGACCGCGAAAGCGGCGGTATGGATGAAACCCTGCATGATCAGGCTCCCGCTCCCGTAAGCTCGGCAACGCGCTGGCGAGTATTCCTTCCCGCGTAAGCGCAGTCCTTCAGCGCCGAGCCGGCGGCAAAATCGATCGGCTCCTCGGCCCATTGGGCGTCGAGCTCGGCAAGGTTCTTTGGATCCTCCGGTTCCGCGGCGAGGATCGCTTCGACTTCCCCTCTGTCGGCATCGCGCCGTGCCAGCGTGACAAGCGCCGTCAGCAGCGCCGCGTATTCGCACTCGCGCTCCTCGAGACGAATGCGAAGGGCTTCGATGATCTCCACCGCGTCGGCGAGGTATCGCCGCGCGTGGACTTCAGGAATGATGCTGAGGAATTCGAGGAACAGCGGCAGGTAATCGGGCATTTCCGCCGCCGCCAGCTCGAACCCGTTCATCCGGTATGTCAGCGCAAGATTGACCATCGCCTGGCCACGGTCGCGGCTTTCCCCATGGTTGTGCTCGTAAAGGTGCAGCGCGAGCCGCTTGGAGCGGTCGAACAGATTGATCCACCGCTCCTGCAGGTCGAGCAGATCGCCCTGCCCCAGCTTCCCGATCAGGCCGCGGACGCCTTTGAGTTGGCCTTCGTTGAGCGCGGCCTCCTCGCCCAGGGCGGCGTCGATTTCTGCCAGAGATGCGAGCATATCCGCCGTGGGATAATCGAGCAGCGCGCCGATCGCCTTGAAGGAGATCATGCGACCCTCCGCTTCTTGCCCGGCACCGGCACGTGGCCGGCCTTCTTCGGGCTGCCGAACAGGCTCGGCTCGGTGCGCCCGCCGCCGCTGCAGCCATTGCCGAAGCTGAAGCCGCAGCCGCCGCGGATCTCGTAGGCGTTCTCGCTGACCTCCCGGTGCGAGGTCGGTATCACGAAGCGGTCCTCGTAGTCGGCAAGCGCGAGATACCGGTACATCTCGTCCACCTCATGCTGGCTCAGCCCTGCCTGCTCGAGGACGTCCTCGTTGACGCGGCCTTCCACCTCGCGGTCGCGCATGTGGATGCGCATGGCGAACATCTTGCGCAGCGCCTCCACGACCGGCTCCTCCTTGCCGGCGGTGAGCAGGTTGGCGAGGTACTTCACGGGCACCCGCAGGCTGGCCACGTCGGGAATGTCGCCGTCGAAGCCGATGTGCCCCTTCTGGGCGACGTTCTGGATCGGCGACAGCGGCGGCACGTACCAGACCATCGGCAGCGTGCGGTATTCGGGGTGGAGCGGGAAGGCGATCTTCCACTCCATCGCCATCTTCCAGACCGGCGAGAGCTTCGCGGCCTCGAGCCAGTTGTCGGCAATGCCGTCGAGCTTCGCCTGGGCGATCACTTCGGGATCGTTAGGGTTGAGGAAGATCTCGAGCTGCTTCTCGTAAAGGTCCTGTTCGTCCTCGGTCGAGGCGACTTCCTCGATCCTGTCGGCGTCGTAGAGGATCACGCCGAGGTAGCGGATGCGGCCGACACAAGTCTCGGCGCAGACGGTCGGCTGCCCACTCTCGATGCGAGGGTAGCAGAAGATGCACTTTTCCGCCTTCCCGCTTTTCCAGTTGTAGTAGATCTTCTTGTACGGGCAGCCGGAGATGCACATCCGCCAGCCGCGGCACTTGTCCTGGTCGATCAGGACGATGCCGTCCTCCTCGCGCTTGTAGATCGATCCGGACGGGCAGGCCGCGACGCAGGTCGGGTTGAGGCAGTGCTCGCACAGCCGCGGCAGGTAGAACATGAAGGTCTTCTCGAACTGGCCGTAGACCTCCTTTTCGATCTCCGCGAAGTTCGAATCCTTGGACCGCTTGGAGAACTCGCCGCCGAGGATTTCCTCCCAGTTCGGCCCCCACTGGATCTTCTCCATCCGCGCGCCGGTAATCAGCGAGCGCGGCCGCGCCGTCGGGAAGGTCTTCATCTCCGGCGCCGACTGCAGGTGGTCGTAGTCGAAGGTGAACGGCTCGTAATAGTCGTCGATCTCCGGCAGGTCGGGGTTGGCGAAGATGTTCGCCAAGACCCGCCAGCGCGCGCCGATGCGCGGTTCGATCTTGCCGTCGTCCTTGCGCCGCCAGCCGCCGTTCCACTTCTTCTGGTTTTCCCATTCCTTCGGGAAACCGATGCCCGGCTTGGTCTCGACGTTGTTGAACCAGGCGTATTCCACACCTTCGCGACTGGTCCACACGTTCTTGCACGTCACCGAGCAGGTGTGACACCCGATGCACTTGTCGAGGTTGAGGACCATCGCGACCTGGGCACGAACTTTCATTCCAACAAACTCCTCAGGCCGCGGCCGGCGATACCGGCGCGTCCATCCAATCGACCTTGTTCATCTTGCGCAGCACCACGAACTCGTCGCGGTTCGAGCCGACGGTGCCGTAGTAGTTGAAGCCGTACGACTGCTGCGCGTAGCCGCCGATCATGTGCGTCGGCTTCGTGATCGTGCGGGTCACGCTGTTATGGATGCCGCCGCGCATGCCGGTGATCTCCGAGCCCGGCACGTTCACGATCTTCTCCTGCGCGTGGTACATCATGCACATGCCGCTCGGCACGCGCTGGCTGACCACCGCACGGGCGGACAGGGCGCCGTTGGCGTTGAACGCCTCGATCCAGTCGTTGTCCTCGATCCCGGCGCGCTTGGCGTCCTCCTCGCTGATCCACACCACCGGGCCGCCGCGGTTGAGCGTCAGCATCAGCAGGTTGTCGGAGTAGGTCGAGTGGATGCCCCACTTCTGGTGCGGGGTGATGAAGTTCAGCACCAGCTCGCCGTTGCCGTTGCCGCGCTTGTTCAGCACCGGCTCGATCACCTTGGTGTCGATCGGCGGCTTATAGGTGGTGAAACCCTCGCCGAACGCGCGCATCCACGGGTGGTCCTGATAGAGCTGCTGGCGGCCGGTCAGCGTGCGCCAGGGGATCAGCTCGTGCACGTTCGTCCAGCCGGCGTTGTAGCTGACCGTCTCGCTCTCGATGCCGGACCACGTGGGCGAGGAGATGATCTTGCGCGGCTGCGCCTGCACGTCGCGGAAGCGGATCTTCTCGTCTTCGCGGGTCTCCGCGAGGTGGGCATGCTCGCGGCCGGTGAACTCGCTCAGCGCCTCCCACGCTTTTACCGCGACCTCGCCGTTCGTCTCGGGCGCCAGGCTGAGGATCACCTCGCAGGCGTCGATGTCGGTGTCGATGCGCGGCTGCCCGTCCTCGTTGCAGCCGTTGAGCCGGCCGAGGAAATCGACCTCGTGGTCGGTGTTCCATGAAATGCCCTTGCCGCCGTTCCCGAGCGACTTGAGCAGCGGGCCGACCGAGGTGAAGCGCTTGAAAGTCTCGGGATAATTGCGCTCGACGGTGACGACCGCGGGCATGGTCTTGCCGGGCAGCGGGTCGCACTCGCCCTTCTTCCAGTCCTTCACGTCCAGCGGTTGGCCGAGCTCGGCCGGGCTGTCGTGCTGCAGCGGCAGCAGGACGACGTCGGTCTCCACGCCGAGATGCCCCTCGCATACTTCGGAGAAGCTCTTGGCGATGCCCTTGAAGATGTCCCAATCGCTGCGCGCGCCCCACGCGGGATCCACCGCCCGCGAGAGGGGGTGGATGAACGGGTGCATGTCGGAGGTGTTGAGGTCGTTCTTCTCGTACCACGTGGCGGTGGGAAGGACGATGTCGGCATAGACGCAGGTGGTCGACATACGGAAGTCGATCGCCACCAGCAGGTCGAGCTTTCCTTCGGGGCCTTCCTCGCGAAATACGACCTCCTCGGGCCGCAGCCCGCCCTCCTCGCCCAGGTCCTTGCCCTGCAGGCCGTTCTGCGTGCCGAGCAGGTGCTTGAGGAAATACTCGTGCCCCTTGCCCGACGAGCCGAGCAGGTTGGAGCGCCAGACGAACAGGTTGCGCGGGAAGTTCTTCGGGTTGTCCGGGTCCTCGCAGCTCATCTTGAGCGTGCCGGCCTTCAGATCGCGGGCGACCTTGGTCCCCGCTGCCTCGCCCCACAGGGCGCGGCCGATGTCGAGCGGATTGGTCTCGAGCTGCGGCGCCGACGGCAGCCAGCCCATCCGCTCGGCCCGGACGTTGAAGTCGATCAGCGTGCCCGATACGTCGACGTCGCTGGTCGGCGAGGCGATCTCGCTCGTCGCCAGCTTCTCGTACCGCCACTGGTCGGAGTGGGCATACCAGAAGCTGGTGCCGTTCATGTGCCGCGGCGGGCGATGCCAGTCGAGCGCGAACGCGAGCGGCGTCCAGCCGGTCTGAGGACGCAGCTTCTCCTGTCCGACATAGTGCGACCAGCCGCCGCCCGACTGGCCGACGCAGCCGCAGAACACCAGGAGGTTGATGATCCCCCGGTAGATCATGTCCATGTGGTACCAGTGGTTCACACCGGCCCCGAGGATGATCATCGACTTGCCGTTCGTCTTCTCGGCGTTGCTGGCGAACTCCCGCGCGGTGGCGATGATCTGATCGCGGGGAACGCCGCTGACCTTCTCGGCCCACGCGGGCGTGTACGGCGTGTCGTCGTCGTACGACTGTGCCGCCAGGTCACCGAGCCCGCGATCGACGCCGTAATGGGCGACAAGAAGGTCGTGGACGGTCGCCACCAGGGTCTCGCCGTCCTTCAGGTTCAGCTTCCTGACCGGGACGTTACGCCGCAGGACGTCGTCGTGGGCAGTGGTGGTGAAGTACGGGCTTTGCGGGCCCGAGCCGAAGTAAGGGAAATCGACCTCGGCCATCCCGTCGCGAGTGTCAGCGAGGCTTAGCGCCAGCTTGACCTCATCCCCCGCGCCCTCACGCTCCTCGAGGTTCCACTTGCCTTTCTCGCCCCAGCGGAAGCCGATCGAACCGAGCGGCGTAACCGGCATTCCCGTCGCCTCGTCGTAAGCGACCGTCTTCCATTCCGGATTGTTGCCTTCCTGGAGGGAATTGTCGAAGTCCGACGCGCGGACGAAGCGTTCGGGAACGTAGCCATCGCCGCGTTTCACCAGGCGGACCAGCATCGGCATGTCGGAATACTTGCGGCAGTAGTCGCGGAAATACTCCGCCTGCCGGTCGACGTGGAATTCCTTCAGGATCACGTGGCCCATCGCCATGGCCAGCGCGCTGTCGGTGCCCTGCTTCGGGGCCATCCACAGGTCGGCGAACTTTGATGCTTCCGAATAGTCCGGGCAGACCACCACCGACTTCGCGCCCTTGTAGCGCACCTCTGTGTAGAAATGCGCGTCGGGCGTCCGCGTCTGAGGCACGTTGGAGCCCCACAGCATCAGGAAAGTCGAGTTGTACCAGTCGGCCGATTCCGGGACGTCGGTCTGCTCGCCCCAGGTCTGCGGCGAGCTTGCCGGCAGGTCGCAATACCAGTCGTAGAAGCTGAGGCAGACGCCGCCGATCAGCGACAGGTAGCGGGCGCCGGCCGCATAGCTGACCATCGACATCGCCGGGATCGGCGAGAAGCCGGCGATGCGGTCGGGGCCGTAAGCCTTCGCCGTGTAGACGTTGGCGGCGGCGATGATCTCGTTCGCCTCATCCCAGGTGACGCGCACGAAGCCGCCGAGCCCGCGCGCCTCCTTGTACTGCTGCGCGTACTCCGGCGTCTCGACGATCGTCTTCCACGCCTCGACCGGATCCGGAAACTCGGCGCGGACCGTCCGCCACAGCTTGACCAGCTTCTTGCGCACCATCGGGTGCTTGGTGCGGTTGGCGCTGTAGAGATACCAGCTGTAGCTCGCCCCGCGGGCGCATCCGCGCGGCTCGTGGTTGGGCAGCCCCGGGCGGGTGCGCGGATAATCGGTCTGCTGCGTTTCCCAGGTGACGATCCCGTCCTTGACGTAGATCTTCCACGAGCAACTGCCGGTGCAGTTCACCCCGTGGGTGGAGCGCACGATCTTGTCGTGGCTCCACCGGCCGCGATAGCCGTCCTCCCAGCTCCGGTCCTCGTTGGTGACGACGCCGTGCCCGTTGGAGAAAGTGCCGACGTTCTTGCGGAAGAAGGTCAGCCGGTCGAGAAAATGGCTCATCGAAACCTCAAAAGATTCGGATGCTTACGACGGTCTGCCTGCGGGATGCGGCCGTTGCGCTCATTGATCCGGGTCACAAATGGCAAATGACGGCGCCGGCTAACTTCCGACATACGTGATTTCCGCAGTGGGGCCTGGCCCCTATTCCGCGGGCAGCGCAGCGGGGACGCGGCTGGTGCTTGTCCGCCGGCGCCGTTGCTTCGCCGGCCGCGGAGGAGCCTTCTCCCCGAGCCCCTGCAACTCGGGAAGTTGCGGCAGCTGCCTGATCCCGGGCATCTCACGCCGCTCCATTCTGCGAATGGCCAGGTGCATCCACAGCATCGCGGTGGCGACGAGCGCGAACATCAGCATGAAGCAGCTCGTCCACACGCCTGTCAGGTCCGCCATCGCGCCGAACGCGATGGGGAGCACGAAACCGCCCAAGCCGCCGGTCATGCCGACAAGTCCGCCGACCGACCCCACGTTGTCGGGATAGTAGACAGGGATGTGCTTGTAGACCGCCGCCATGCCCAAGCTCATGAAGAAGCCGAGCACGAAGGTGAGGCTTGCGAACGGAACCACCCCCATCGCCAGCGTGAACTCGATCGGTCCGTCGATGCCCTGCACGATATAGCGGGTGGTCGGATAGCTCAGCAGGAAGGTCGCGGCGACGGAAACGCCGAAGGTCCAGTACATAATTACGCGGGCGCCGAACTTGTCCGACAGAAAGCCGCCGAGCGCCCGGAACACGCTGCCGGGAAGAGAAAAGGCGGTGGCCAGGAAGCCGGCCGTCGCCACCGACAGGCCGTAAGCCCCGATGTAGTACCGGGGAAGCCACAGCGCGAGCGCCACAAAGGCGCCGAAGACGAAAAAGTAGTAGATCGAAAAACGCCAGACCTGCAGCCGCCTGAGGGGCTCCAGCTGGCTGGCGAGCGAGACGCGCGTCGCGCTTCCACGATGCTGGCTGGCGGAGAGCGGATCGTCGCGGGTGGAGAGGTAGAACGCGACTGCGACCGCGGCGAGGCCCGCGGCCCAGACCCGAGCGAGCGTGACCCAGCCGAGCGAGACCATCAGGAACGACGAAAAGTTCGTGATCGCCGAGCCGAAGGTGCCCATGCCGAAGATGCCGAGTGCGGTTCCGGTGCGCTCGCGTGGATACCACCGCGCCACGTAGGCAACGCCGGCGGCGAAGCTGCCCCCGGCCACGCCCATGACAAGGGCGGCGGCGAGGAATTCGAGATAGGTTTCCGCGTACGACAGCACGAAGCCTGCAGCGGCAGCCAGCAGCATGACGATCGCCATCACCCGGCGGCCGCCGAACCGGTCCGCCATGATGCCGATGAACAGACGGGATATCGAGCCCGACAGGATCGGCGTCCCGACCAGCAGGCCGAGTGCGGTGTCGGACAGGCTCAGGTCCTTCTGCACCTCGATGCCGATGATCGAAAAGATGGTCCACAGCGCGAAAGAGGCCACGAACCCGATCGTGCTCGCCGAGAGCGCCCACCGGCGCTGTCCTTCGGTAACCCAGGTCTGCTCGGGCATTGCGATTGCTCCGGAACAATTCGCCTCTCGGCTGCCTTCGTTCAGCAGCGACCGGGAGGCTGATCATTGATTTCGATCACCGTCTCGATCAGGAAATGTACGAACGGCAGGAGCAGGCGAATGAGCGACGCGAGCGATATGACCGATGCGCCCGAGGTGAATCTTCCCGGGACCGCCTCCCGCGTCGCAAAGGACAAGCCGGAGCTCTGGCGCGCCTTCCAGGCCTTGGGTGAGGCCACCGGAGCAGCAGGGCCACTCACCGAGCGCGAGCAGCGGCTGATCCACGTCGCCCTCGCGATCGGCGCCGATAGCGAGGGCGCGACCCATTCCCATTCCCGCCGCGGAACCGCCGAGGGGCTCTCGGCCGAGGAACTCGAGCATGTCGCCTATCTCGCCATCACTACGCTGGGCTGGCCGCAGGCGATGCGCGGGCTCAGCTGGGTGCGCGACGTGACGCGCGACTGACCAGCCTCACCCGCACTTCGAATAGGCGCACTCGAGGCAATTGCAGCAACCCTCCACCTTCACGAGCGCGCACGCGCCGCATTGGGGGCATTGCGGCAACGGTCTTTCGCCGGCTTGCAGGGCGGCTGCCGCCGCCTCGCCGGGCTCGGCCACCTGGGCGCCGATGTGCCGCTCCACGATCCCGCCTATCGCCGCCAGCAGCGAGGGGACGTAGCGCCCGCCCATCCACGCGCCACCGCGCGGATCGAACACCGCCTTCAGCTCCTCGGCGACGAAGGCGACGTCGGCGCTCCGCCGGAACACCGCCGAAACCATGCGGGTGAGACCCAGCGTCCAGGCGTAGTGCTCCATGTTCTTCGAATTGATGAACATTTCGAAGGGGCGCCGCACGCCGTCCTGCTCTACGTCGTTGATCGTCACGTAGACCGCGTGCGGGCTCTCCGGCCACTTCAGCTTGTAAGTGGTCCCGTGCAACTGGTCCTCGCGTGGGGCAAGCGGCTCTTCCGGCTTCGGCGCCGCGGCCTTTTCGACGCTCAGGACCGACCCGGTCACCGCGTTCGGCCGGTACGTCGTCAGGCCCTTGCAGCCGAGGCCATAGGCCTCGACGTAGATGTCCGCGAAGTCCTCGAACGCGATGTCCTCCGGGCAATTGACCGTCTTTGAGATCGAGCTGTCGATCAGCTCCTGCGCGGCAGCCTGCATCGCCAGGTGCTCGGCCGGCGTAAGCGTCTGGGCGCTGACGAACAGTTGCGGCGGCGGGGGCGCCTCCCCCTTCAGCCCGCGCCACACCCGCATCGCGTAATCTTCGACCTTCTCCTCGCGCGTCGACCCGTCGGCCTGGCGGATCTTGCGCATGTAGGAATAGGCGAAGACTGGCTCGATTCCCGACGAGACGTTGCCCGCCAGGAGCGAAGTCGTGCCCGTCGGCGCAATGGACGTGAGGCAGCCGTTCCGCAGGCCGTGCTCGGCGATGAGGGCCCGTGTTTCATCGTCGAGCGAGGCGAGATTTGGGCGATCGAGCATGCTGGCATCGTAGGCGGGGCAGCGGCCCTTCTCGGCGGCGAGACGCGCCGACGCCCGATAGGCCTCGCGCTTGATCGTCCCGAGCCATTGCTGCGTGAGGGCGACCGCTTCGCAGCTGCCGTAAGCCACGCCGCAAAACAGCAGCGCGTCCGCCAGCCCGGTGATGCCGAGGCCGATCCTGCGCTTCGCCCTGGCCTCGGCCTCCTGCTCCTCCAGCGGGTAGCGCGAGATGTCGATCACGTTGTCGAGCAGGCGCACGGCGGTGGCCGTCAAGTCGCTCAGCTGCTCGTCGTCGATAGACGCGCCGCTGTCGAAGGGACGGTCCACGAGGCGGGCGAGGTTGATCGAGCCCAGCAGGCAGGCGCCGTATGGCGGCAGCATCTGTTCGCCGCACGGATTGCTGGCGCTGATCGCTTCGCAATGCGCCAGATTGTTCGCCGCATTCACCCGGTCGACGAAGATTACGCCCGGCTCGGCGACTTCGTAGGTCGCCCGCATCAGCCTTTCCCACAGTTCGCGCGCACGCACGACGCGGAACACTTGTTCGCCGAAGACGAGCGGCCACTCCGCATCTGCGGCGAGTGCGGCCATGAACGCGTCGGTGACAAGGACGGAGAGATTGAAGTTGCGGAACCGCGCCGGATCGCGCTTGGCGTCGATGAAGGCTTCGATGTCGGGATGATCGATCCGAAGGCAGCCCATCATCGCGCCGCGCCGCTGGCCGGCCGACTGAACGGTCCGGCACATCGAATCCCAGCAGTCCATGAAGGTCAGCGGGCCGGAGGCTTCCGCCGCAACCCGGCGCACCAGACTTCCGCGCGGGCGGATGGTGGAAAAGTCCATGCCGACTCCCCCGCCCTGCTGCATTGTCAGGGCCGCCTCCCTCAGGTGCTCGAAGATGCCGTCGAGGCTGTCGGGTATCGCGCCCATCACGAAGCAGTTGAACAGGGTCACGGCGCGATCGGTGCCGGCGCCGGCCAGGACGCGCCCTGCCGGAATGAACCGGAAGCTCTCGATTGCCTCGCGGAACCGCTCTTCCCACACCGGGCGCGAGGGGGGCGCTTCCGCTGCCGCCACGGCCGTTGCCACCCGCATCGCGGTGGCGGCGAAGGTGTCGTCCTCGCGTCCGGCCGGGCCTCGAAACCGGTACTTGGCGGTCCAGATCTCCTCGGACAGTGTCACGTCGAAATACATGCGCCCCTCCAACATCTTGTGTAGGTTGACCATGCCACATCACAACATCTGGCAAATTGATCCAGCGCATGGCGAATGGGGAAGATCGCGATCGCGGCCGCGGAACGAAATTCGGCGCCCCTGCCGCACCCCCTTGCTCTTTTTGACTGAAATCATGGCGACCGCTGTTGCCGCAGCCCATTCCGCGAGCGGAGGCGTCGAACCATGCCTACTGCCCTCGCCGCGCCGACGGCCCGACCTGACGACCGATCGCCGCCCCGCGCCATTGTCCTGTCCGCGGCCGAGATGCTGTTTCCCGGCTACTTCGCGCTGGTGATGGCGACAGCCGCGGTATCGATCGCCAGCTTTCTGCTGGGCCACTCATCCATCGCAACGGCGCTGCTGTGGCTGAACTGGTTGTTCTACCTTTCGCTGGTGGCGCTCACCTTTGTCCGCATCGTCGCGTTCCCGCGGCGGATCGTGGCGGACCTCTTCGACCACCAGCGCGCGCCCGGGTTCTTCACCCTTGTGGCGGGCACGTGCATGCTCGCGACCCAGACGATCCTGGTGGCGCACGGGCAAGCGATCGGCCGCCTGCTATGGTGGCTTGGCTTCGGCCTGTGGTTCCTCATCATGTACGCGTTCTTCACGGCAGTGACGGTGCGCCAACGCAAACCCACGCTCGCCGCCGGAATAAACGGCGCGTGGCTGATTGCCGGCGTGGCGACGCAATCGATCGTCGTTTCCCGCGCAGCGCTGGATGGGTTGTCGGCCCCGGCGCCGGCGATTCAGTTCCTTTGCCTGACCATGTTCATGATTGGGAGCATGCTTTACCTCGCGATCATTCCGCTGATCTTCTACCGCTTCACATTCGTGCGGCTCGCTTCGCGGGACTTCTCCCCACCCTACTGGATCAACATGGGCGCGGTGGCGATCACCACCCTCGCGGGATCGTCCTTGATCATGCGGGTCGGCCACTGGCCGGTACTGGACTCGGTGGCGGCGTTCCTTCCCGGATTCACCCTGTTCTTCTGGGCAGCGTCAACGTGGTGGATTCCGCTGCTCTTCGCGCTGATGATATGGCGCTATGTCATCCGCAAGGAGATGCCCGCTTACGAGCCGGCGCTGTGGGGCATGGTCTTTCCGCTCGGGATGTACACCACCGCGACGTTCCAGCTGGCGCGCGCCACGGGGTTCGACTTTCTGGCCGGTATCTCGGACTTATTCCTCTTTGTTGCACTGGGTGCGTGGGCAATCGCCTTCATCGGGTTCGCCTTCAACCTTTGGAAGTGCATCAGCGCTCAGCGATGCGAGAAGGCCACTTTGCCGGCATTCTGAGATCCATCGAGCGGTGGCAATTCGGGCGGAGAGTCTGCGATCCTGATCCTACCTCACCGCCAGAGCCACTCCCGCGCAGCGGGTTCGTGCTCCGGCCAATTGCAGCCATCCGTTTAGCGCAGCGCGTCGCCCTGCCCGCCCGGCAGTAATCGAGTACGCGAGCAAATTTGACAACGTTCAGGCCGCGAGGCGGATTGCCGGCTCGTGCTCCGGATACGGGGCGTGGGCCGTCGGCGCGGCAACGCCCGCCAACTCGTTCGCGAAGCCGTGGTTGACGTCGCGGTGGTGGGCTTCGTCGGCGCGCACCACCAGCACCACGTCGCGCAAGGTCGCCCCCTCGGGCAGCTTCCAGTACTGGCGGGCGATCGCCGGCGCCGACACGTTCGGGCTGCGGCCTTCGTCGATCTCCTTGAGGTAGAGCGTGTAGCTGATCACCGCCTCTTCCTCGAAATAGCCGACGATCCTGTGCGCGGTGCGCGGGCTGACGAGGTAAAGGCCGAAGAAGGCGACATAGAACGCCCATTGCACGCCGAGGATCACCAGCCGCTCCAACAGCGTCGGCTGGGCCACCTCGATGAATGTCATAAGGTGCATGCGCTCGTTCTCGGCTTCCTCCATCAGCGTCCGGATCCAGCCGTTGTCGCCGCACATCCGCCGCAGGCACTTCAAGTGGTTGACGGTCGCGCCAACCATTCCGGGAACGGCGGCGACGGTCTCGAGCACGATGGCGCGATGGCCGTAGCGCTTGGCGAAGAAGGTGTCGGCGCAGAATCGCAGCAGCTTGGTGAACCCGAGCGCGAAACTGTCGCGCAAGTCGACCGGGCGGTGGTGGACGGCGGTGTGCACGAGCGGAATATCGGTCATCGCTGTTTGGCCCTTGTTATTTGCCATGAGCTTCGAAGCATGGAGCGCGTAAACAGGTAGATTGCATACCTCTTTGGAGCACGTGCGAAGACTGCAACAACCGTACCACTTTTCGCCGCGGAGCGTCGGTCTTGCTGGAGGGACTTGCCAAGGCGGCATGGCGTTCGGTTCCGAACCAAGATTGTCGACACTGTACCGCCCGGAATCGATGCCCAATGAAGATACGCCTGCTCGAGTATCGATCAGCTCGGTTCTCCCCTTCTCGCATCGACTGGCACCGGGGAGTGGGTGAATACGAACGCTCTTGGCTCAAGCACTAAGTCCGCGACGGTATAGCGATCAAGCGAGCCGATGAAGGCCGCCAGCGCTTCGTCGAGAGCCTTGCGCAGCCGGCAATGGGGCGTGATCAGACATAGGCTACCGGCGCCAAAACATTCGGCCAGAGCAAAATCGGGCTCGACCGCTGCGAGCACCTCACTCAACCTAATCGCCTCCGGCGCCTTCCCGAGGGTGAGGCCGCCAGACCGCCCGCGCACAGCCTTGAGAAATCCCGCACGCGTGAGTTCGTTGGCAACCTTCATAAGGTGCGCGCGGGAGATAGCGAACGTGCGTGCCGTTTCCTCGATCGTGACGAGGCGATCCTCATGGCTCGCCGCAAAGATCAGCAAACGAAACGCATAATCGGAGAAACTCGTCAGGCGCATAACGCGTGTCGATAGGGCAGCCGCGGGGCGTCGCCAATCCCGGAGCACCGAGCCTCATCTGGATGTTGATCTATAAACATGTATTGACAATACATCTTTTGAGTCCGAGTGTACAGGTATCCCTAGAGGAAGGGAGATTCACGTGTCCGGGGTGACCCTGTCTCGTTGGACCATGTCCTATTTCGCGGTCGCGCTATTCTGTCTGATGGGCGCGCTTACGCTGATGGGTCTGGGCTTTGGCTTCCCCGCGGCGGACGTCTCTGCGCCGCAGACGCTGCTGGTGGTCCATTTGGTTGGGATCGGGTGGCTCAGCCTGCTGATGTGCGGAGCGCTGTTTCAGTTCGTGCCGGTGCTGATCGCGCGTCCGCTGCACAGCGACAGTCTGCCGCTGACGACACTGGTGTGCCTCGTTGGCGGACTCGTACTGTTGCTTTGCGGTTTTCTGCACCTTTCCGGTTGGCCGGGGCCGCCCGCCGTGCTGCCGTTCGGCGGAATGCTGCTGGTCGCTGGCTTTGCGCTGGCGTTATACAACCTCGGGCGGACCTTGTGGGCGGCGCGCCCGCTCGCCATGCCGGCGCGCTTCGTCACGGTCGGCCTTGCCAGCCTTGCGGCAACGGCGCTGCTGGGTTTCTGCTTCACCCTTTTCTTCGGCGGCTTGAGCAGTTCGCCTCTGCTCGTGAGGATCACCGTACGTGGCCTGCCACTGCATGTGGTCGCCGGTCTCGGCGGCTGGTTGACGTTCACGGCCATGGGGGTGAGCTATCGACTTCTGGCGATGTTCATGCTGGCGCCCGAACCCGACGGACCGGGCACGCGAGCCGCGCTGTGGTCTGGTGCCGCGGCACTGACCGTCATCGTCGTAGGCGGCCTTGTCGCAATCGCTCTTAGATATGAGCCGGAGTGGGCGCTCATCGCAGGAGGCTTGCTCGCGCTCGGAGCGGTTGTGCTCTATGGGCGGGACATCCTGCGGCTCTATCGTGCCCGCAAGCGCCGCGTGATCGAGCTCAATAGCCGAATGGCCGGCGTGGCGCTTTTCCATCTGGCAGCTGGCGTCATGCTGGCGCTGGTGCTGGTCGGCACGGGCACTCTCGGCCGCCACGTTGCCCCGCTCGTGTTCCTCGCGGCGTTCGGCTGGCTGACGGGGCTTGGCCTGGCCAAGCTCTACAAGATCGTCGCTTTCCTGACTTGGCTCGAGTGCTACGGCCCCGTGCTCGGCAAGGCGGACACCCCACGCGTGCAGGATCTTGCGGTGGAGGGGAGAGCGGCGCGGTGGTTCTGGCTCTACTTCGCGGCGACGGACTTTGCCGTGCTGATGCTGTTCGCCGAAGCGGCGGGCCCGGTCCGCCTGGGCGCTGCCGCCATGCTGATCGCTGTCGGCGCAATCGCATACGAATTGCTGAGGATTCGCCGCCTGGCGGACGTGCCCCTGACGTGTCGCCTGCCGCAAGGCACGAGCCGTCCGCATCTCCTGGTTTTGCTGGTTCCACAGGCTTGAAAAGGACGCTTCGATGACAACGACATTCGTGGATGTGGATGTGCGGCCGACCTTGCGCGCGGGCGGCGAGCCGTTCGGCGAGATCATGGCGGCAGTGAACACACTCCCGCCGGGACACGGCATGCGGCTGCTCGCCACCTTTAAGCCGGTGCCCCTGTTCAGCGTCCTCGGCTCTAAGGGTTTCATGCACGAGGAGCGCGAGATCGGCGGCGGCGATTGGGAAGTGCTGTTCTCTCCGCGAGAGGCCGTCAGCGAGGCGACCGCGCCGTCCGTCTCCGCCGCGGACGACACCGATTGGCCAGCGCCGGCCCGCGAGATGGACAATCGCGATCTCGACCCTCCCGAGCCGATGGTCCGCATCCTCGCCGCCACCGAGCAGATGCAACCAGGAGAGGTGCTGAGCGCCTTGCTCTGCCGCGAGCCGATGTTCCTGCTGCCGGAGTTGGCGAAGCGCGGTCACTCCTGGCGTGGCGGCTTCGACGAGGACGGTAGCACATACCGCATCCGGATTTTGATCGGCGGAGCGGCGGAGTCCCAACAATGACAGACGCGGAAGACGAAGCATTGGCGGATGGCGTGATGGCCGCGCTGCGGCGCGTCATCGATCCGGAGCTGGGCTACAATATCGTCGATCTCGGCTTGGTTTACCGGGTCGAGATCGAGGACGCCGAGGTGAAAGTGGTGATGACCACGACGACCCGCGGATGCCCCGCGACGGACTACCTGCGCGGGGGTGCCGGAGCCGCGGCCGAGTCCGCCGCGGGGGTGAAGTCGAGCGCGGTCGAACTGACGTACGATCCGCCGTGGACGCCCGACATGATGTCGCCGCAGGCCAAGGCCCATCTCGGGATCGGCGAGGGCGAATGGTGACGCCGACAGGACAAGGCGCTGCGCCCGACCGCGACGGCAGCGCAAGCAAAAGAACACTCAAGCAAGGAGAATGACCATGGAACAGACACCTACTCGAACCGACGTCATCGATGTCCGCACCCTGATACCGGCGCAGCGGCACGCGAAGATTTTCGAGCTCGTCGATGCGCTCGCGCCGGGCGCCTCGTTCGTGCTGGTCAACGATCACGATCCCAAGCCGCTCTACTACCAGCTCGAAGCCGAATACCCCCAGCAGTATTCATGGACATACGTCGAGTCCGGGCCGCAGGTCTGGCAGGTGGAAATCGGCAAGCTCCGCAACGCAGCCTGAGCGCCTCTCCCATGGCGCCGGCCCCGGCGCCATGGACTAGGTCGCAGCAACCGAGAAGACGATGGCAAGCACCGAAGCGCCCGCTACCCCCGAGTTCGATCAGGCCGTGACCGATCTGAGCGGCATCCTCCTCAGCAGTCTGCAAGCCTTGGCCGATGCCGGTCACGCGGAGCAGGCCTGCCGCGTGGCGGGGCGGGCCTGTGCGGTCTTGCGCCATCACCACGGCGCCGAATGGCGGAGGTTCAATACGCTGCTGCACCGCTTGGCTCGCCGCACCGGTCCAGTCGGAGTGTCGGGTTAATTCGGGCCGGCCACCCGGCACGAAAGGTCGGCCGAAGACCCATGGGCTCGTCGCACCGTTAGCAATCTACGGGCCGATCGCCCGCAACGGAAAGGTACGTCAATGGCAGAACCCTGGCTCCCCTCGCTGAAGACCCCGACCCCGCAGGAAGGCTTCGAGCTTGCCGCAAAGCTCGCGCGACTGGGCGTGAAGTTGACCCAACCGTCGGCCGAGCTCGTGACAAGCTGCGTGCCAGTTATGAGCAGGACTCGGTGCAATTGATTGCCTCGTCTCAGGTCATCGCTCTTCACTTCCAGACGGTCGCCGCCGCGAACGATTACTGGCGCGGGTGATCGCGCCAACGCCAACCTTGGATTGCTGCAATGGACTTTCCCGCCTTCTTCGCCGACGCGCCGACCATCACTGTCCACGACGCGCTGGCCACCTTCCTCGGTGCTTCCGAAACGGGGATGCTCACTTACGGCTATGCCGATGCGGTCAAGCTCGCCGGGCATTCGTGTCCCACGGTCGCGGGCGCCTACCTAATGGTTCGGCGCGGCCTGGCTCACCTGTACGGCGACGCCACGCCCGAACGCGGCAATGTCGAAGTGCACATGCGCGATGCGCGCGATCACGGGACCACGGGCGTGATCGCGTCGGTCGCAACCCTGATCACGGGAGCCGCTTCGGAAACGGGCTTCGGCGGGATCGGCGCCAACGGCCGCTTCAGGCGACGTGATCTGCTTCGCTTCGATGTGCCCATTGAGGGGCTTCTGAGCCTGCGGCGGCGGGACGATGGCCGTGCGGTCGAGCTCGACCTCGACATGGCGGTGGTGCCCGCCGATCCGCGAATGGCGCTGCTCTTCGGGAGGGCGGTAAGTGGCAATGCGGGCGGCGACGAGCTCAACGACTTCGCGGCGCTGTGGCAAGATCGGGTGAGGCGCATGCTCCTCGAGCACGCGGACGACGATGCATTGGTTAGTGTGTCCGAGAGGACGTCAGCCCCCGATGTCGTCGACGAAGCATCGGACGAATCTTTCCCTGCGAGCGATCCGCCCGGGTGGATCTGGGAGCGACCGAGCCAGTGAGGAACAAGAATCGAGGCCCAGCGGCGCCTTGCGTCAACCACTGGGCGGGAGACGAATGATGAATGATGTGATCGAATCACTGCTGCTCGAGCACGAGCACATGCGCAAGATGTTAGATATGTTCGACGAGCAACTGGCCATCTTCGAAAAGGCTGAGCAGCCTGATTACGACGTGCTCTCGGAAGCACTGGCGTACTGCAAGGACTACCTCGATGTATGGCATCATCCCCGCGAAGACCGGCTGCTTGATCTCCTGAACAAGCGGGATGCCCAAAAGGCTCTCGCTTTGCGTGAACTGGATGGTCAACACAGGAGCTTGGCGGAGCACACCTCGCAAGTCGTACGTGTCTTCAGGGATGTTGCGGAAAGGGGCGCGGTGCGCCTGCGAGAGGACCTGGTTCGCTCGGGACGCAACCTATCGGCCGAGTACCGCCAGCACATCCATTGGGAAGAGACTAAATTCTTTCAGGTCGTTGCGGATGCGCTGGAAGCTGCCGATTGGGAAATCGCGCGACGCGACCTGGCCCAGGCTCCCCATGCGGGCGATCCAGCCTCCTTGCGCAGCAGCTACCCTGCGCTTTTTGCGACAGTGGAGCGCGTGCCCTAGGGCAACAGCCGCGAGGCCTGCGCATAGTGAACTCATGCCGATAATCGAATTCGAGGAGACACCGAACCCCGATGCGCTGCGCGTCCAATCAGGGCAGCAGTTCACGAGCGGCGCGGGGTTCGATTTCGATAGGTCGAGCAGCGAGCCTCATCCTCTGGCCACCGAGCTGCTCGCGATTGACGGCATCGACAGGGTCATGATCGCGCGTGACTTCGTAACCGTCGTCCGCAGCGGAGCCCCTGTGACGTGGGACGCGTTGCGCCCGCAAATCGCCCTCGTGTTGACTGAGCTAGGTGACTCGGCTCGCTCTGACGTGCCGAGGCAAACGACAGTTCCGCTTGGCGAAGTGGAGCAGCATATCGAGCAGGTGCTCGATCGCTACGTTCGGCATTTGCTTGCGAAGGACGGAGGCGAGGCCGTTCTCGTGCGCTTCGATGCCGCTGAAGGGATCGCCTGGGTGAGAATGGGAGGGGCATGCGGCGGCTGTCCCTCGGGCATTACGACGCTCAAACGAACCATCGAGCAGACGATCATTCGATGGGTGCCTGAGGTGAAACGTGTTGAGTCCGTCGGAGAAAAACCCGCTTCCCTGGAAGATCCAAAAGCTCGCTTTCGGAGATGGGTCGAGGCGAAGTGGGGAAAGCAGCGAGCCTAGCTGAGAAGCACCTCGCGAAGCACTACCGCGTCGTTATGCTGCTCGTCGTGGGCTGAGTATACGAGCGTGATGCGATGGTCCCGCGCAAGTTCGCGAAGCTCGTTCAGCAGCTCGGTTTGATCTTTCAGTTCCGCCCGGAAGCGGCGCCCGAACTCGACCCAGCGCTCCGGATCGTGACCGAACCATTTGCGCAACTCGGTGCTGGGAGCTAGCTCCTTTGCCCATCGATCGATAGCGGCGTTCTTCTTGGTGACGCCTCTTGGCCACAGCCGGTCGACTAAAATCCGCGTGCCGTCCTCCCGTGAAGGTTCGTCGTAGGCACGCTTCAGAGCTATGTTTCCCGCCGGGATAGCGGCCATTGTACAAGTTCGCGGCGCCCCCGCTTAAAGAGAATGACTGGCCGAGACGAGCCACTCCGCTGTCAGGGTGGCACCAGCGAAGCTGACATTCAGCTGCCGACCCTCTCATATCAGTCGTGCGAAGCATCGTGAGCTTCGCGCTGGCTGATCAGGGTCTTCGCCATCTGCTCAGTAAAGGTAGCATTTACTCCGAACCGCTAGCGCCAGGTTGGGTCCAGGCATCCGGGCATACCTGGTAGCTAGTAGCGGAGTCGATGAACCAAGCCCTACCGAGCAAGGCCTTCAGGGCCGGGAGGTCGTTCTTCAGGAACGACGACCCGGATTGGCTTGGGCTGTACGAACAGGCTGCATCGCTTGTTCCGATAGGCGCCTTTTCGTGCGATCTGACCAACGACCGGCTTAGCTGGACACGCGGCGTCTTCGACATTTTTGGCTTGCCTGACGATCGGGAGCCGGATCGCGAGGCCGTCGTGGAAATGTACGGCGAGGAGTCACGGCAATTGCTCGAGCGGAAACGATCGCATGCGATCGAGGCCCGCTCCAGCTTTTCGCTCGATGCCCGCATCTCCACTGCCGATGGCAGTGAACGTTGGATACGGATCACTGCAGCGACCAAATGCTCCAACGGGCGATCCTCGGTGCTCTACGGAATGAAGCAAGACATCACTGTGGACCATGCGCGGTGGGAACTCTTGCGAGCCCAGGCCGAATGCGACCCGCTCACCGGAGTTGGTAATCGGGCACTTTTCCAGCGCTTCCTGGACGCGCCAAAGAGCCAATCTCCGCTGGGAGCGATCGGCGCGCTTGTGCTGTTCGACATGGATGGGTTCAAGCAGATTAACGATTGGTGGGGCCATGCGGCCGGGGATGCATGCCTCGCCGCGTTTGGAGGACGTCTGCGACGGGCGTTCCCGCAAGCCCAGCTGATCTCCCGCATCGGGGGAGACGAGTTCGCCGTACTCCTGGCTAAGGCTGGCTCCTCGCTCGAGACAGAGGCTGCGGTGCGCTCGGTGGTCGGTGATCTTCTCTCGCCAGTCCCGTGGAACGGTGATCTACTTCCGCTTGGCGTCTCCGTCGGCCTTGCGTTCGCCTCGCAGCAGAGCGACCTCGACCCACAGAAGTTGTTTCTCGAAGCTGACAGGGCGCTTTACAATGCAAAAGAGAGTGCCTCCGCCGTTGTCGTCCGCGCCTAGGGGCGAAATGATACGCTAGATCAAAGATCCGGGCATGACCGTGAGCTGACGTTCGGCTGTTCGGACATTCTGAAAAGGCGAACGGCTGTTATCAGTCAGCTTCACCACCGATGATCCAGATTTCGGAATGGTCCACGAGCTTCCGCTTGATCGAACAGACCTTGCTATCGTCACGCCAAAGCTCAGCAGGCCAGTCCGGTGCTTGGCGATGCGCCAGCATCAGCGCCATGGTGGCGTCTTCACTGTCAATCGGCGCGCAAACGGGGACCGGGATCGGCGTGCAATAGGGGACCACCCCCGGGTCATCTATTGTCGCCTGCGATTGAGGCGGGCGATGAGGCGAAAGATGACGACGGTGGAGACGATTGGACGGATCAGGCGTGCAT
>Ga0070661_100000811_pt1 | contig 22454 bp, 21 predicted proteins | sample KBSC43metaG_FD_64663 | JGI IMG/M metagenome (GOLD analysis project Ga0070661, IMG submission 64663) | Corn rhizosphere microbial communities from Kellogg Biological Station, Michigan, USA - KBS C4-3 metaG | ecosystem: Host-associated > Plants > Roots > Rhizosphere > Soil ... | reverse complement strand
GAGCTGTTCAAGGACGAGGTCCGCGCGCTCGGGCGCGAGCTGGGGCTCCCCGAGACGATGCTGATGCGCCACCCCTTCCCCGGCCCGGGGCTGGCCATCCGGGTGCTCGGCGAGGTGACCGAGGAGCGGCTGGACCTGGTCCGCAAGGCGGACGTCATCGTCCAGGACGAGGTTCGCAAGGCCGGACTCTATGGAGAGGTGTGGCAGGCCTTCGCGGTCCTCCTGCCCGTGTCCAGCGTGGGGGTGATGGGTGACGAGCGGACCTACGAGTCGACCGCGGTGGTCCGGGCGGTGACCAGCGTGGACGGGATGACGGCCGACTGGGCGAGGCTGCCGCACGAGCTGCTGGCCCGCATGTCGGCGCGCATCACCAACGAGGTCCGCGGAATCAACCGCGTGGTCTATGACATCTCCAGCAAGCCGCCGGCGACCATCGAGTGGGAGTGAACAGGCCCTGCCGGCCTGGAATGACTACATGGTGAGGACGGCCCGGAACTGGGCTCTTCCGCTGATCATCCGGGCATAGGCCTCGCCAGCTTTCGCGAGCGGGTACTTCTCGATCATGGGACGAACGCCGGTCATCTCGGCGAAGCGCAGCGTATCCTCGGAGTCGGTGGGTATGCCGGAAGCCCAGCCCTGAATTCGCTTCTTGCCGAAGATCAACGCCAAAGCCGGGACCTCGAGCGGGTCCGCGGGCACCCCGACCACGATCAGACTCCCGTTCGGTCCCAGGCCGGAAATCAGCGATGACATCGCCTTGCCGCTGGTGGCAGTTGCCAGAATCGCCTGCGCGCCTCCGAGCTTCTGCAGCTCGACTGCGGCATCGGTCCTGGCGCTGTCGATGTAGACATCTGCCCCGAGCTTTCCGGCGAGGGCAGCGTGGTCCCCGCCACGGCCAATGGCCGCAACTCGAAATCCGAACTTCTTCGCGAACTGAACTCCCAGGTGTCCGAGCCCGCCGATTCCCTGAACTGCGACCAGATCGCTCGGGCCCGCCCCGCTGTGTCGGAGCGCGTTGAAGGTGGTGATTCCGGCGCACATCAGCGGCGCGGCCTCGGCGGTATCCAGCGATTCGGGCATCCGGGCCAGCGCCTCGACGGGCGCGACCATGAACTCCTGATACCCACCGTCGTAACTGACGCCGCAGATGAGCGCATTCGCGCAATTGATGAAATCGCCTCTTCTGCAGGCAGTGCACGCGCCGTCGTGGCCTCCATGCCAACCGACACCGACCCGCTCTCCCTCTCTCCAGCCGTTCACCGCGATGCCGAGCTTGTCGATCACCCCCGCCACTTCGTGTCCGGGAACGCGCGGGTAGGAGATTCCAGGAATGACTCCGTCTTTGGTGACGGCGTCGCTGTGGCAGACTCCGCAGGCTTGAACGCGAATTCGTACCTGTCCGGGGCCCGGCTCGGGCACCTCACGTTCCACAACTTCGAGGTCCCCTCCGGGCCGCGGCACCTGCACCGCCTTCATCGTTGCCATGGTGCACCTCCTTCGAGCGCGCTCTACGCCTGTCGGCAGGTGGGGGCCAGCCCCCCGTCGGCTGGCCGCCTGTCCGCGGGAACGGCGAACCTTCCGAGCGTGTTCCTTCGGCTCATGCGAGGAGGGATGGTGCGGCGCAACGTGTTGGCGGGATTGGTGCTCTCCTCGGTGGCGTGCTCCCACGCGCCGCCCCCGACCGAGACAGCGAAGGTCGAGCGGCGCGATGACTGGCTGCTGGCGCTGACCTCGGATCTCGACCGCATCGCGGCCAACGACGGCTTCGAGGGGCGGGTCCGGGTCCTCCACGGTGGCAAGGCGGAGGTCGACCGGACCTTCGGCGATCCGGCCTGCCTGCCCCTGGGGGCCGGACGCGAGCTGCTCGCCGCCGTGGCCGTGGGCCTCCTGGTGGAGGGTGGCAAGCTCGGCTGGGAGGACCGGCTCGAGCAGCGGTTGTCCGGCACCGCGGGAACCTCGGTCGGCCCACTCACGGTGGCGAATCTCCTGACCGGCTCGGCGGGACTACCGCTGGCATCGCAGGCGGCGGGCGAACCCCAGGGGGACCGGCTGGACTGGCTCCTGAGGAGCGTGGGCAAGGCGCCGCTGCGCGCTGCGCCTGGAACGCTGGTCGATCCCGCGGACCACCGCCCGTGGATCCTGGTGGAAGGCCTGGTGGCCCAGGTCTCGGGTCAATCCTTCGAACGTTTCGTGCAGGAGCGGATCACCTCCCCCTCGGGGATGGGCGGCACCTCGGTCGGTGAGACCCCGGCGTGTCCGGGGGTTGCGGGGGGGACGACCACCCTCGAGGACCAGTTCCGTCTCATCGACGCGCTCCAGGGCGGGAAGCTGGTCTCTCCACAGACCCGGGCCGCGCTCTGGCAGCCACGCCTGCCGCTCGGCCCCGGCGCCGAGGTCGCGTACGGGTTCTTCGTTCGCACGCGCGGGGATCAGCAGGCGGTGGGGGTGAGCGCGGAGGGGGCGGCGACCGCGTACGAGCTGTGGCTCGATCCCGCGGGGAACGATGCGCTCGTGCTGCTGGGCCGCTCGCAGGCGAAGAGCGCACGAGCCATCCGCACCGCGCTGGGCGAGTTCTACGCCCTGCCGCCGCGGCCCTCGCAGGCGAGCTCACCCGCGAGACGGCCGTCGTCGAAGTGACCCCGCCGGGCTACATGCCCTTCCTCTGGGGGAGGGCGGACTGACAGGCCTCGCTCAGCTCCGAGGCGTGCTCGCGCAGGCAGGCCGCCACGCGGCGACCACCCGGCTTCACGTCGGAGCAGAGGCGCGCCACGTCGGGCTGGCAAGCCTCCCGCGCGGCCTGGAACTTTTGCCCAGCCTGGTCGACGTGCGCCTTGCACTCGGCCGAGAGCTGATCCGCGTTCCGCTGGAGACAGGCGTGCATGCCCGCGCGACCGGGCTGCGCCTGGGGACAGAGGCGGGCGACGTCGGCCGCGCACGGACGCTGCGGCGACGGAGTGGAGGGTGTCTCCTGGGAGAGGGCGGCGCCGGTGCCGAGCACGGCGAGAAGGACGAGGGCAGCGGGAGAGAGGACGGGACGACGCATCGAGTGGATCTCCTGGACGGTGTTCCACGCTTTCCACACCCGAACCCATCCGAGAGATAAGAGCGCCGCACGGGCGGGGGCGAGCGCGTCCCGAAGGCCCCTTGGCTCGCGGGGTCCGGCCCCTCACGGCGGGAGCCGCTCAGTCCCCCGCACCAGGGGGACGCCTGCGGAAGCGCGAGGGCGCGCCAGCGATCCGGCTCAGCGCGCGCCCGCGTCCGGTGGGGCCCGGGTCCCGCCGTCCCGCCCTGGCCCGGGAAGCTCCTCGATCAGCCACCGGCCACCGAGCCGGCTGGCTCGCAGCACGAGGTACTCGGGGGTCTGTCCCGAGATGCCGAGCTCTGCCCGGACCTCGGCGACGTCGGGACGCTCGAAGCGAACGTCACGGACGATGATGCTTCCGAACGGCGCTGCCCCGCCGACCGTCTGCATCAATCCCCAGCAGCTGGAGGCAGGCTCCACCCGCGCACCGGCGCGGGCGAGGGCGTCCATCTCGTTCCTCGGCGGATCCGCCACATCGTCTCCGATTCCGACGCAGACCAGCGGCCGGGCCTCGGTGCCGGCGTCGACCACCGGGCCGCGCAGCCGGAAGAGGAGCGCCCGGAAGACCTCGATCCGCACCCCGGAGATGCGGGCGAGCTCGGCCGGAGGAGGGTCGAACGAGACCAGGAAGGTGTACGGGACCAGAACCGGCTTCCCCTTGTACGTCACCGGGCTGTACCGGCGCTGCTGGAGGTAGGACTCGATCGAGCCGTCGAAGGGCGGCCCGCGCGGGTCGAGCACGTGACAGGCCTCGATGGCCCCGGTCTCGCGCAGGATGCAGCGAACGGGGACCGGCCGGCGATCGGCCAGGAGCGAGGCGACGTCTGACGAGTCGAGAGAGGGAAGGCTCTGCGCCGAGACAGTGACCGACTCGGCGACGCAGGCGTCCATCTCCGCGTCGGCGCAGGTGGGTTTCAACAGCCCCGACGCTCCGGGCGGCGTGCCACCGTTCACCAGGGCGCAGGCAGCCAGCCCGGCGGCGGTGGACGCGAGGAGCGCGAGGCGAGGACGCATGCTCGTCTTGCAGCTTGGACCAGGCGGGTGACCGAGCGAAAGCGCCGGGATGCGCAAAGCTTGCGTCCCGGGATGCGTGCAAGCTCCCGCAGTTCCCCCGGGCACCGCTCTTGCTCGGGGCAGGGGCTGGGCATGCACACGCCGGCAGAGGAGATCGGGCTGGCCAACCGGCGTCTCGGCGCCCGGCTGCAGGCGGCGCTGCTCGCGGTCCCGCCCGAACGAATGCAGGAGACGCTCGAGGCCATCGGGGAGGATGCACGGAGGGCCATGCTCCTGTACCTGCACGAGGGTCGCGCGACCGAGGTGACCATCCTCCCCGCGCCGCTGACCGTGCTCCCGGCCCAGCTCGGCTACCTTCACGCCGCCGCGCTCACGCTTCACGAGGCGACCAAGCGGATGCTCCCGCTGTGGCTGGCGGACGCCAACGTCCGGAGGGCCGTCCCGGTGTCGCACGTCGAGGAGAGCTGGATCCGGAGCTGCTGGGGGCCGGCCCACGCGCGGGGGAATCCCGTCTTCGGGCGGCTGGATGCCGCGGTGCTGCTCGAGAGCCCGCAATGGAAGAGCAGCCTCCAGTTTCTCGAGCCCAACCTCACGGGAATCGGCGGGCTGCACATGCTCCCCAGCGCCGAGCGCATCCTCGAGCAGCGGCTCGGTCCGGTCCTGGCGGAGGCAGACCCCGGCCTCTGGCTCACAGCCGGGCAGGACATCCGCGACCTGCTCGCCGGTCAGCTGCTCGAGCACCTGGAGGTCCTGGGACGTCCGGGGCGGCGCATCTGCCTCATCGAGGCACGCTGGGCAGACAGTGGTCCCGAGGAGCAGACGCTTCTCGCCGAGCATCTCCACCGCCGGTTCGGGATCGAGGTCTGCCACGCGGATCCGGCCGAGCTGGTGCTCGACGGTGACCAGGTGCTCTTCGGCGGAGAGGTGGTGGATCTCGGGTACCGCGACTACTCGGTGGAGGAGCTTCAAGAGCTTGGGCGGCGCGGGGTGGACGTGGCGCCGATCCGTGCGCTCCTGTCACAGAACCGGATGGTGTCCTCGATCGCCGCCGAGCTGGAGCAGAAGAGCCTCTGGGAGGTGTTCACCGATCCGCTGCTCGCAGAGCGGCACTTCACCCCCGCGGAGCGGGACGTGTTCCACCGGCACGTGCCCTGGACCCGGCTGCTGCGCGGCAGGAGGACCGATCTCCCCGACGGCTCGCTGGGAGATCTTCCGGAGTTCGTCCGTGCCGAGCGGGACCTTCTGGTGCTCAAGCCGAACCGCGCCTACGGCGGGGTGGGGGTCTGCATCGGTGCGCAGCAGGATCAGCGCACGTGGGAGCGCGCCCTGGACCGAGCGATGGTCGAGCCCGACACCTGGGTCGTCCAGCGACGGGTCTCGCTGCCCACGCACGGGTTCCCGGTCCTCGCCCCCGACGGCAGTGTGCGACTTCATTCGCTGCACGTGGTCCTGGGCATCGCCCCCAGCGAGGAAGGCCTATCGCTGACCGGACGTGCCTCGGAGGATCAGGTGGTGAACGTCGCCCGGGGAGGCGGTATCGCGGTGGTGATGACCGCCCACCCGGATTCGCTCGACACGGAAGGAGGGCTGAGCCGAGACTCGCCGGCTTCATGACCCACCTCTCACGTCGCACCCTGCTCGGAGCCGCCGTCGGCACCGCGGCATCCGCTTCCTGGTCCGGGCTGTCACGGGCCGCCTCTCCCTCCGGGCCTCTCGCCGCGGAGGTCGCCCGCCGCCACGAGGAGAACGTGCAGCGGCTCCAGGCGTGGATCCGCGAGCCGTGCATCGCCGCCGAGTCGAAGGGCTACGAGACCGGCGTTCCCTTCTTCGTCAAGATGCTCCGCGACGCGGGCTTCCAGAAGGTCGAGCAGGTGCCGACCTCCGGGAAGCCGGGGGTGTTCGCCACGCTGGACGCGGGCGCGAGCAAGACCCTCGGGCTGTACTTCATGTACGACGTGAAGCAGGCCGACCCGGCAGAGTGGAGCTCGCCTCCCTTCGAGGGACGGCTGGTGGACAAGCCCGGGTTCGGGAAGGTCCTGATGGGCCGCGGTGCCGTGAACCAGAAAGGCCCCGAGGCGGCGTTCCTCTCGGCGCTTCACGCCTACCGCGCCGGGAAGCGGAAGCTGCCGGTCAACCTGGTGCTCGTCGCCGAAGGCGAGGAGGAGATCGGCTCGCCGCACTTCGGGGAGGTGGTCCGTCGTCCCGAGGTCGCCGCTGCGCTGGGGAAGTCGGTGGGAATCTTCATGCCCTCCGCGATGCAGGACCCGGACGGAGAGGTGACCATCAGCCTCGGAGCGAAGGGCGTGATCGAGCTGGAGGTGATCGCGAGCGGTGCACGGTGGGGACGCGGTCCATCGAAGGACGTCCACAGCGCCAACCGGGCACGCCTCGACAGCCCGGCCTTCCATCTCGTGCAGGCCCTGGCGACGCTGGTGACGCCCGACGGCGCCGAGCCGGCCATCGACGGATTCGCCGACCGCGCCCGTCCCCTCTCGCCGTCCGAGCTGCAGATGGTGAAGCGCGCCGCGGCGCGGATGAACGAGGCGAAGGCGAAGGAACTGCTCGGGGCCAAGGTGTGGATCCACGACGATGACTGGGAGCACTCGCTGGTGCGGCTGGCCAGCAAGCCCACGGTGAACATCGAGGGGCTCGTCGGCGGCTACACCGGCCCGGGCGGGAAGACGATGCTCCCCGCCCGCGCGGTGGCCAAGCTCGACCTGCGGCTGGTCCCGGACATGACCGCCGAGGGAGCCCTGGCGGCGTTGAAGGCACATCTGCAGAAGCGCGGGTTCGGCGATCTCGAGGTGAACATGAGCGGCGGCTACGACCCCACCAGCACGCCTGCCGATTCGCCTTTCGTGAAGACGCTGGACGCCGCCTACCGCCGGGCAGGACTGGATCCGCTCCTCTGGGTACGGAACGCCGGCTCGTGGCCGGGCTACCTCTTCACCGGCAAGCCGCTGGGGCTCGCCGCGGGGCACTACGGGCTGGGCCATGGCTCCGGGGCCCATGCGCCCGACGAGTACTTCGTGGTCGATTCGACCAATCCCAAGGTCGCCGGTCTCGACGGCGCGGTGAACAGCTACGTGACGTATCTGGAGACCCTCGGAGCCTGAGGTCGCCCGCCCCGGGAGCGTTCACCCCTCCACTCGCTCGGGCTCAGTGCCCGCGACTCACGAGCGCGTCCAGCTCCTTGCGGTTGCTGACCACCTTGGAGATCAGACCGAGATCGATGGCCGCCGGGGGGTCGATCCACCGGTCGCGCTCCATGAGATCCACGAACCGCTCCTGTGGCGTGCCGGTCCGCTCGGCATAGAGGCGGTGCATCTTCTTCTTCAGCTCGATGATGTCCTTGGCATGGATCTCGAGGTCGCTCGCCGACCCGTGGATGACGCCGCCCACCAGGGGCTGGTGGATGAGGAGCTTGGCGTTGGGGAGGGCGACCCGGTCCTCCTTCTCCGCGGCCAGGGCGATGACCGAGCCCATGCTGCCGGCGAAGCCGGCGACGACGGTGACCACCCGGGGGGCGATGAAGCGGGCAGTGTCGTAGATGGCGAACCCCGAGTAGACCTCGCCACCCGGACAGTCCACCCACAGCACGACGGGGGCCGCGGGGTTGCTCCGCTCCAGCGCGAGGAGCTGCCGGTTCACTCGCAGAGCGAGATCGGCATTGACCTCGCCGCTGACGAAGACCGTCCGCGACTCGAAGAGGTGCTGGTCGATGGGGGTGAAGGGCGTGGGCGCGGCGGTCACCGGAATCTCGGGCTTCTTCTCGTTCTGCATGGCGTTCCTCGTCATCGCCGGGTGACTCTAACCGGAAGATTCCGGGAAGACAGCCCAGGGAAGCCTTGAAGCCGGGGGTGGACGATGCGCAGCTTTGCGGGCCGGAGGCGACGGATGGCACAGACCGAGAAGAGGGCCGGAGGCTGCCACTGCGGAGCGGTACGCTACACCGTGGAGCTGGATCCGGAGACGACGGCCATGAACTGCAACTGCTCGATGTGCGGCAGAGCGGGGACGCTCCTGACCTTCGTCCCCGCGGCGCGCTTCCAGCTCGAGCGCGGCGAGAACGCCATGCAGGACTACCAGTTCAACAAGCACGTCATCCACCACCTCTTCTGCCGGACCTGCGGGATCAAGTCCTTCGCCCGTGGCACCGGTCCGAAGGGAGAGCCCATGGCGGCGGTGAACGTCCGGTGCCTGGACGGGTTCGAGCCCAGGCAGTTCCCGGTGCGCGAGTTCGACGGCCGGAGCCGCTGAGCCGGATGGCTGGCCCGCCCTCGCGCTTCATCAGGCGTCCCCCTGGTGCGGGGGGCTGAGCCGATCGCTGGCGCCCGCGGGGCTCAGCGAGTGCTGGCCCGAGCCGCAGCCTGCTCGAGCCTCCGGAGGTACAGGAGCAGGCCGGCGTTCAGGGCCAGGCATGCGGTGGAGGCCAGGCCGGCCGGCCAGACCACGGCGCTGTCGCCTCCGAGGAACGCGTTCATCGTCGCGGTCAGCAGCCACAGCTGCAGCACGACCAGCACCACCACGAATCCGAGGATCCCATAGACGATGGTGGTCCGCTGCTCCCGGGTGAATCCACGCGCTGGCGCGGCCATGGCCTACACCGTCCTCTCCTCGATGCCGGTGGCGTAGACCTCCCCGCCCCGGACCTCGAGCACCACCCGGGGCAGGGGGCGCGGAGGAGGCCCGGCGAGCGGCCGTCCCGAGCCGAGATCGAACAGGCCCTCGTGACACGGGCAGCGGATGAGGCCCTGCTCCGGATCGGGAATGACGGCGCAGGACAGATGGGTGCACTTCTGTCCGTAGGCCAGGAGCCCGCCGTCGCGCTGGCGCACGAGGAAGCAGGGGTCGTTCTCGCCGGGATAGGAGAAGACCAGCACCGCGCCCGGCGTGAGGTCGCTCAGCGCGGCGATGCGCTTCAGCGGCGGGCGCCCGCGGCGCTCACGCCACCACTGCTGGAAGGCGATCCACCACTGGCCCACGGTGAAGGCGAGGCTGGTGAGAACCAGGAACCGGGTGAAGTCGCGGCGTGCCACGTAGTGGTCCGCAGGCCAGTCGATCGGGAAGTCCCCCCGCCACGCGGGCTGGGCGGATTCGGGCCGACCATCTGGCGGGATCGAGATCCGCTCCCCGACTGCAACCGGCTCGTAGACGCTGCTCCGGGCGGTGCCGGTCAGCCCCTCTCGCCCCGGCGAATCGATGCGTGGGTCCACGTCGGTCATGGTCAGATCTCGATCTCGGCGAAGGGGTCGGTCAGCACCTCCAGGCCGGGGATGCGGGCGGACCTGGCCGGGGCACGGACGGCGGGCTCCTCGTCCATCGCCGCCGTGACATCGAGCAGCTCGGGGCGCGTTCCGTCGCGCGGCACCATCACCCAGACGCCGGTGGTGATGGTCTGCTTGCCGAACTGGAAGCGGTTGGTGGGGACCTCGCGCGGGCGCAGCAGGTCGATCTGCTCGCGGGTGCCGTAGAAGAGCGCCTGGCTCGGACAGACCGTCGCGCACATGGGCTTCTTGCCCACGCTCGTCCGGTCGTAGCACATGTCGCACTTCATCATGATCTGCCGCTCGAGCTTCAGCTCGGGCACGCCGAAGGGGCACGCCATCACGCAATTTCCGCAGGCGATGCACCGCGGCTTTCGCGCGCTCTGCACCACACCGTCCGCGGTGCGCTTGATCGCGTCCGCCGGACAGACCTCGGCGCAGGTGGGCTGATCGCAGTGCATGCAGATCACCGGCACGGTCTGGGTGCTCAGCGCCCGGTTCACGTACTCGACGTGAATCATCGAGTCGCCCCGGTGGGTGTCGCACTCGGTGCAGGCCTGAACGCACGACTGGCAGCCGATGCAGCGACTGGGATCGATGAAGAACTGGAGACTGGCGGGCTTCATCGGGAGATCACTGCTGCGGCTCGAGCACCGATTCGTACGCGGGGGGCGTCTCGGCCCGGCGGAGCCGGACCGCGCACACCTTGTACTCGGGGATCTTGCTGGTGGGATCCTGCGCCGAGATGGTCAGCTGGTTGGCGCTCTTCGGCCCGGCCCAGTGGTAGGGGATGAAGATGGTGTCCGGGCGGATGGTGGTGACCACCTGCGCCCGCAGGGTCACCGCGCCCCGCCGGCTCTCGGCGGTCGCCCAGTCTCCGTCGGCGATGCCGAGCTTCGCCGCCAGCCGCGGGTGCAGCTCGATCAGCGGCTCGGGGTACTGCTTCACCAGCGGGCCGATGCGCCGGGTCTGGGTACCGGAGAGGAACTGGCTCACCACCCGGCCGGTGGTGAGGATGATCGGGTACTCGGCGTCCACCTCCTCGGTGGGTGGGCGGTGCTCGGCGAGGTTGAAACGGGCCTTGCCGTCCGGGAAGTAGAAGGGGCCGGCGCCGCGGGCCACGGGGTTCCAGCTCCCCCGCTCGAAGAGCCGCGGCGTGCCCGGGTGGTCCACCGGCTGACCGGTACGCGGGTCGTCGGAGTAGCAGGGCCAGAACACGCCCATGTTCCGCTCCACCTTCTCCCAGGTGATGCCCGAGTAGTCGGCCACGCCGCCCTTGCTCGCCACCCGGAGCTCGTCGAAGATCTCCTTCGGCCCGGAGAAGGTGAAGCCGTGCTCGCGGCCGAGCGCCCGGGCCAGGTCCTGGATGATCCGCCAGTCGGCACGCGCCTCGCCGGGCGGCTCGACCGCCTTGTTGACCTTGATCACCCGTCCCTCGACCTGGGTCACCGTCCCCTCGTCCTCCTCGTGGAGGCTCCCCGGGAGCACGAGGTCTGCGTGGCGGGCGGTGTCGTTGAGGAAGAAGTCGATCGCCACGTACAGCTCGAGCTTGTCCAGGGCCCGCTGGACGTAGTTGTTGTCCGGCAGGGAGACCTTGGGGTTGAAGCAGATGCTCAGGAGCGCCTTGATCTCGCCCGCGTCGATCTTCCGGAAGAGCTCGTAGGCGTCGACGCCCGGGCCGGGAATCTCGGCCTCCGGCACACCCCATACCGAGGCGATGTACTTGCGGTGCTCGGGGTTGGAGATGTCGCGCAGACCGGGGAGCTGATCGCACTTCTGGCCGTGCTCGCGGCCGCCCTGGCCGTTGGCCTGGCCGACGATGGTCCCGTAGCCGCACTTGGGCTTGCCGATCCGGCCCGAGGCCAGGACCAGGTTGATCGCCCCGAGCACGTTGGCCACCCCGTGGCTGTGGTGCTCGATGCCCCGGGCATGGAAGAGGAAGCTGCTCCTGGCCTTCCCCCACCACTCGGCCACGGTGCGCAGCGAGCGCTCGGGGACGCCGGTCTCGGCCGCGGTCCGCCCCGGCGTCCACTGCTTGCAGTAGGCCGCCACCTGCTCGAAGCCCACGGTGTGCTGGTCGATGAACTGGTGATCGATCCAGTCGTTCTCGATCATCATCCCCAGCACGCCGGCGAACAGCGCGGCGTCGCGCCCCGGCTTGACCGGGAGGAAGAGGTCGCAGGTACGGGCCACCGGCGTGGCGCGGGGGTCCTGGATGATGATGCGGGCACCCAGCTCGCGGGCCTGCCAGAGATAGTTGGTGGTGATGGGCGAGCACTCGGCCACGTTGGAGCCAGCCACCCAGATGACCTCGGTCCCCACCATGTCCGACCAGGGGCTGGTGGTGCGGTCGATGCCGAAGGCCTTCTTGTTGCCGGCCCCGGCACTCACCATGCAGAGCCGGCCGTTGTAGTCGATGAACGGGGTCCGCAGCGCCACCCGGGCGAACTTCCCGAGCAGGTACGTCTTCTCGGTGGTCAGGCTCGCGCCCCCGAGCATGGCGATGCACCCCGGTCCGTGCGCCGCCTGCAGGCGCTGGATCTCCCTGGCCACCCGGTCGATGGCCTCACCGTAGGGGAGGGGACTGAAGCCGGAGCGAGAGGACGGGTCGCGGCGGAGCGCGGTGGTGAGCCGGTCCGGGTGCGACCCCTGGAGGTAGCGCTTCACCCCCTTGGGGCAGAGCATCCCGCGGTTGAAGGGGAAGTCGTCCCAGGGCTCGAAGCCGATGACCTCGTTGTCCTTGACCCTGAGCTGGATGCCGCACTGCTGGCCGCAGAAGCAGCAGTGGGTCTTCACCAGCCGGTCCGGCACCACGCTGGTCGACAGGCGCACGCCCTCCATGGACGAGGTATGCGGGCCGTAGGTCCGGATGATCTCCAGCTCTGGGACGGGGAGGGTGGCCATGTCAGGTCCTGGGGGCGGCGAGCGCCCCCTGCGCCAGCCCGAACAGGGCGCGGCGGCAGCGCGGGCAGATCCGCTGGTAGTGGCTGCTCTCGCCCAGCCGGTAGTCGAAGCCCAGCTCGGCCTCGACCTTCTCCAGATCCGCCACCCACAGCTTGGAGGCGAAGGGCTCTTTGCAGCGGAGGCAGAGCTGCTGTGGCGAGCCCGCCCCCACGTCCTTGTAGAAGCTGACTCCGAGCTGCGCCGGTCGCTGGAAGAGGTGGAACAGCTTGCCGAAGGGCAGCCAGAGCAGGGTGAAGATGACGGTGACCGCGTGGAGGATGGCGAGGAAGCTGAACGCGTAGCCCTTCAGCCAGGTGTAGCTCGCGGTCAGCATCAGTCCGGTGACGCTCACCGCGAAGAGCAAGAGCAGCGGGAGGACGTCCTCGGCGAACTGCTGCGTGGCCGCGGCCCCGTGGTCCACCATCCGGCGGCGGAAGGCGATCATCACTCCGGCGATGACGAAGAACGAGGCCCAGACCAGGCCGTGGAAGAGCAGGAAGGCGGCGAACGACTCGACCGGGAACGTTCCCACCTGGAATCCGAAGAGATGGGCCTGGTAGTGGTCCAGCTGCCCCGGCACGGTCTCGAAGTGCACCCAGCCCCAGACCAGGGGGAAGGTGATGGCGGCAGCCACCAGGCAGCCCCACATGATGAGCCAGTGCGCGGCCCAGCGCGAGGGCCCGCGCCGGAAGATGAAGCGGTTGGCGGCAAACTCCAGGAAGAATCGCCGGCCGAGCTCCGCCACGTTCGTGCCCAGGAAACCCCGCCGGAAGAAGAGCTGCCAGCCCCGCCGCCAGTAGAGGCGCGTCGGCGGACGCTGCAACCACATCGCGTATCGGTAGACGATGCCGAACGCCGCGAAGAGGGTGGCGAAGGTGTAGCCGACGAGCGCCGCGTCGAAGTGCGCGAGGTTGCGAGATCCCAGGACGATGAGGCCGGCCAGGACCGTGGTGACCACCAGCCCCCAGCCGGCTGCGCGTCGTTTCTCGCCAGACACGGCGGCGACACTGCCACAAGGAGTTCTGGACTTCAATATCCAGAATTGGCAGAGTGTCGCATGCTCTCGCAGACGACCGAGTACGCGCTCCGGATCGTGGTCCAGCTGGCCAGCCAGCCCGACGGGCCAGTCACCATCCCCGAGCTGGTCCGGACCACGAGGATTCCAGCGGGTTACCTGCCCAAGGTGCTCCGGCAGCTCTCCCGTGCTGGGTTGGTTCACTCCCAGCGCGGACCGAACGGCGGATCGGTGCTACTCAGGCTTCCCGAGGAGGTCACCGTGCTCGACGTGGTCCAGGCCGTCGACCCGCTCAAGCGCATCGAGGTCTGTCCGCTCGGGCTGAGGGCGCACGGGGCGAATCTCTGCCCGCTTCACCGCAGGCTCGATCAGGCCGTCGCCACCGTCGAGACCGCCTTCCGGAATTCGTCGATCGCCGACCTGCTCGCGGATCCCCGGGGGAGCAGGCCCCTCTGCGAGGATCCGCGTCTCCGTCGTTCCCCTCCGGGAGGCCGGCGATGAGCGCGCGTACCGACGGCCGACCGCTGCATCATCAGTACTTCCTGGCGGCGATCGCCACGGTCATCACCGTCGGAGCAGGGTGGGGGGTCTGGCTCCTCTTCCAGGTGGGGATGGCGGGGCGGTTCACCGGCGTCTCGCTCCAGGACATCAACGCCCACGGACAGGCGCAGATCGATGGCTGGGTCGGCTTGTTCATCATGGGCTTCGCGCTCCAGATGTTTCCTCCGGTGTGGCACGCGCGCCTCGCGGGACGACGGTGGCGGTTCGTCCCTCTGGGGACGATGCTCGCCGGGGTGGTGATTCGTTCGGTGGCGATGAGCATCCCGCTGGGCGCGGTCGCCCCGCCGCTCGCCCTGGTGGGGAGCGGGCTCCAGCTGGTGGCCACGGCGCTCTTTGCCGGGATGCTCGTTCTCACCTTCCGCCGCAGCCTGGCGCGTCTCCAGCCCTGGATGGGCTTCGTCTTCCTCGCCCTGGCCTGCTTCGTCGCCCAAGCGCTGTTCGACGGTTGGCACACCTGGCGGACCCAGACGGCTCCCAGCCGTGGGCAGTTGCTCGCGCAGGTGGCCACCTTCCAGGCGCCCCTTCGCGATCTCCAGATTCACGGGCTGGCGCTGTGCATGATCCTCGCCGTGTCGCAGCGCTTCTTCCCGCCGTTCCTCGGGATCCCGGAGACGCCTCCTCGGAGGGGCTGGCTGGCCCTGGCCGCGATCGGCACGGGGCTGGTGCTCGAGTCCACGCTGTTCATCGCCAACCGGCTCACGGGTGACCACCGCTGGGCCGGGGGCATGTACCTCGGGTGGATTCTGCTCGCGGCGGGCGCGTTCGGCCTGGTGTGGCCGTGGCGCCTGTGGCGAGTGCCACCGCGGAACGGCCGCAGCGCGACGTTCATCCGGCTGGCGTACGGCTGGCTCGGCCTCTCGCTGGTGATGCTCTTGCTTCTCCCCGCGCACCAGGTGGTGAGCGGGCTTCCCTTCAGCCACGCCTACTACGGCGCGATCCGGCACGCGGTCACGGTGGGGTTCGTCTCGCAGATGATCGTCGGGGTGTCGACGCTGGTGGTTCCGCTCACCCCGCGGACCGCGACGCTGCGACCCACGATGGTGCTGCTGAACCTGGGGTGCCTCCTGCGGGTGAGCCTCCAGATCGCGTCCGACTGGAGCCCCGCTGCCTTCCGGGTCATCGGGGCAAGCGGAGTGCTCGAGCTTCTCGCGCTGCTGCTCTGGGCTGCGGCCCTCTGGCGGGGGCTCCTCGGCCGGGTGCCACGCCCCGCCGAGGTTGCCGAGGGTGCGCCGGTCGTGAGGTGACGATGGAAACGCGCTCCCCGCAACGTCCGGGGCTTCAGCTGGCGCTGAGCACGGCGGCGTTTGCCGCCTGCTTCGCCGTGTTCGGCTCGCTCTCGGCGATGATGCCCGACGTGCGGCGGTTGCTGCACCTCACCGAGTCCCAGAAGTGGCTGGCCATCTCCTTGCCGGTCCTGCTGGGGAGCGTGGGCCGCGTCCCGCTGGGCATCCTGGCCGACCGGCTGGGAGGGCGCCCGGTGTTCGCCCTGACGCTGGTGGCCTCGATCATCCCGGTGGTGCTGCTCGGGCTGGTGACCACCTATCCGATGCTGCTGGTCTGCGGTTTCCTGGTGGGCATCGCGCTGGCGAGCTTCTCGGTCGGCGTCTCGTTCGTGAGTCCCTGGTATCCCGCGCATCGGCAGGGCTACGCGCTCGGGGTGTACGGCGCCGGCAACATCGGACAGGCGATCGCCTCTTTCGGTTCGCCGGTCGTCGCGGGGTTGCTCGGGTATCACTGGGGATTCTGGGCCTGGGGCGTCCTGGCGGCGGTGGTGCTCGTCGCCTGGCTGCTGCTCGCCCGTGACGCCCCCCAGCGGGGCCGGCCCAAGGGGTGGGGCGACTATCTCCGTCCCCTGGCCCGGCCGCGCTCGTGGGTTCTGTCCCTCTTCTACTTCCTCACCTTCGGTGGGTTCGTGGCGATGGCGCTGTCGCTGCCGCTGCTGCTGACCGAGGAGTTCCACCTCGGAAAGGTGGACGCCGGGTTCAGGACCGCGGGGTTCATCCTGCTCGCCACCGCCTGTCGTCCCATCGGCGGCGTGCTCTCCGACCGGATGGGCGGCGCGCGCATCCTGTCCATCGTCTTCCCGGTCACCGCGGTCTGCGCGCTGCTCATGGCTCGACCGTCGATGGACACCTTCACCATCGGCGCGCTGGGGATGGCGGCGGCCATCGGACTGGGGAACGGCGCGGTGTTCAAGCTGGTCCCCGAGTTCTTCCCCCAGGCGGTGGGGAGCGTCACCGGCCTCGTCGGCGCGGCGGGCGGGCTCGGAGGGTTCTTCCCCCCGCTGGTGCTCGGTGTGCTGAAGCAGCAGACCGGCAGCTACGCGCCCGGCTTCATCTGCCTGGCGCTCTTCGCGCTCCTCTGTCTCGCGGTCATGATCCTCACCCGCCCGCGGGCCGGTCAGCCCGTGACCGCGGGCTGATCGGACCTCACTTCGCCATCAGCTTCTTCATCCACTCCGGGGCGTCCTGGAGCGCGGTGGCGGTGTTCTTCTGTCGAACCTCCCGGGCTGCGGCGATGCTCGGCATGTCCGCGCCGAGCTGGCCGGAGGTGGACTTCACCCAGGTGGCCGCGCTGACCAGGGCCGGCCGGTCGGACTCGGGGTTGCGCTTCCCCTTCAGCTGGCCCGAGCCGGTCTTGCCCTTCTTGTCGATGCCGGCCACCGCGAGGCTGTCGCTGCTCTTGCCCACCTCGCCGTGCCGGAGCTCCTCGAAGCGATAGACGGAGGAGAGGCTCAGGTCGAACACCACGTTGTTCACCTCGGCCACTCCCACGCCTCCCTTGTTCCCCACGAATCCCGAGACCTTCTTCGTGGAGAGGTGGACCACGACGACCACGTCCACCTCGCCGCTGCCGTCACGCAGGCGCCGGGTGAGCGGCTGGTCGACCGCGGTGCGGGCCTGGTCCTTGGCGAACATCGACGACGACTCGCCGGCCGACTTGGCCTCGGCGAACAGCTTCACCTGCGAGTAGGGGACGACCTGGATCCGGGGATCGCCCTGGAGCGACTGCTCCAGCATCTGGCGATAGGCGTCGGTCAGCGGAACGAGGTCCGGGTACTCGGTGCTCGGGCCGATGACCACGACCCGGACGGGCTCGGTGGCCGGACGTCTGGGAGCCTGGAGGTACGCCTCGTCCGCCCGCGCCTGGGCGTCGGCGTCGGAGTGGGCCTTGCCCTCGTAGGCGGCGACCTTGTCCGGCGGGCCCTCGAAGCTGACCACGCCATTGCGCTCGACGCGGCAGACTCCGTCGCCGTAGCAGGTCTTCTTGACGTTCACGCTGGCGCATCCGCCGAGCACCAGCGAAGCGGAGAGCAGGAGGGGAGACAGGCGCATCGGGGAGCTCCGGGGAAGAGCCGGGGATCGTTCCACGCGCTTCCCCCGGCGCCCAAGGTGCGCCTCGTTCGCCGATGGGTGACCCTGCGCCGGGGACCCACATCGAGCGTCGTCGTGGCCGTGGGTTCCGCCTCGCTCGCTCAGGCCGGATTGCGGCCCACCGGCGTCGCTGCCGGGACCGCCGTTCAGTGAACAGCCGATGGCGAGCACACCGGAACGCGACTTCTTCCATCGCGACCCCGACACCACTGTGCAGCGGGTGATCGACGACCTCTGGTACAAGAACGCCGTCGTCTACTGCCTCGACGTCAAGACCTTCCAGGACTCGAACGGCGACGGGGTGGGGGACTTCGAGGGTCTGGCGCGGCGTCTCGACTATCTGTCCGGCATCGGGGTCGGCGCGGTGTGGCTCCTGCCCTTCTATCCATCGCCCAAGCGCGACAATGGCTACGACATCACCGACTTCTACGGAGTCGACCCGAAGATGGGCAGCCTGGGCGACTTCGTGGACTTCGCCCACGAGGCGAAGAAGCACGGCATCCGGGTCCTGATCGACCTGGTGTTGAACCACACCTCGGACCAGCACCCGTGGTTCAAGGCTGCGGTGAATGACGCCGGATCGCCGTACCGCGACTGGTACGTGTGGTCGAAGAGAAAGCCGCCCAACGCGAACAAGGGGATGGTGTTCCCCGGGGTCCAGCGCACGACCTGGACGTACCACCCGAAGGCGAAGTCCTATTACTTCCACCGCTTCTACAAGTTCCAGCCCGACCTCAACCTGAGCCATCCCCAGGTGCAGGAGGAGGTCAGGCGGATCATGGGGTTCTGGCTGCAGCTCGGCGTCTCGGGGTTCCGGATGGACGCGGTGCCATTCGTCATCCAGAAGGAAGGGCCCGAGGGGCCGAGGCGCGAGCAGTTCCAGATGCTGCGCGACCTCAGGAGCTTCCTCCAGTGGCGCACCGGCGACGCCATCATCCTCGGCGAGGCCAACGTCCTCCCCCGGAAGAATGTCGACTACTTCGGTGATGAGGGCGACCGGATGCACATGATGTTCAACTTCCAGGTCAACCAGAGCGTCTTCTACGCCCTGGCCTCGGGGGACGTGCGTCCCCTCGCCAAGGCGCTGGAGCGCACCCGGGTCGCGGAGGAGACGTCGCAGTGGGCGCATTTCCTCCGGAACAACGACGAGCTCGATCTCGGGCGGCTGACCGACGAGCAGCGGCACCGGGTGTTCGCCGAGTTCGGGCCGGACAAGACGATGCAGCTCTATGACCGTGGCATCCGCCGCCGGCTCGCCCCGATGTTCACCGGGGACCGGCGCCGTCTGGAGCTGGCTTACAGCCTGCTGTTCACGCTCCCCGGGACACCGGTCATCCGCTACGGCGACGAGCTGGGGATGGGCGAGGATCTCTCGCTGCCCGAACGAAATTGCGGGCGAACCCCCATGCAGTGGTCCACCGAGCCGAACGCGGGGTTCTCCACGGCGCGCCGGCCCATCCTCCCGGTGGTCTCCGACGGACCGTTCGGCTACCAGCGCATCAACGCCGCGGACCAGAAGCGCGACCCTACGTCCCTGCTCAACTGGACCGAGCGGATCATCCGCGCCCGCAAGGAGTGTCCCGAGGTGGGGTGGGGGACCTGGAAGCTGGTGCCGACCAGCTCTTCCAGCGTGCTCGGGCTCCGCTACGACTGGAGGAACAACGCCGTCCTGTTCCTCCACAACTTCGAGGCGAAGGCGCTGCCGGTGAGCTTCGCCGCGGGAAGCGCGAACGGAGCCTTCCTCGCCAATCTCCTGTCCAACGACCACTCCCAGGCCGACGGGCGCGGTCGGCACACCGTCGAGCTGGAGGGGTACGGCTACCGGTGGTTCCGCGTGGGTGGGCTCGACTACATCCTCCGCCGCGAGCGCTGAGAGCGGTCTTTTGTGGAGCTCATCCCGCGCCGGAGGCGGGGTCCCGAGGGGCCAGGAGGTCCTCGAGGAAGAAGGCCGATAGCTCCGCGCGGCCAGTGAGGCCGGCCTTGCGGTACACCGCCAGTGACTGCTGGCGGACCGTTCGCTCGCTGGTCTCGCGGAGGCTGGCGATCTCCCGGAGCGAGAGCCCCTTCAGCAGGAGCCGGGCCACCTCCCGCTCGGCATCGGTGAGCTTCCAGGCCTCGAGCTGCGCGTCGATCGCCCGCCCCAGCCCGGCAGCGAGGCTCTCGGTCTCCTGTCGCCAGGACTCGGCCGCGGCCCGGGCCTCCGCCAGGCGCGCCCGGAGCGCGAGGGCGTCGGAGCGCTCCTGGCGGATCCGGCGCTGGAGCAACCACAGGCCGATTGCCGCGAGGAGCAGGACCACCGACTCGAGCCCCAGGTGGAGATCCCGGGAGCCCTGCCGCCAGTCCTCCAGCAGGTCCGCCCCCATCAGGACGACGATCCCCAGGAAGATTGCTGCGGAGCGGAGCCGCTCGGAGCGGGTTCCGTCATCCGACGGATGGGTCGGCGGTTCCCGGAGAGAGGCCAGCTCTGAGTCGTTCGACGGATGGAGCTGAGGACGGGAAGCAGGCAGCACGGAAGTCAAACCCCGGAGGAGAACGCCGTGAACACCCTGCTCTTGCACCCTGCCGTCGTCCATGTCCCCCTCGGTCTCGCCGTCGTGATGCCCCTGCTTCTCGGAGCCATGGCCTGGGCTGTGATCACGGGTCGACTGCCGGGAAGAGTCTGGCTGCTTCCCTTTCTCCTCCAGGGAGTCTTGCTGGGGGCAGCGTTGATCGGCTTGCGCACCGGCGAGCAGGACGAGGACCGGGTCGAGGGCAAAGCAGGGGAGTCGGCGGTGGAGGCGCACGAGCGCGCGGCCCAGGCCTTCACCACGGCGGCCGGCGCCACGTTTCTCGCCGCCGCCGTCGCTCTGGCGCTGCGGAACCGCCGCCGTCCGTTCCTGGCCGCCGGGGTGACGAGCGTCGTGCTCTCGGTGGGAATGCTGGTGCTCGGGATCCAGACGGGGAGCCGAGGGGGAACGCTGGTCCACGGGGGACCGCAGATGGTTCGCGGCGGCGAGGCATCGCCCGGAGGGCTGGAGCAGGGCCGGGGGGAGCAGACCTCCGACGAGGACGACGAGGAGGAGGACGACTGACGCCCACCTCGGGCGGCGGCTCGGCTACGGTCCCGCCCCGGGAGGGAGGACCATGCTCCGAACGCCGTGGCTGGGGCTCCTGCTCGCCGCCGCGCTTGCTGGCGGACCTGCGAGCGCGGCCGACTACGACCTGATCATCTCCGGAGGCCGGGTGGTCGACGGGACCGGCGCACCCTGGTTCCGCGCCGACGTCGGGGTCCGGGGCGATCGGATCGCCGCTCTGGGGAACCTCGCCAAGGCGTCGACGAAGCGCCGCGTGGATGCCGCCGGAAAGTACGTGGCGCCGGGCTTCATCGACATGCTCGGACAGTCCGAGCTCCACCTCCTGGTGGACAACCGGGTGGAGTCGAAGATTCGCCAGGGGATCACCACCGAGGTGACCGGCGAGGGCGGCTCGGTCGCCCCGATGAACGAGGTGTTCATCGCCGAGATGAAGCCCTGGCTCGACAAGTACCGGCTCACCGTCGACTGGAAGGACCTGGACGGCTACTGGAGGAGGCTCCGGAAGGCGCGTCCGGCCGTCAACCTGGTCACCTACGTCGGCGCCGCCCAGGTTCGGGGCGACGTCCTCGGCCTGGGCGAGGTGCAGCCCGATGCCGCCCAGCTCGGGCGGATGCAGCAGGAGGTCGAGACCGCGATGCGACAGGGCGCGGTGGGGGTCTCCTCGGGCCTCATCTACCCACCGGGCTCGTACGCCACGACGGCCGAGCTGGTGGCCCTGGCGAAGGCGGCCGGACGCCATGGTGGCCTGTACGCGAGCCACATCCGCGGCGAGGACGACGTGGTGATCCAGGCGCTGGACGAGGCGATCGCCATCGGTCGCGAGGCGAAGGTGCCGGTGGAGGTCTGGCATCTCAAGACGAGCCTCCGGAAGAACTGGGGGCGGATGAAGGAGGTGGTGGACCGCATCGAGCGCGCTCGTGCCGAGGGCGTCGACGTGGCGGCCAACATCTACCCCTATGTCGCGGCCTCGAACGGGCTGGCGGCGACCGTGCCCGCCTGGGCACAGGCCGGTGGCACCGAGGCGATGATCCGCCGCTTCCACGACCCCGAGACCCGGGGTCGGATCCTCCGCGAGGTGAAGGCAGCCCTGGAGCGGGAGCCGCCTGGCGACATCCTGCTCGCCAGCTGCGTCAACCCCGAGCTGAAGAAGTACATGGGCCGGCGGCTGGACGACGTGGCGAAGGAGATGGGGAAACCGCCCGAGGAGGCGCTCCTCGCGCTGGTGGAAGCGGACAAGGGGCAGGGCTGGGTGGTTCGCTTCTGGATGAGCGAGGACGACGTCCGGCTCGCCATGCGGCAGCCCTGGGTGAGCTTCGTCACCGACAACCCGGGCCAGGCCACCGACGGTCCATTCGCCGAGGACCTGGCCCATCCGCGCGCCTTCGGGAGCATGGCGCGGGTGCTCGGGCGCTACGTCCGTGACGAGCGCGTCCTGACGCTCGAGGAGGCGGTCCGGAAGATGACCTCGCTTCCCGCCCGCCGGGTGCGTCTGCTCGACCGGGGCATCGTCCGGCCGGGAATGGCGGCCGATCTGGTGGTCTTCGATCTGGAGCGGGTCCGGGATCTGGCCACCTTCGAGAAGCCGCTGCAGTACTCGGAGGGATTCAGCCAGGTGGTGGTGAACGGGCGGGTGGTCCTCGATGACGGGAAGGTGACGTCCGAACGCCCCGGAATACCATTGCGGCCGGCGCGCCCCTGACGGTCCCGGAGCGATTCGGCGAGACTGCGACGCATGGGCAGGATGCTGGTCATCGGCGGGATGCTCACCGGCGTGGGCCTGGCCGCCGGAGGCTGTGTCCACGACCAGGACCTTCCGCCGCTTCCGCCGCCCCGGAGCACGACGGTGGGCACTTCTCCACTCGTGCCGTTCGATTCCGTCGACCTGCCGCACCCGAACTCGCGCGAGCAGCTCGCGGCGGCGCTCCGGACCCGCGGCTTCCTCCCCTCAGATGCCCCCGAGGGAACTCAGCTCGGGGTTGCCATCCGCGCGTTCCAGAAGAGCGAGGGATTGCCCCAGACCGGCTGGCCGGACGACCCGACGCTGCTGCGGCTCGGGATCGACCCGAGCACGAAGGACCGGACGCTGGACCCGGCGCCCGTGTGGCGCCAGGGCGCGACCGGCGC
>Ga0070661_100000788_pt1 | contig 22747 bp, 24 predicted proteins | sample KBSC43metaG_FD_64663 | JGI IMG/M metagenome (GOLD analysis project Ga0070661, IMG submission 64663) | Corn rhizosphere microbial communities from Kellogg Biological Station, Michigan, USA - KBS C4-3 metaG | ecosystem: Host-associated > Plants > Roots > Rhizosphere > Soil ... | reverse complement strand
CCGGCCTGATCGTCGATGTCGGCGGACTCGATGCGCGGGGTCTCGAACATGAGCGGCCGCGCGCCGATGCGGGCGTTCGTCCGGGCGAAGCTCTCGCGATTGAAGATGTAGAGGTTCGAGTTCTCCTCCAGCCAGGGCTCGAGATCCTGCGTGCGCAGGAGGACATTGGGATCGTGATTCACCGGGGAGCCGTCCTCGCGGTAGAAGCGGGTCTGGAAGCGATTGACGGTGAAAAGACTGTCGTTCCGGCCGGCGGCCACGCCTTCCTCGTAGGCGGCGAGTGCCCGCCGAATCGTCGCCGGGCGCAACAAGGGGTTCGTCGTGTGCGTCATCACGTAAGCGGACGCGGCGACGTTCGCGAGATCGTCGGCCAGCACGAGATTCATGCTCACGAAATCGCCGCAAATCTCCGGTTTGCGATCACGGATGATGACGCGGTCACCATCGACGAGCCCGTTCGCGGCGAGAATCTCGCGGGCGTCGGTGTTGATGACGACGGCGTCGATCTCCTCGACGCTCAGGAGCGCGTCGAGAATCCAGCGAAACAGCGGCTTGCCGGCGAAGGGACGAAAATTTTTGCCGGTCACGCGCGCGCTGTGCGCTTTCATCGGCAGGAGGGCAACGGTGGACATGAGAAAAGCGGAAAGTTGAAAGCTGAAAGCAGAAATGGCGAGCAGAGAAGTCGAAGGAGAAATTTAGTCGGGAATCCTCTCTGTTTTCAGCTTTCTGTTTTCAGCATTTTCGTCGCTCCGGCGGGGAGGAGTTCGAGCGTGAAAGGTGGTTGTTCGAGCTGATGGAGCAATTCGATCTCGGCGATGGGCGTGCAATTGGGAGCAAACAGATCCCAGTGGATCGGAACGAGGGTGCGAACGCCCAGGTCGGCGGCCATTTGAAAGGCCTCGCGCACGCTCATGTTGCCCACGATGCCGTCGCGGTCGCGGTAGAAATTGCGCTCGTTCACCGGCAGGAATGCCCAATCGATGCGCTCGTCAGCCAGGTTCGCAAAAATTTCCGGGTGTGGAATGGTGTCGCCGGCGTGATAAATCACCACGCCCCCGAACCGCAGAAGGTAGCCGACGTAACGGCACTCGCCCGCGGCATCGCGCTCAAGCTCCGTATGCGCCGCGGGCACGGCGCGGATGGCGAAGCCGGCAGCGAGTTCGAGCCATTCCGTCGGCGGCGCCAGAATCTCACGTTCCCCGAGGCCGATGTCGGCCAGCACGGCGCGGGACTCGTAAGGCGCGATGAATTTCGCCCGCGGGGAGGCCGCCGCCAGCGGCCGGAGCGTCGCGGGATCGGTGTGATCGAGATGGGCATGCGTGAGCAGGATCCATTGAACATCGTCGAGTTTCTCCGGGAAGACGACGATGGGGATCTGACGCGTCAGCGCGGGGCCGAATTGTTCCGCAACGCTGTCGGAAAGATAGGGATCGATAACAAGTCGGACGCCAGCGGCTTCGATGACGAATCCGGCCTGACCCAGGGCCTGGATCTTCATCGAGCCGGAATCCGCGGGGCGCGGGAACGGGCGGCGCGCTTTTCGAGGAATTGGGAGATCAGCCAGAGGCAGACCAGCACCACCCCGAGAATCGCGAAGCCGGCGGAGTCGTGCCATTTCTCGGTCGCCTCGATTCCGTGGAAAGCGCCTTGCCAGCTCAGGAACACGGTGCGCACGATGTTGAGCCCGAAAGCGATCCCGACACCCACAGCCACCAACGCGAATCGGCCGAAGGTCGGTAACTGATAAAGTCCACCGAGAAAAACCGACGCCATGAGCGTGGACTGCAGGGATCGAATGCCGCTGCAAGCCTCGCTGACACCAAGCGTTCCCGTGGGCAATTCGATGACGTTCCCGCTCGCAATGGCGGGGACTCCGCAAAAACTGACAAATTCGGCGGCAATTTCCGCGTTGAATCGCATCATTCCTTGCACGAGAAGATCTTCCGCCCAGCTCGGCCACGGGACGCCCACGAGCAGGAACATGGTCGGAAAGGCAAAGCGGCGAACGCACGGCCAGCCGCCTGCCAGATAATAGAGCCCGCCCGAGATCCCAATGGCCGAGCCGGCCATCATCCACGAAACCAGCCGCCAATCGCTATTTGCCTCGCCCACGAGACGCAAAATCGGCTGCGGCAGCGCGAAAAGCGCAATGCAAAGCGCGCCCAACATCGGGTGACGTCCGTGGCCTGCCGGTTCCACCGCTCCGAGCCGCTCATACGCGAGATACGCGGCAAGCAATGGCACCGCCCATCCGTAATAATACTGCGCGTTGACCGACCACTCGATGCTGCATCGGAGGAGAGTCGGCAGCCAGACCAGCGCGACAATTGTCAGAACAATCCCGTAAGCCCGCGTCGTGGCCGAACGCTCCTCGTCGGGGCGCTCTGCGGGAGCAACGCTTGAAGGTTCCGCGATCAAGGTGTCGGCTCCTTGCGGACTGAACGCATCAGCTCCTCGAGCTGGACCGGGGACTTTTGACGGCTTTCGGTTTCCGCCTTCAAGCTGGAGAGAATGCGCTGCACCTCGGCGGGGTCGCTCCGACGCTGGATTTCGTTGGCGAGTTCGGCTTCGATCTTCTGTGGCTGGATGTCGGGGTCCTTCCGTTGAACGAGAAGCCTCTCCGCTTCTTCCGCCGTGGTCGCCTCGCCATTCGCAACCCCCCTCCAAATCGCCCGTAAAGCTTTTTCCTCCGAAAAAAGGCTGTCGGAGATTTGCGCGGACCGATCGAAATATTCCAGTGCCTCGGCCTTTCGACCATTCGCCGCGAGCACGGCCCCTACATAGACGGCGCGAGCGGGGTTCCGACGGTCGGATATCGACATTTTATCGATGATCCGCATGGCCTCTTCGGGGTGATTGACCTGTAGGAGGGCGATGGCATACGCCGTGGCGGCTTGGCCGTCCGAAGGATCCGTCGAATAGTAAGTCCTCTCGGCGACCTTGAGCAGTTCCGAGGTATCGCCCTGCCTCACGAGAGCGCCGGCGAGCACCCAGTTGCTGGCCACATTGATGTCGTAGGGATTGATGCGCATCAGCCCCTGCAACGCTTTATAGAGTCCCGGAAGATTTCGCACGCCTTTCTCGTGCTGGACCAGCAGCCACCACACCGACGCTTCTCCCGGCGCGGAATCGGCCAACGCGGACAATGCGCGCCCAGTCGCACTAGTCCACCCCCGGGCGCTGGCCAGCAAACTCAGGATCTGGAGGGGCTTGGGGTGACCCTCGGCGGCATAGACCGCCTCCTGCCAGGTTTTGTCGGCGGACGTATCTCCGGCGCGGTCCTGTTCAAATGCGGCATTCGCAAGGTCGAACACATTCTGCGGCAGATGAAGGGGAGATTTGGGATTCTTCAAGAGTTCAAAAACGTGATCCCAATCCGCCGTGGCCAGATAATACGAAAATAATGCAGATTCGACTTCCGGCTGGGCGCGGGTCGCCGGCGGGAGTTCCTCCACCCATCGAGCAGTTCCGGCGGAATCCAGCCCGCTCGAAAGCAGGCATCGCATGATCGCATCGAAGCTCTCTGGATGGTTGTTTGCGTAAACCCGCAGATTCTGCAACGTGATGGCCAGGGTGAAGCTGTTGGACATGGCCTCCAACTGAGCGAACGTGAGCCGGTCTTGAATGGTGGCGTCCGGCCGCCCGGCCAATCGCCCTGCCAGTCGATCCGCCTCATTGAAGTCCTTCTCGTCCGCCGCGAGCGAAACCAGCTTCCGCAAAGCCGCACTCGTGAACGCGGATTCTCCCGCCGCGATTTGCTCCAATTGAGCCCGAGCTTCCATGCGAACCCCTGGATCGGAACTGGAGACCTTCAGGGAAGTCAAATCGAAGGATGCCCGCTGATCTCCCGGTTTCAACTCCAGCAATCGCGAGAGCGCCTTCTCCGCCGCTTGATCCTGCTTTTTAGCGATCGCGATTTCCGCCTCGATCCGCAGACCCTCCGGCGTGCCTTGCAATGCTTTTGACATTCCTCGAAACACCTCTTCAGCCTCGTAAACCCGCGCAAATTTCAAGGCCGCTTCCGCTTGATTATATCGATATTGGGCGACCGCAGGTTCCATTTTGGCCAGTCGTTCCCAGACGTTGATGACTTCCGGTGATCCCATCTGATCCAGAAATTTTGCCAGAGCTTTCCAGGAGGCGGGATTGTCCATCCCGGAAAGCAGGGCCTTGCGGAAGGCGAGGGATGCGGAATTGTAATCTTTGCGCTCGATCGCCTTGTCGGCCATGTTGAGAAAGAGCCACATCTTCGCAGTCCGATAGGCGGGCTGAATCCATTGGAGGGAAATCGCCCCAATCGCCAGTGCCGCCAGAAGCCCCCAGAGACCAATCTTGTTCCACAAGCTCATCCACCGATAGCGCTCCAAAACACGCCGGATGAATGTCGGCCTGGTCGGAGGATTCAGTTGTTCGGAAGATGCCATCAGAAAGTGCGGAAAACCCTGTGAGCCATGAAAAGGGCAAACATCTCGCACCTAGTTGGAACGACGACAAGTGGAATCCATGCGCTTCCGCTTGCCAGCGGGAACCAAAAGCGTGATTACGAACGACGCATGCGGAACGCCTTCGGAAATCGCCTCCTGAACACGAGTTACTCCCTCTTTCTCGCCTGGTATGTCTTTGCGGCCGCGGCCTACGGACTCACCCGCGAGGTCCCCCTTGTCGTCTTCGAGTGGGGCATGGGAAGCACCTTCGCAATCTGGCTCGTCGCGCATCTCTTTCTCCAGCGGACGCCTCGCACCGGCATATTTCCGTGGATTGCCGTCATTGCGGTCCTCGCGTTCGGATGGTTCGTCACGAGCATGGCAATCATCGACGATGCCATTACTGACGACCGTTTGCCGGGCTGGGATGCCTGGTTTCCCGATACACTCCGGACGAACTGGAGCTCTTACGACGCGCAACTTTCATCTGCCGCCATGATTCGCACTTCGGTGCTTCTGGCGGCCATGCTCCTGGCCATCGACATCTGGCGGGATCCCCGCTGGGCTCGGGCCCTCATCGCGACCATGCTCCTCTCGGCATTTGCGATGGTTATCTTCTTTTTTCTCCAGCGAATTTTTGGGGGCCCTTTTCTCCTGGACGATCTGTTTCACCAAACGACCCTGGCCTTTGCGACTTACCGCTATTGGGGAAACGCGGCCTCTTATCTCAATCTCTCCTGGCCCATCACCGCCGCCGTGGCGTTCTTTGCCGCGATCCGGAAAAGTTTTCTCTGGCCATTATGGCTTATCCCGGCCGCCGCGGTCTTCGCGGCAAACTTCCTGAATATTTCCAAGGCCGGTAACGTGCTGGCGATCATTGGAGCGATCGTCCTCGCCCTTCTTCTGCTACCCAAAGTCTTGGTGGAACTGAAACGAGGCAAACTCAAGATTCGGAGAGGTCAGGTCCTTGGAGCCCTCATTCCGATCATTCTGATCGCCGTTGCCCTTCCGTTCGCCATTCCTTGGAAGCGCTGGGAATACCTCAGCAACGCGGGCGTCAGCGGAACGGACAGACCAAAAGCCTACGCCTTATTTATGACGATGCTGCCCGATTCCGGCTGGATCGGCTTCGGCCCGGGAACTTTTCAGCTCACGTATCGACGATACGTCAAAGATGATCCCCAGGTTTCTCACACTCCCTACTGGGTCGCTCACGAAGATTACCTCCAGACGGCAATCGAGTGGGGTTACCTGGGAACTGCGCTTTGGGCGTTCGTGCTGATTCCGGGAGCGGTTTCCGTCGGATGGCGGGCGGGGCGAAAATCACCGCGCCCGGCGAGGGAAACAACGATCTACCGCATTACGCTTTACGATCACATTTCCGCGTTTTTTTCGACGCTCCCTGCGGCATTCGAGCCAACCTTTGCGAGCGGAGCCTTCGTTGCGATCCTGCTGACCGCCCTCCATTCCGCGGTCGATTTCCCGATGCAAATCGCCTCGCTCCAACTCGATTTTCTCGTCGTGATCGCTCTTGGCTGGAGCTATCTCGTTCGTGCGAAATCGGATTCCGCAGAGAATTCAGAGTAGAGACGCCTGATTCCGCAGACCACCCATCCAGGCCAAATCGCTCTCTCCGAGTTGGCGGATAATAAAGCAAGCCGAGCGAAACCGAGCTATCGCCGAAGCTACGAGGCGTCCGCTTCCACCTGCCGGTCTGCGCCATAGGCGCGTCCACCGTCGCTATAGCCGTAATAGTAATAGTCATTGCCCGGAGGCACCATGCTCAGGATGGCCCCCGATGGCATGCGCTTGAGCCGTTTCAAAAGGTCCACCGCTCTCCGGACTAATCGCCGCGGCGTCTTGTGCGAACGCACAACCATTGCAACCGTTTTGAAATGCTTGGCTATCGTCAGCGTGTCACTCACGGCAAGAATTGGTGCGGAGTCCACAATGACCTGCTCGAATCCTTGACGAGCCAACTCGAAGAACTTCTCCACCTTATGCCGTCGGAGAAGAAGCTCCCCGGAGTTTTTTGTCACCTTGCCCGCGGTAATCACGCTCAGGTTGGGGATCGCCGTCGGTTGGATGACGTCTTCGAAATCAGCCTTGTCGTTAAGGAAGTCGGATGCTCCCAAATGGCGTTGACGCCCAAAAAGTCGAGTTTCCAACACGGGTTTGCGCAAATCCGCCTCGATCAAAAGGGTCTTGGCCCCCCGTTGAGCCATGGACACCGCCAAGCTGAGAGATGTCGTTGACTTTCCTTCTTCAGGAACGGCGCTGGTGACCAGGATACTATGGGACTCGTCCTCAAGAAGGAGAAGGGACGCCCGCAGCGTTCGATACGCTTCGCTCGCAGCGGAATAGGGATCTTCGAGCAAGGGAAGGGAAACCTGCGCCGAATCCCCCCCGCCGGCGGAGGCTTCCTTGCGAGCTTGGTTCGCCTTTTTCGTAAGCTTGATTTCGTAAAGGGGAATGGCGGACAACACCTGAAGGCCGATCACCGCTTCCAGCTCGTCCACGGACTTGAACGACGTGTCCAAACTCGCAAGGATAAAAATGGTGAGCGAAGCCGCTGCCAGAGAAAGAAAGATTGCGATCGCCAGCACCTGAACCGGCTTGGGCTTCACCTTATAGGCAGGGCTTGCCGAGTCGACGACTTGAATAAATACGGGCTGACTCCTTGCCTGCGAGGTCTCCTCGTTCAGTTTGCGCAAAACGGCTTGGTAAGAGAGATTGTCCGCCTCGATTTCCCCCTTGAGTTTGTCCGCTTCGATCGAAAGCGCCTTGGTCTCGATCACCTTCTTCTCCTGTTCGTCGGTTGCCTTTTGAAGGGAAGCTTCGGTCTGAACGGCCGATTGATAACTCCTCTCGACCGTTTCGGGAGCACGATAAAGTTCCGCATTCAAAGCTTCCTGAAGCGACGCCTTCTGGCTCTCCACTTGTTTCAATGCGGGGTTCTCCGCCCCATACTTCTGCCGCGCCTGGCTGACTTGTGAGTCCAACGTATTGAGTTGATTACGCAGGCTCTGAATTTCCGGCAATTGGGCCACGCTGGCGATCTGGAGAAGAGCCTCCGGGTTGTCGCGGTATTTGGCGATCTGCTGATTGTCGGTTTCGAGCTGGAGCCGGGTCGCTTTGGCCGCGGCCAGTCGCGTATTCAATTCGATCATCTGGGCGGCAATGATGTTCATGTCGCCATCGACGGAAATGCTGCCCAGCTTGCGCGTGTATTTGATCAGGTCGTTGCGCGATTGCTCCAACTTGTCCGCTAGAGATTTTTTCTCTTCGATCAGGTAACTCAGGTTGACGCTCGCTGCCGCCAGTCGTTGCTCGCCTTCCAGTGCGACATACTCTCGAATCAAGGCGTCCACCATTTCCATGGCGACATGCGGATCGGGATGATCAAACGCAATCGTGAGCAAGCGGGTTCCTTGAATGAGCTCCGCCTTGGTGTTTGAAAGCAGGTAGTTTGTAAATTCCTCTTCTTCGATGCTGCCGTCGAGCGCGGTGGATTTTGTGAAGTCCGCCCGACCCTTCAGATTCATTCGCTGCACCATTCGTTGCATCAGCGAGCGGCTGACGAAACCCAGCTGAATCGTTTGTAACATCTCCAACCCACGAAGATCTTCCTGATCGCTGCTGCCCGACATCGTCGGCGTGGCATCCATTACCCGTTGCTCAACCTTGATTCGCGCCATCGAGCGATAAATCGGGGTCGCATTGCTCAAGTAAACGATGGCGGCGACAACCCCCGCAATCAGATAGAGGATGATCAGCCAGAGATACTTCTTGGCCGTCTCCCAAAGTCGGCGGTAGTCAATCGAAAACCCCGCCGGTTCCTCCGCCGTTTGCTCTGGTACCGGTTGCTGGGGCAGGAACTCCGAGGGCAATTTGTTTTCTGACATCAAAAGAGGGTTTCTTGAACCGTGATCAAATCGCCTCGCTGAATAAGGAACTGTTGTCCCTGAACGCTGAGCATGTTGATGGTATATTGTATGGTCCGGCCATCCTGTCTCCGGTTCACGCGAATATTGCGAAGATTTCCGATGCGGGTATTTCCGCCCGCGCGGGCGATGGCCATCGGCAGGGTAAAGGCTTCCTCTTCATAGGGGATTGGGTAGGCCCCCGGGGCGCCCACCTGGCCAAGAATCGTGTAGCTCTGCGGGGCATACTGAGTCACCGTGATGGAAACTTGGGGATTGACCAAATATTTCTCCGCGAGCCGTTTGGAAATGGTTTGTTCGGCCGCTCCAAGAGGCAGGCCCCCAATGACGACTCGGCCGATTAGAGGAAAGCTGATCGAACCGTCTCGGGCAATCTGCTGGGATGTCGTCATGTCCGGCTCCTGGAAAACCGTCACGGTCACAGTATCGTTGGGGGACAGCTCGTAATTTTTCGAGTCCGTTGGCACCGCGACGCTTGTCTTGGGAGCAGGAAGCACTTTTTCAGTAACCGGGGCCGCGCATGAGGCCAGGACGCCGCACAAACCGCAAAGAACAAAAAGACGGAAAATCACGCGAAAGGGAATATGGGGTGTTGGACAAAATGACGCAAAAAGAGCGAACTCCCAAGCACGACGTTAAAAAAAAGGCGGACTCGAGCCGAGTCCGCCTTGGAAAGGTTCTTCCAAAAATCAGGCAATCGTCATCGCGTGGCGATTCAGGATCATTGCCGAATAAGGAGTCGGCGTCGGAGCGGGAGCCTTGTCATAGGTCTTGGTAACCTGCTTGGTGAGCTGCGCGATCTTGCTGGCTGGCAAGTCCGACTGCTTAATGATTTTGAGCGAATTGTTGTTCAGCTTTGCGATTTGATCGGCAGTGAGGTTCAGCTTCACGGCGATCTTCGCGTATTGATTCGCTTTCGAGGGATCGAGAACCGTCAATTTGACAAGATAGCTCTGAATCTGGGCGAACGGAGCCCCCGGCTTGAGAGACTTGAATTTTTTCAGCAGGCTCGCGCTTTTGGTCGGGTCCGACGATTTCGCCAAAGCAGCGGTCGGGGTCGCGGAAAAAATTGCCACGACACTCAGAATGATGGCAGCAATGAGTTTGAATTTCATATGAATTTGTTTTTAAAAATTTTCCCTAGCGAAGTCTTTTCGCCTTCCCAGCACTAGAGCCTACTTCGTGCCAAGTCAACGGATTTATTGCAAAATCATGCCGGCAGCGACGGTTTCGTTCGTGCCGGGGTGCACCAAGACAAAAGAACCGGTAATGCGGTTGCGGCGGTAGGCGTCGTGAATGAGCGGGGCGGCGGTGCGCAGGGTCACGCGGCCAATGTCGTTCATCGCGCAGGACTGCGGTCCTTCGACCTTGTGCAATGTATTGATGTCCACCAGGTAACGCACTCCCTTGATGATAGCCTGCGTCTCCCGGGTGGTGTGCCGAAGGATGTATTTGCCGCGATCGGCCATGGGCGTTTGCGAGAACCAGCAAATCATGGCCTCGATGTCTTGCGACACCATTGGCGGATTGTTTGCCTTGACGATCATGTCGCCGCGAGAAATGTCGATCTCATGCGCCAGCGTCATCGTAACGGACTGCGGAGCAAAGGCTTCCGATAGAACACCGGAATCGGTATGAATCTCTTTGAGTTTCGTCGTGAAACCCGAGGGAAGCACCGTCACATCGTCGCCTGGCTTGAAAACGCCGCCCGCAACTCGTCCCGCATAGCCGCGGAAGTCGTGCCATTCGGGCGATTGTGGGCGAATGACCCATTGCACGGGAAACCGGGCATCGACGTGGTTGTGTTCGCCGCCGACATAGACGGTTTCCAAGTGATAGAGCAGGGACGGGCCCTGATACCATGGCATCCGGTCGGACTTATCGACGACATTATCTCCGTTCAGGGCGCTGATAGGGATGGTCGTGATATCGACAAGGTTCTCCAGTCGGGAGGCGAAGGCCTTGTATTCTTCGACGATGCGTTCATAGACGGCCAGGTCGTAATCGACGAGGTCCATCTTGTTGATCGCAACGACGACGTGCTGGATGCGCAGGAGGTCGGCGATGAAGGAATGGCGCTTCGTCTGCTCGATCACGCCCTTGCGCGCGTCGACGAGAATGATCGCGAGATTCGCCGTCGAGGCGCCCGTAACCATGTTGCGGGTGTATTGAATGTGGCCCGGCGTATCGGCAATGATGAATTTCCGCCGCGGCGTGGCAAAATACCGGTAGGCGACGTCGATGGTGATGCCTTGTTCGCGCTCGGCCTTGAGCCCATCGGTGAGCAGGGCGAGATTGACGACCGCGTCGCCGCGGCGGCGGGAGCTTTCCTCCATCGCGGCCATCTGGTCCTCGAAGATGCTCTTGGAGTCGTAAAGCAGCCGCCCGATGAGCGTGGATTTTCCGTCGTCGACGGAGCCGGCGGTGGTGAAACGCAGAATGTCCATTAGAAATACCCTTCCCGCTTGCGGTCTTCCATCGCGGTCTCGGAGCGCTTGTCGTCCGTGCGCGTGCCGCGCTCGGTTTGCCGGGAGGCGGCGACTTCGTCGATGATGTCCTCGAGCGTAGCGGCCTCGGACTCGACCGCCCCGGTGCAGGTGGCGTCGCCGATGGTGCGAAAGCGCACGACTTTTCGTTCGACGGTCTCGGTGGGCTGCACCGTCACGAACTCGGTGACGGCGAGCAGGCTGCCGTTGCGCAGGAAAACGTCGCGTTCATGCGAGAAATAGAGGTTTGGAAGCGGAATCTCCTCGCGCTGGATGTAGAGCCACACGTCCATTTCCGTGAAGTTCGAGAGCGGGAAGACGCGGAAGTGCTCGCCGGGGTGTTTGCGGCCATTGAAGAGATTCCAGAGCTCGGGCCGCTGATTCTTGGGATCCCATTGTCCGAATTCGTCGCGATGCGAGAAAAACCGCTCCTTCGCGCGGGCCTTCTCCTCGTCGCGGCGGCCGCCGCCGAGGCAGGCGTCGTATTGATTCTCCTCGATCGTATCGAGCAAGGTGACGGTTTGCAGCTTGTTGCGGGAGGCGTTCACGCCCTTTTCTTCGACCACGCGGCCTGCGTCGATCGAGGCCTGCACGGAACCGACAACGAGATCGGCGCCGAGCTTGGAAACGTATTCGTCGCGGTAGGCGATCGTCTCGGGAAAATTGTGGCCCGTGTCGATGTGAACGAGCGGGAACGGCACCTTCGCCGGCCAGAAAGCCTTGCGAGCCAGATGCGCCATCACGATGGAGTCCTTGCCGCCGGAGAAAAGCAACGCCGGTTTGTGGAATTGAGCGGCGGTTTCGCGGAGGACGTAGATCGCCTCGGCTTCCAATTGATCGAGATGGCTTAAATTGTAGTCAGGCATACGGATGAGGACCGGTCGCAATCCCGGTTCGGGCGGACTAGATCGCAAACTGGGGACGCAGGAGCGCCACCAATCGAGCCGAACATTCGTCCACGGATGCCGTCGCCGTGTCCAGCACAAGATTCGCCGCCGTCGGCTCCTCAAAGCCGCTGTCCCGCCCCGTAAAATTCGCGATGCCGCCCGCCGCCGCCTTGCGGTAAAGCCCCTTGGGATCCCGCTCGGCGCACAACTCAAACGGCGCCCGCACATAGATTTCGAGGTAACCGTCTCCCACGATCTCCCGGGCCGTCGCGCGAAATTCCTCGCGGGGGGTGATGAGCGAAACCAGCACGATGACGCCCTGGCTCGCAAAAAGCTTTGCCACCTCCGCCGTGCGACGAACATTTTCCCGGCGATCGTCGTCGGTGAAGCCGAGATTGCGGTTCAGGCCGGCGCGGAGGTTGTCTCCGTCGAGAATGACGACGAATCGCCCTTCCGCCTGCAACGCGCTCTCCGTCGCCGCGGCAATGGTCGATTTGCCCGATCCCGAGAGGCCGATCAACCAAGCCACCACGCCGCGCTGCCCGAGCAGGCGCTCTTTTTCCGCGCCAGGCAGAAAGCGGTGAAACTGCGGATGAATGTTTTCGGGCGTACTCACGAGCCGGGCATTTCAAGCGACAAACGGCCCCGACGCAAAAACAAACTGCCCCCGCCGGGAATCGAACCCGGATTTAAGGTTTAGGAAACCTCCGTTCTATCCGTTGAACTACAGGGGCGAAATGTTCGCGAGCGGGAAACTAGCGCGCGCGTTTCCTCATTTCACGTTTCAAATTTCCGGCGGCGTCCTTGCGGCACGGCGCTCGCCGTAGCCAATGCTCACGATCCAATCGATGGCAGGTAATAATCCACATTGTATTCCGCGATCCACAGTTTCCGCGCAACGGGGGACCGTTGAAGTCGCCATGTCTGGGCGGCAAAGTGATCGTGAAATGTCGTCCGGGCCGCGCCCGGCGTCCATTCCGCGTGCTGCCATTGGACCACCAATTTGACCTCGGCCGAGTTTCCGTTCGGAACGATGCTCAAAGCGTGGAGAATGTGCTTCTCGTCGAAATACCGGTTCAGGCAGGCCTCATACCACCGCGTGAAGCCGGCGTGGCCGGTCATCGTTCCCTCCGGGAAGCGCATCACCAATTCCTCGTCGCAGAGCAAAGGCAGCATCGCCGTGGTGGGGGCGTGCTCGTCGAGTTTGACGAACCACTCCGTGACAAACCCTCGGACTTCCTGCTCGGTGACCTTCGCATTTTTCATGGCTTGGGAGGACGCCCAATATGAACAAACGCCCGGGCATTACACCACACGCATTCTGCTTTCCCCGTCCGACTCCACGTCGCACATTTCCGGCATGCTGCACGTCGTGCTGGTCGCGCCTGAAATTCCGCCGAATACCGGCAACATCGCCCGCCTCTGCCTCGCCGCCGGCGCCCGCCTGCATCTCGTGGAGCCGCTTGGCTTCTCGCTTGACGATCGCGCCCTGCGCCGCGCCGGCATGGATTACTGGCACGAGGTCGATGTGCGTATCTGGCCCGACTTCGCCGCCCTGCGCGCCGAGGCCGCGCCCGAAACGCGTTTCCATTTTTTCACCACCAAGACGTCGCGCCTTTATTGGGATGCCACGTTTCGCGACAACGACCACCTCGTCTTCGGCCGGGAAACGAAAGGCCTGCCCGAGTCCCTGCTGGCCGCCCATGCGGCGGATTGCGTGACCATTCCGATGCAGCCCGGGGCGCGCAGCTTGAATCTCGCGACCTCCGCGGGAATCGCGCTCTACGAAGCGAAGCGCCAGCTCGCAAAGGAGCTGCCTCTCAACCATCAACTCTCAACTCTCAACTAACCACGTGCCCGCTGTCGAAGCCCGCAATCTCCGCAAAGTCTATCGCGTCTATCGCAAGGAAAATGGCGTGCGCGGCGCAATCAAGGGCCTCTTCCATCGCCGCTATGACGAGACGGCCGCCGTCGATGGAGTGAGCTTCTCGGTCGAGCCCGGCGAGTTCGTCGGCTTCCTCGGCCCCAACGGCGCGGGCAAGACGACCACGTTGAAAATGCTCTCCGGCCTCGTGCAGCCGAGCGGCGGAGACGCCAGCGTGCTGGGCTTCGTGCCGTGGGAACGTCGCGATGCGATGAAGCGGCAATTCAGCCTGCTCATGGGCCAGAAAAACGCGCTTTGGTGGGACCTTCCCGCGCGCGAATCGCTCGAGCTCAACCGCGCCATCTACGGCATCGAAATCGCCGACTTCCAGCGCACCGTGGACGAGCTCACCGCCATGCTCGACGTGCGGGACAAACTCGGCGTGATGGTGCGCGAGCTCAGCCTCGGCGAGCGGATGAAGTTCGAGCTCATCGCCGCGCTGCTCCATCATCCCAAGGTGCTTTTTCTCGACGAACCGACCATCGGCCTCGACGTGACGAGCCAGAAAAAGGTGCGCGATTTCCTCAAGGCCTACAACGAGGACAGCCGCATCACGATCCTGCTGACGAGCCATTATATGCAGGACATCGCCGAGCTGTGCGAACGCGTGATCCTCATCGACCACGGCAAACTCTTCTTCGACGGGCCGCTCGACGCCGTGCTGGAGCGCTTCGCCACGACGAAGCTGCTCGACGTGGAATTCGCCTCGGTCTGCCGCGCGGATTTTTCGCAATTCGGCCGCGTGCTCGAAACGGAAGGCGCCCGCGTGCGTCTCGAAGTGCCGCGCGCGCAGGTTGCCGACGTCTGCCGTGAGCTGCTCGCCTGCGGAACGGTGACGGATTTTTCCGTGCAGGAAATTCCCATCGAGGAAATCATCCGCCAGGTCTTCAGCGCGGAGCAAACCCGCCGCGAGGATGCCGACGCCGGTTAGCGGACGCCGCTCAAACGGCACGCCTCCGCAAAGCTCGACTCCCGCGCGAGCAGGCTCGCGAGATACGGATCGATGGACGGCAACGACGCAAGCCCCTCAAAGCGCTCCGGTCGCTCGAGCCGCGAAAACAGCGCCCGCGCAATCTTCGACTTCGCAACGGATTTTTCGCCGAACCCGCCGGGCTGATTGCTCGACCAGAAACGCACAAACTCAGCGCCGCCCTTCATTTCCGTGCCGAGGAAAATGACGGAGTGCCCGTGTTCGTTCGAGCCAACCGCATCGCGCCAGAAAATTTTCAGGAAGTCGCCGGGCCGCGCCTCGTCCCAGCTCGTAAAATTCCGGCCGACGCCCAATTCGTAAAACAGCCGCGCGGTGCCGGGGCCATTCGCATTCCAGCGTCCCCAGACGCCCTGGCCGTCGCGTTGCAATTGCGGAGGCAGGGCCGCAATCGTCGCCGCGTCGAGATGCAAGGAGCCGGACGCCTGCGCGGACGCGATCACTTTCAGCAGCACGAGGTAGGTGGCGCCGGAGCAGTAGCTCGGCCGCGCGATTGCGGGACGCACTTGCAGGCGGTCGCCCGCGACGTCCACGGCCGCTCGCAGACGCGCGCTGGCCTCGCTGCCCGCGGAATACGAGCCGCCTGCCGGCATGGAGCGGATCGCCGCGAGCACGGCCGCGTTCCAATCCGCCGCGACCGCGAGCGACGGCAGCAGGCAGGCCGCGAAAAGGATTGGGAGGATTCTCATTGAGGCGATGAGGTGAAGAAATACGTTGGGCGGATGACCGCAAGGCGCATTTTCACGCTGGCCGCCATTCTGCTCCTCGCGGCCCTCGGCGCGGCGGCTTGGTATTGGCTCGAGCCGCGCTCGCCGCTCGCTCCCAGCGGCGGGCTGTATTTTTTTGACGAGAAGGTGCTCGACGTGCCGCAATTCTTCCAGGGCGATCCGCGCTGGGGCGCCGATCCCTTGGGGCCGACACCGGCCACACTCGGCGCGGAGGGCTGCGCGGTGACTTCAGCCGCGATGGTGCTCGCGAGCTACGGTGCGGATGTGGATCCCGGGCGCTTGAACGCGTTTGCCATCCAGCACGGCGGCTACACGCCCGAGGGCTGGCTGTATTGGGAAGCCGCCGCCGCCTATCCGCCCGCGATTGCCCGCAAGGCCTACGAGGACAAGCCGTCCTACGCGCTCATCGACCGAAATTTGCTCGCGGGGAATCCCGTGATCATCCGCGTGCGCTACCCGGCCGGCGGCACGCATTTTGTCGTGATCGCGGGCAAGCGCGGTTTCGATTACTTGATCCGCGATCCCGGTCGCGGCGGCGCGCGTGGCATCTATCCGCTCAAGGATCTCGGACTTCCCATCGAGGCCCTGCGATTTTTCGAAAAAACGCCGCCCGGCGCGGTCCGGTGGCCTCCGGCGGACGAAAAGCATTGAACTCCCCGCGAATCGGCAGGACTCTTTCCGCACCGATGAAAACCGCGCTGTTGGCCCTCTCGACCGTCACCGCCCTCGTTCTCCTCGCCGCGTGCGAGCCGGAAACCAAGCCTCTGCGGCCTCACCCCCCGACGCCCGGCCAGACCGGCCCGACCCCCACGCCTTCCCCGACTCCCACGGGAATTCCCACGCCCTCGCCGACTCCCGGCAGCGCGACGCCCACACCTACTCCCGCCGCGGCCACGCCAACCCCGACGCCGGGAACGACCGGCAACCTTCCCTACGGCATCCCGGTCCCAAACAAACCGGGTTTCGTCACGAGTCCCTTCAATCAATCCGGCTACGTGGATGTGCGCGGATTCGCCCCGAACAGCGAAGTCCGCGATCCCTACTCCGGAAAAATATTTCTCGTGCCGTGAGCCTTCAGTCCCCTTGCTTGCGACGGCAAACACGTTGCCGGCCCAAAAAGGATTTGAAGTCACCGGCGAAAAAATGATCTCTATGCGCAGTCGCCAAGACCTATGAAAATCTCCTCGTTGATTATCCCATCAGCCCTCGCCCTCGTGATGCTCGCTGCCTGCGAGGAGGAGTCGCGCCCCCGCAATCGCCAAAATTCCGCCGCGCAGAGCGGTTCGAACAATTACGGCTATCAGGCCGCCACCCCGGGCACCGCAACCGACTTCGTCACCGAAGCCACGCCTACGCCGACTCCGGCCGTCACGACGACCACGGATATGGCGCCCACGCCCACCCCGGCTCCTGCGGCATCCGGCGCTCCGACGGAACGCAACCTTCCCTACGGCACGCCCGTGGCGGGCAAGCCCGGCTTCGTGACCAGTCCGCATGCGCCCTATGCCGGCTATGTGGACGTTCGCGGCTTCCCGCCAAATACCGAAGTCAAGGACCCCTACTCGGGCAAGATTTTCCTCGTCCCCTGAGCTTGGCGGAATCTTTCAGCCCGATCGCCATCCTCGGTCCCGGCCTGATCGGAGGCTCGCTTGCGCTTGCGTTGCGCCAACGTAGCCCCGCCACCGAGATTCGCGTCTGGGGCCGCAGCGAAGCCGCGCTGGAAGCCGTGCGTGCACTCGACTTTGCCGCAATCGTCGATGCGGACCTCGCCGCCGTCGTCACGGGAGCTCAGTGCGTCGCGCTTTGCACGCCGGTCGAGACCATGCCGGAACTGGCCACACGCATCACGCCATACCTTTCGGCCCACGCCGTCGTCACGGACGCAGGCAGCGTGAAAGGCAGCGTCGTCGCGGCCTGTGAATCGATTCTCGGCGAGCGCTTCGTCGGCGCGCATCCCATTGCCGGCTCGGACCGAAATGGCATCGCCGCCGCCGCCGAGGATCTCTACGAAGGCGCAACCTGCGTGCTCACCCCCACGTCCCGCACGAGCGCCACCGCTTTGGAAACCGCCCGCGCCCTGTGGCAAACCGTCGGCTGCCACCTGCTCGAAATGTCCCCCGAGGCGCACGACGCCGCTCTCGCCCGCACCAGCCATCTCCCGCACGCCGTCGCCTCCGCGCTCGCCGCCGCCGTGGCTCGCGCCATTCCCGATTGGCCGCAACTCGCCGGCGGCGGCTACCGCGACTCCACGCGCATCGCCTTGGGCCATCCCGATTTGTGGACCGGAATCCTCCTCGCAAATCGCAGCGAAATTTCGACTTCGATTGCGGAATTGACGGAAATCCTGCAAAACATCCGAGCCGCGCTGGAGTCCGGCGACGCGAACACCATTCGCGCGCTGCTCGCCGAAGGATGCTCCGCGCGCCAAAAATTCGATGTCCTTTAAAGTCACCAAAGTCTCCTCCATCAACGCCGAGTTCACCGTTCCCGGCGACAAAAGCATTTCCCACCGCGCCATCATGCTCGGCGCGCTCACGAACGGCCCCTGCGTCATCACAAACTTTCTCGAGGGCGAGGATTGCCTTGCGACGATGGAGGCCATGCGCAAGCTCGGCGTGCGCATCGAGCATCCCGGGCCCGGCACCGTCATCGTTTACGGCACGAAGGGCCGTTTCACCCCACCCGAGTCCGATCTCGATTGCGGGAACTCCGGCACCACCGTCCGCCTGATCTCCGGCATTCTCGCCGCACAGCCATTTCGCACCCGCCTCACCGGCGACGCCTCGCTGTCCAAACGCCCGATGCGACGCGTCATCACGCCGCTCACGCAAATGGGCGCACGCCTCACCGCCGAGGGCGACCGCGATACCCTTCCGCTCGTGATCGACGGAGGTCCGCTCCAGGGCTGCCGCTACGAAATGCCGCACGCCAGCGCCCAGGTCAAAAGCGCGCTCCTGCTCGCCGGCCTCTTCGCCTCCGGCAAGACCACGGTGGTCGAGCCCGCCCCGTCGCGCGACCACACCGAGCGCATGCTCGAATATTTTCAGGTCCGGCCCATCCGCCAGGACAACGAAATCACGATCTACGGCGGCCAGACGCTGGAATCCCGCGACTTCAAGGTGCCGGGCGACATTTCCAGCGCCGCGTTCTGGCTCGTCGCCGCCGCCGCCATGCCGGGCTCGCGGCTGCTCATCGACGATGTCGGCCTCAATCCCACGCGCACCGGCGTGCTCGACGTGCTCGTCCGCATGGGCGCGCGCCTGCGCGAAGTCGTCGAGACGGATGAAGGCGAGCCGCACGGCGTCGTGGAAATTGCCGGATCGCCCCTCAACGGCACCGTGATCGAAGGCGCCGAGATCGCGAACGTCATCGACGAAATCCCCGCCATCGCTGTCGCCGCGGCCCTCGCCAACGGCAAGACCATCATCCGTGGCGCCTCCGAACTGCGCGTAAAGGAAACCGACCGCATCGATGCCATCGCCAAAAATCTGCGCGCGATGGGCGTTGAGGTCACCGAGTTCGCCGACGGCATGGAAATCACCGGCGGCGCGAAGCTGCGCGGCGCCCGCCTTCCGAGTTTTGGCGACCACCGCATCGCCATGGCATTCGCTGTCGCCGGCTTGTTCGCCAACGGGGAAACCATCATCAAGGACGTTGAGTGCGTCGCAACTTCCTATCCCACCTTCGAGGAAACCCTTCGCCAGGTTCAAGCCGGCAAAGCCTTTCGCCGCAAACCCGTCGAGGAGCGCGGCACCGTTGGCGCCAGCGTCCGGCGCAACCGCTCCGAGCCCGAGCTATGACGGTCATCGCGATCGACGGACCGGCGGCTTCGGGAAAAAGCAGCGTCGCCCGCGGGCTCGCGCAGCAACTTGGATTTTGCTTCATCAACACCGGCGCCATGTATCGCGCCGCCACCTGGCAAGTCCTGCGCAGCGGCACCGATCCCCAGTCGCCCGCCGCCGTCGCCGCCAGCATCGCCGCGGCCGGCATTCGCACCGGATTCGAAGAGCAGCATTCGTTCATCGAGATCGACGGATTCCGTCCCCACGAAGAACTCCGGGACGAAAGCGTGAACCGCTCCGTCTCCGCCGTCTCGACCGTCCCGGCCGTCCGCAATCGCCTCGTCCAGGAGTTTCGCGCCCTTGCCCGTATCAGCCCAAGCGTCGTTGAAGGGCGCGACATCGGCTCTGTCGTCTTTCCTGACACCCCCTATAAATTCTATCTCGACGCCAGTCCCGAGGAGCGCCAACGCCGTCGCAACGCCCAAGGCCAGCTGGACGAAATCGCCACCCGCGATCGCCTCGATTCCTCGCGTCACACCGCTCCGCTCACCATCGCAACCGACGCAACGGTCATCGATACGACCCGGCTCGATCTCGAGGAAGTCATTGCCGCCATTCGCGAAACGCTCGCCGCCAAAGGTCTCTCCGCATGTCAGCGCGCATGACCTTCACCTACTGGTTTTTTGCGAACCTCGCGCGGATCCTCGCGCGCCTGTTCTTCAACTTCCGCATCATCCATCGCGAGCGCCTTCCCGAGACCGGCGGCCTCATCCTCGCCGCCAACCACCAGAGCTATTTCGACCCGCCGCTCGTCGGCATCTGCTCCCGCCGCGCCGTTCACTATCTCGCCCGCAAGACCCTTCTCCAGTGGCCATTTTTCGGCCCCATGTTTCCCGACATGAACGTCATTCCCGTGGACCGCGACGGCAATGACATGTCCGCCCTCAAGACCGTCATCCGAAAAATCCAGGCCGGCGAAGGCGTCGTCCTTTTCCCCGAAGGCACCCGCTCTCCCAATGGCCAGCTCCAGCCCGCACAGGCAGGAGTTGGCTTGGTGATCGCCAAAACGCTCGCGCCCGTCGTCCCCATGCGCATTTTCGGCTCCTACGAGGCGTTCCCTCGCGGCTCCAAGGGCGTAAAGCTGCATCCGATTCGCGTGGTCGTTGGCGAGCCGATTTACTTCACCAAGGAAGACGTCGCCAACGCCAATCGTGAAACCTACCGCCAGCTCGGCCAACGCGTCATGGACGCCATCGGCGAACTCAAACTCGACGACGCAAAATGATCGCAGAGAACGCTTCCACGAAAGGCGGCACGCCGGTGCTGCTGCTCGTTGCAGCGTTGCTCGCCTTTGGAATCGCCCGCTCCGTCGCAACATCCGGCGATTCCGCCACGTCGCCGATCCGCGTCGAGTTCTCCACGCCACCGGCTCCGGTTTCGCAGCCACTTTTCCCGGGGCTATCGCCACCGTAGAACCTGGCGTTCGTCATGTCCGAAAAACAGAAAGCGCCCAATGGCTTTCACCATCGGGCGCTCATCAAAATCGAATGCTCTTCCGCGTTTAAGCGGTCGCAGTCGCGGGTTTCAGCGCACGGCTGATCTGGCTCTTGCGGCGGTTCGCGACGTTCTTATGGATGACGCCGCGTTTGGCCGCCTTATCGAGCGCCGAGACGACGCTCTGATAACCGGCCTTCGCCTCTTCGAGATTCCCGGCGGCAATAGCGGCACGGAATTTTTTCTGCTGATTTTTCAAGCCGGTAAGCACGCTGGAATTACGTGCGGTGCGAATCACGGCTTGGCGTGAGCGTTTGGCGGCGGATTTGGTATTGGCCATTTTGGATTTCGGTAAAGTTGGTGCCAGAGGAGGGAATTGAACCCCCGACCAAGGGCTTATGAGTCCCCTGCTCTACCCCTGAGCTACTCTGGCGTAAAAGGTAGGGTTGGCGACTATAGAAGCCGCCCGCTCGCAAGCAAGCACGAAAATTTCATTCTCTCCACTTCTTACCGCCTGCGTGCGTCCAGAAATCCGGCCTCCTCTGCCGCCAGAATTCGCGCTCGGGCCAAATCCGCATATTCGACGTCGATCTCGAAGCCAATAAAGCGGGCCGCACCGACTCGAGCCGCCGCTTCCCCCGCGCTCCCAATTCCCAAAAACGGATCCATGACAACCGGGCGCGGTTGGCCATGCAGGCGCACGCAACGCTCCGCAAGCTCCACCGGAAACGTCGCCGGATGCGGCCGCTGCCGGTCCCGGGAACGGATGGTTCGATACGGCACGAACCACGTATTTCCGCGGCATCGGCGGTCTTCGCCCCCGGTATGCCCCCAGCGCGCAATGTTGCTCTTATCCGCATAAGGCACCCCCACCGCCTTTCGATCCAATGGCACCGCTCCGGTTTTCGTCAAATGGAACACGTATTCATGGCAGCTATTGAGTCTTCGCCGGGAATTGATCGGCTTGAAATGACCCCGCGAGATGACCGAGCCATCCGGTTGATCGAGGGAAATGGCCTTGATCCAGTGAATGGTATTCTGGAGGTGAAAGCCCAATTTCGAAACGCGCAGAACCACCTCATGCGCCAAAAGCGGATCTTCTCCACATTCCCCAAGATTTAAAAATAGCGATCCCTCTTCGCGCAAAACTCTTTTCACGCCCCGCGTCCATTCTTCCGTCCAGGCGAGATACTCTCCGCGCTCCCGATCATCGCGATAACTCCGATACGCAATTCCGCAATTGTAGGGCGGGGATGTCACCACCACATCCACGCATCCAGCCGGCAGATGCGACATCCCTTGAACGCAATCGTCCACGAAAATTTCCGTCTGCATCTGAATTTGATCTTCACAAGGCGGATCTCCCGTAACCTTTTCAAATATACCCACTGCATAAAAGAAGCAGAAATCCCATCTCGTACAACAAAAAAAGCCCCGTTCCTTGTTTCCAAGGAACGGGGCATATTACTGGCAACGACCTACTCTCGCACAACCTAGAGATGCACTACCATCGGCGCTACAGCGTTTCACTTCCGTGTTCGGGATGGGAACGGGTGGGTCCACTGTGCAAGGATCACCAGATGACGGGCCGCATAAGCGTTGGACGCTTGTCGCGGCCCGGATATCTGACGATGCCTAAAGAACATAGATTCTCTGACATCCGCATATCGAGCAAAATTCCGCAGTTTCTTCAATGTTGCTGAGCAAAAGTTGCTCAGAATAAAAAGCCGAACGAGTATTAGTACCATTAAGCTGAACGTATTACTACGCTTACACCCATGGCCTATCAACGTGGTGGTCTACCACGACTCTTCAGGGAGAGTTCATCTTGGGAGAGGCTTGGCGCTTAGATGCTTTCAGCGCTTATCCTTTCCAAACATAGCTGCCCAGCAATGCCGCTGACGCGACAACTGGAACACCAGAGGTTTGTCAATCCCGGTCCTCTCGTACTAAGGATTGAACCCCTCAACTCTCCTGCGCCCACAGTGGATAAGGACCGAACTGTCTCGCGACGTTCTGAACCCAGCTCGCGTACCACTTTAACCGGCGAACAGCCGGACCCTTGGGACCTTCTCCAGCCCCAGGATGTG
>Ga0070661_100000787_pt1 | contig 22767 bp, 26 predicted proteins | sample KBSC43metaG_FD_64663 | JGI IMG/M metagenome (GOLD analysis project Ga0070661, IMG submission 64663) | Corn rhizosphere microbial communities from Kellogg Biological Station, Michigan, USA - KBS C4-3 metaG | ecosystem: Host-associated > Plants > Roots > Rhizosphere > Soil ... | reverse complement strand
CGGCGACGTGATGGGCAAGTACCACCCGCACGGCAACCTCGCGCTTTACGACGCGCTGGTCCGTCTCGCCCAGCCGTTCACGCTGCGCTACCCGCTGATCGAAGGGCAGGGCAACTTCGGCAACATCGACGGCGATGGCGCCGCGGCCGAGCGTTACACCGAGTGCCGCCTGACCAGGACGGCGATGCAGCTGATGGAGGGGCTCGACGAAGGCACCGTCGATTTCGTCCCGACCTACAACAACGAGGAGGAGGAGCCGTCGCTCTTCCCCGGGTTGTTCCCGAATCTGCTCGCCAACGGCGCCAGCGGCATCGCCGTCGGCATGGCGACCAACATCCCGAGCCACAATGTCGCCGAAGTGATCGACGCGACGCTCGAGCTGATCGACAATCCCTACGCAGAGCACGGCCGGCTGATGGAGCTGTTCCAGGGGCCGGACTTCCCGACCGGCGGCCTCATCGTGGACAGCAAGGAGGCGATCTCGCAGGCCTACGAGACGGGCCGCGGCTCGTTCCGCGTCCGCGCCCGCTTCTTCGCTCCAGAGGCGAAGGACGACGCCGACCGCAACGCCGGCATCGAGCGGCTCGGAGGCGGACAATACCAGCTCGTCATCACTGAAATCCCCTACCAGGTGCCGAAGGGCAAGCTGATCGAGCAGATCGCCCAGGTCATTGCCGACAAGAAAGTGCCGATCCTCGAGGACGTGCGCGACGAGAGCGAGGAGGACGTGCGTATCGTCCTCGTGCCCAAGAGTCGCAATGTCGATCCCGAGCTGCTCAAGGAATCGCTTTATCGCCTGACCGACCTCGAGGTGCGCTTCGGACTCAACCTCAACGTGCTCGACGCCACCCGCACGCCGATGGTCATGGGCCTGAAGGAGTTGCTCGAGCACTGGCTGCTCCACCAGATCGACATCCTCCAGCGCCGCAGCCGCCATCGCCTGCAGAAGATCGCCGACCGGCTCGAGCTGGTCGAGGGCTACATCATCGCCTTCCTCAACCTCGACCGGGTGATCGAGATCATCCGCACCGAGGACGAGCCGAAGCCGGTGATGATGGCGGAATTCGGCCTGACCGACCGCCAGGCCGAGGCGATTCTCAACATGCGCTTGAGGAGCCTGCGCAAGCTCGAGGAAATGGAGCTGCGCCAGGAGCGGGACGACCTGCTGGCCGAGCGTGCCGAGCTCGAAAAGCTGCTCGATTCGCCCGCCCGCCAGCGCACCCGGCTGAAGCGCGACCTCACCGCGCTGCGCAAGGACTACGCCGAGGATACCGCGCTCGGCCGGCGGCGCACGACGATCGAGGAGGCGGCGCCGACGGTCGAGTTCAGCATGGACGCGATGATCGAGAAGGAACCGGTGACGGTCATCCTCTCGAAACGCGGCTGGATCCGCGCGGCGCGCGGCCACCTCGAACAGGAGTGGAAGTACAAGGAAGGTGACGAGGAAGCGTTCGTCATACACGCGCAGACCACCGACAAGCTCTTGCTCGCCGCCGACGACGGGCGCTTCTACACGCTCGGCGCCGACCGGCTTCCAGGCGCGCGCGGTTTCGGCGAGCCGATCCGCAACACGCTCGACATCGATGCCGAGGCGCAGATCGTCGCCTTGATCGTGCACAAGCCGGGCACGCAATTGTTGCTGGCCTCAAGCGTGGGCAAGGGCTTCGCGGCGGTGACGGACGAGTTGCTCGCCGAGACGCGAAAGGGGCGCGGGGTGGTCAACCTCAAGGCGGGCCAGAAGCTGGTGGTCGCCCGGCCGATCGATCCCGCGCACGACCATGTCGCGGTGGTCGGCGACAATCGCAAGCTGGTGATCTTCCATCTGGAGGAGTTGCCGGTGATGGCGCGCGGACAGGGTGTCACGCTGCAGCGCTATCGCGACGGGGGCCTCGCCGACGCGACGACGCTGAAGCTCGACGAAGGCCTGAGCTGGCAGATGGGCGGCGAAAGCGGCCGGACCCGCACCGAAGACGACGTCCGCCAGTGGAAAGTTGCCCGCGGCGCCGCGGGGCGTCTGCCGCCGAGGGGGTTTCCCAAGGACAACCGGTTCTGACAAGCAGCGTCGCCGTCAACCCCCCGGAACGGGGAGCGGAACCGTCCCAAGGGTGTTGGGGGACTTGCCGCAGGCGCAGCGCCCGCTTGGAAATCCCCGCCGTCAGCCCCGCGGGCCGCCATCACCCCCGGGGGGATGACCCTTGGCTTACGATTGTTCCGTCGCAGGCTTTGCGCCCTTGATGGTCGCCTCGACCTGGTCCTTGGTCACCAGCGCCATCAGGCCGCCGCTCGGCGCCACGGCGAAGTACTTGCGGGTCAGCGTAACGGAGCCGGCGTCGGTCTTGAGGACGATGTTGTCGCCGTCGACCTTGTCGATCGTCCCGAGGGCGGTGCCGTTGTTGTCGACGACCGCGGCGCCCGCGACCAGTGCCGCATCGACCTTGGCTCCCGCCTGGGCGCTCGCCTGCTCGGCCAGCTGATCGAGCTGTGCCTTGGTCACGGCAATGGTCGGGCCCTTGTCGCTCTTGCCGAACTTGTCGAGCGGCAGCCCGACGACATGGCTGCCGGTGTTGAGGCTGGCGACACCGTTCTCGACCTTGTCGACAGTTCCGACCGCGCTCCCGTCGGAGCCGTAAACGGTGGCACCGGCGGTCACATGGGCGGCCTGGGCGAATGCCGCGCCCGAGACTGTCGCAAGCGACAGCGCGGCGGCGGTGAAAAGTTTCGTGGTTGCTTTCAAGGTTCTTCCCTCCGGGTCGAAGCGGCTCCTGGCCACGGGCACTCCCGCGGCGGAACGCATTGATTTGTTGAGCGGGACGAGCAGCGGCCGGTGGCCGGGTGCTCTCATCGGCGAAACCGATGCCCGCGGTCGCCCGCCGGAGCGGACCATGCCAAGGTTCCAGCCGAAAGCCGGAATGGCAACCCCTAAATGGCTGATTCTGCCTGAAGGCGCGCTGAAACGCGCGTTCAGGATGGCGGTTTGCGCGTCATTTCCTCGGCCAGGAGCAGCTCGACTCGCTCCCGATTCGGAAATCCCTCGGCGATCCAGCGCCTCTCGACCGCTTGCAGGATGCGCGCGACCTCGGGGCCGGCGGCGACACCCCTGGCGACGATCTCACCGCCTTTGAGCGGCAGCGTGGGAATGTCCCAGCCGATGACCGGCGAAGGGTCCCTGCCGGTCAACAGCAGCCGATCGACGGCCTCTTCCGCCCCGAGGCGATAGGCAAGGGCGCGCGCATCTGCCGGCGGCACACCGCGGTCGGCCGCCGCGGCGAGGCGCTTCCTTTGCGCGGTCGACAGCCTGAGGCGGGCGGCGACTTGCTCGACCGTCTTTGACGCGGCCGGCAGAAGAGCCGCCAGCCGTCGGATGGCCGATGGCGGCACCGAGGCGGCGCGCTCCGCCTCGACAAGCTTCTCGAAGGCGACGATCTCGCGGTCGCCCGCTTCGGGCAGCACGACGCCGAGAACCCCTTCCTGGTACATCCGCACGACGGTTGCGGTCGGGTCGTCGACCGCCAGAAGCTGCTGCAGCTCCCAGCCGATGCGCTCGCGGCTCAGCCCCTTGAGCATCGGCGCGAGGTCTCTGCAGGCCTGTTCCGCCTCGACATCGAGTGTCGCACCGAAGCGCGCCTGGAAGCGGTAATAGCGCAGAATGCGCAAGTGGTCCTCGCGGATGCGCCGCCGCGGGTCGCCGACGAACCTGACGCGGCCCTCCTTGAGATCGTCGAGACCGCCGAACCAGTCGAACAGCTGGAGGCTGACCGGATCGGCATACAAAGCGTTGATCGTGAAGTCCCGGCGGGCGGCGTCCTCCTGCCAGTCGTCGGAGAACGCGACCGTCGCGCGGCGGCCGTCGGTCGAGACATCCTTGCGCAAGGTGGTGATCTCGACGGGTCCGCCCGGCAGCACGGCCGTGACGGTGCCGTGTTCGATGCCCGTCGGAACGCAACGGATTTTCGCCGACGCCAGGCGGTCGATGACTTCGTTCGGCGCAAGCGGCGTCGCGGCATCGATGTCCTTCACCGGCTTGCCGAGCAGCGTGTCACGCACGGCGCCTCCGACCCAGCGGACCCTGTCCGCTCCGAGCGCGGCGACGAGCCGCGCGAGGTCCTCGCGCCGGGTCCACTCGGCCTGCGCCAGCTCATCCATCGATCAGCTCCTGCCACGCGAGCCGGCGGGAGAGGTTGTGGATGATCGCTGCCGTCACCCCCCAGATGCGATGCCCTTGCCAGTCGATCTCGAGATAGGGCCGTTCGAAGCCGCGAAATTCGCCGAGCTTCTGCACATGATTGGCCTCGTCGAGGATGAACCGCAGAGGCGCCTCGAACCAGCTGGAGACCTCGCGCGGATCGGGCCGGATCGGCAGGTCGGGCGGAACGAGACCGAGCACCGGCGTCACGTCGAAGCCCGAGCCGGTCACGAACCGGTCGCTCGCGCCGATCACGCGGACGCTGCCGGGCTCGATGCCGAGCTCTTCGTGCGCCTCGCGCAAGGCCGCCTCGAGCGCGTCCTCACCCGGATCGAGCTTGCCGCCGGGAAAGGCGACCTGGCCCGGATGGGCGCGCATCGTCTCCGGCCGATGGGTCAGGAGGACGCCAGGGTCGGGCCGGTCGGTCACGGCGATCAGCACCGCTGCCGGCCGGATCTCGGGCGGGGCGAACCGGGCATCGTCGCGCAGGTCCGCCAGCTCGACGCCGTGGCCCTCGTCGAACACCCGCCTGAGGCGGTCGAACAGCGCTGAGGATGGCTCGGGCATCGCGGAATCGAGCGATGCCAGATCGGATCAGGGCCGCCAAGGGCCGAGCATGCCTTCCTTCGGCAGCGCGGCGGGATCGAGGGCGCGGACCATCAACCGCGCCGGTTCCCACGGGCCGGGGCAACGCCAGCCTCGGGTCCAGGCGTTGGTGAAGCCGAAGCGTTCGTAGTATTCGGTGTCGCCGATCAGGACCTGGGGCAGCGGCGCTCGCGGATCGAGGCCGCTCGCCAGCGCCGCCATCATCGCCCTGCCGTAGCCCTGGTCCTGGTGCTCCGGCAGCACCGCCACGGGCCCGACCATGATCAGCGGATGCGCGCGCCCCTCGGGATCGGTCAGCGCGACGGGCCAGGCCTGGATGGTCCCGGCGAGCATTCCTTTCTCGTCCAGCGCGGCGAAGCTCAGCGCCGGGAGCCAGTCCATGCCCTCGCGAATACGGTAGGAGGTGCGCTTGCGCCGATCCTCACCGAAGGCGCGATCGAGCACCTGCTCGATCATGGGGGGATCGACGTTGGTGAGGGGAATGAGCGTGCGAGTCGGAGCGTCCATCGGCAGGCGCGCCGATAGGAGCGAGGGTGCGGCGTGGCAATCGCTACTTCGTCAGATGCAGCAGGCGCCCGCCGTTCCCGTCCTCGATCGCGTAGAGCGAGCCGTCGGGCGCCTCGGCCACGTCGCGAATGCGCTTGCCCATGTCGTAGCGGGCGACTTCGGTGCCATGGTCGCCGGCGAGCGCAACGCGGATGATCGCCTGCGTCTTCAGCCCGGCGATGATCACCTGGCCCTTCCACTCCGGCCACAGCTTGCCCGAGTAGAAGATGAAGTCGCCCGGCGCGATGACCGGATTCCACCAGATCGCCGGCGCGTGAAACTTCGGGTGGGTCCAGTGGCGCTCGATCGGCGTGCCGTTGTAGTTGTCGCCGTTCGAGACCACCGGCCAGCCGTAATTGTCGCCGGCCTCGAGCCTGTTGATCTCGTCGCCGCCGGCGGGGCCGTGCTCGATATCCCACAGCTGGCCGTCGAGATCGAACTTGAGGCCGAGCGGGTTGCGGTGGCCATAAGTCCAGACCTGGTCCGATGGGCTGCCCTTGGTCGCGAACGGGTTGCCCGCGGCAGCCGTTCCGTCGAGATTGAGGCGGACGATCTTGCCAAGATTGGTCGACAGGTCCTGCGCCGGATCGGCTTTGACGAGGTCGCCCGACGAGACGAACATGTGCTTGCCGTCGGGCGAGAAGGTGATCCGCAGCGCGAACTGGCCGAAGGTGTCGTAGGCGGGCGTCTGCCGCCAGATCACCTTCAATCCCTGGACCGCGCAGGAAGCCATCAGGGCACATGACAGGCTGCCGCGGCCGACAACGCCGTAACGCTTGTTGCCCGCATCCTTGGTCGCCCAGCTCAGGTAAATGACGTGGCTCTTCGCGTAATCAGGCGCGAAGGCGACGTCGGCGAAGCCGCCCTGGCCGCCGTAGGAGACGTCGGCCGGCAGGCCGCTGACGCCGGCGGTCTGGCCCGAAGCCGGATCGACCACCTTCATCGTGCCGGCCTTCTCGGTGACGAATATCCGCCCCGTCCCGGGCTCGACCTTGATCGCCCACGGCTCGCTGAAACTACCGAGCGAAGTCTCCTTGAAAGGCGGGGGAGCCGGCTTTTCGACCGCCTTGTCCGCCTGCTGGTCCGCCGGGGCCTTGCCGACGCTATCCCCAGACCGGGCGTGGCTGCAGCTTGCGGCGGACAACAGCGCAAGCGATAGGACGAACGTCGCGATTCTCATGGCCATGCTCTCCGGAACACCATCACCCGACTTCTGCAGCGGCTGGCCGGCCGACGCGCTCGTCGCCGGTGTCGACGAGGTCGGCCGCGGGCCGCTGGCGGGGCCCGTTGTCGCAGCCGCGGTGGTCCTGTGCAAGCCGCGGCCGGCCGGGATTGACGATTCGAAGAAGCTCTCCGGCAACCAGCGCGCCCTGGTCGACGAGCGCATCCGCCGCCGCTGTGCTTTCGGCATCGGAGTGGTCGAGGTCGAGGACATCGACCGGCTCAACATCTTCGGCGCGACGATGCTGGCGATGACGCTCGCCATGCAGCGGCTGTGCGAAGCACTCGGCGTCGACTGCACCGAGGCGCTGGTGGACGGCAACTTAACGCCCCACGGCCGCGTGGAGAGCTGGCGCTGGAAGGCCCGCCCGATAGTCGGTGGTGATGCGACCCAGCCGGCGATCGCCGCCGCCTCGATCGTCGCCAAGGAGCATCGCGACCGGATCATGCGCGAACACGCCAAGGCGCATCCGCAATACGGCTGGCACACCAACGTCGGCTACTCCACGCCCGACCACCTCAAGGCCCTGCGCGAGCACGGCCCGTGCCCGCTCCACCGCAAGAGCTTCGCCCCCGTGGCGCAGGCGGACCTCTTCGCCGCCTAGGTCGAAGGCTCGCGCAAGGCGGCGATGCGGGCGCGGGCGTTCTCGCGCATCTGCTCGACCGTCGGCGGAGCCGATCTTTGCGGGCTGATGCTGCTGCGGTTGCCCCAGTCCTCGCGGCTGTTGACGCGCGGATAGGGCGTGTTCGGCACCGGCACGCCGAGGAAATCGCACAGCGGGGCCCAGCCATCCTGCGCCTGGAACATCAGCAGCTTTTCCGCCGGCACCTCGTCGATCACCGCGGCGTTCCAGCGATTGAAAAAGCCGGTCATATAGGCCTCGTCGCCCATCCGTTTGGGGTCGAAATCGGCGAAGACCGTGCTTTCGAAGAACGCCGCGGCGGGCGAGCCGGCGATCGCGTCACGCGAATGCGTGCCGAAGATGGTCTTGCTCACCGAAGCAAACCAGCTGGCCGGATCGCGGATTGTCAGGATCACTTGGGCATCGGGATAATGCGAAACCAGCTCGCGCCAGAACGTGCAGCCCGGATAGTCGACCGTTGCGGCAAAACCGTCGAAGACCGCCTCCCAATCGGGCTCGCCGCGCACGACGGCTTCCCACAGCCGAAAGCTTTGCGGCGCGTTCGCGAAGACCTCGACCATGTGGTAGCACGGTCCGAAGCCGAGCTGCTCGAGCGCGACCTTCAGCGACATCGTGCCCGTGCGGCCGAGGCCCGCGCCGATGACCTTGAGGCTCATGCCGCGGTGGCCGGGAATGCTTTCTTCCGCAAGTCGTCGAGATAGCCGCGGACCATCGCTTCGAGCACCTCGGGCGGCGGTGGGCCGGCCTCGGCGTGCTCGTCGAGCTGCCCGGTGCGCTCGGTCATCTCCTCGCGGCTGTTGACGCGCGGATAGGGCTCGGGCGGGACCGGCACGCCGAGGAACTCGCACAGCGGTCCCCAGCCGTCCGCCGAGCGGTGGACCAGCAGTTTCTCGGCCGGCACCTCGTCGATCACGGCCTGGTTCCAGTTGTTGAAGTATTCGACCATCTTCTCGCGATTGCCGAGGCGGTTCTCGAGGTCGTCGAACACGGTCAGGCGAAAGAATTCGGCCATCATCGGATTGCTCTCGAAGCGCGCCCGGTGCGGATCGGAGAACACCGTCGCCGCGCCCGATTCGAACCACCGTTCCGCATCGCGCGTGCTCAGGATCACCTTGGCATCGGGATACCTCGCGACAAGATCGCGCCAGAACATGCATCCCGGGTAATCGGTCGTCGACTGGTAGTCGGCGAAGATGGTGTCCCACTGCGGATGGCCCTTGGCCGATTCGATCCACAGCGGCAGGTGGCTGCGCAGCCGCGAGAGCATTTCCGACATGTGATAACACGGACCGAAGCCGATGTGCTCCAGCGCCAGCTTGAGCGACAAAGTGCCGGTGCGCCCCAGTCCGGCGCCGATAACCTTGAGTGCCATTCTTCCGTCTCCCTCGGACCCGCTGCGCGTCTAGCACAAGCTGAGTCTTCCGTGCCACACCACAAGATGTTGAGTCTGCCGAATCCGGGCAGACTCAAGATGCTGCGTGAGACTCTTTTCGTTCCGCATGAACCGCCATCGGCTGGAATCAGGGCTTGGCGAACTTGATGCTTGACGGCGGACTCGGCTGGACTCACCCTGTGGATAACTCAGGGGGATCAGGCAAAGCGCTATGGGCCAAGTCACGAAACTGCGCGCCGCCGAACAGGCGGCGGAGCTTCCGTTCGGTCGCATCCTGCCGGGCGATTGCGTCGCCGCGATGCGCGGCTTGCCGGATGCCTCGATCGACCTCGTGTTCGCCGATCCGCCGTACAACCTCCAGCTCGGCGGCGACCTCAACCGGCCCGACGGCAGCCATGTCGATGCGGTGACCGACCATTGGGACCGGTTCGACAGCTTCGCCGCCTATGACGCGTTCACCCGAGCCTGGCTCTCCGAGTGCCGACGCGTGCTGAAGCCCGACGGGGCGCTGTGGGTGATCGGCAGCTACCACAATATCTACCGCGTGGGGGCAATCGTGCAGGACCTCGGGTTCTGGCTCTTGAACGACATCGTCTGGCGCAAGACGAACCCGATGCCGAACTTCCGCGGCACCCGCTTTACCAACGCTCACGAGACGCTGCTGTGGGCAAGCATGGGCGAAAAGGCTCGATACCAGTTCAACTACCGCGCGATGAAGACGCTGAACGACGAGCTGCAGATGCGCAGCGACTGGGTGATCCCCATCTGCGGCGGGCAGGAACGCATCCGCGAGAACGGCACCAAGGCCCACCCGACCCAGAAGCCCGAGGCGCTGCTCTATCGCGTGCTGCTGGCGACGACCGAGCGCGGCGACGTCGTGCTCGATCCGTTCTTCGGCACCGGCACCACCGGTGCGGTCGCCAAGCGCCTCGGCCGCCAATGGATCGGCTGCGAGCGCGAGGAGAGCTATCGCCGCGTGGCCCTGAAGCGGATCGAGAAGGAGCTGCCGCTCGACGAATCCGCCCTCTCGACGATGCAGAGCCGCAGCGCCCAGCCGCGTGTCGCGTTCGGCTACCTGGTCGAAGCGGGGCTGCTGCCGCCCGGTAGCGAGTTGTTCGACAAGCAGCGCCGCTGGAGCGCCACCGTCCGCGCCGACGGCTCGATCGTCAGCGGCGAAACAAGCGGCTCGATCCACCACGTCGGCAAGACCCTCCAGGGCACGCCAAGCTGCAACGGCTGGACCTTCTGGCATGTCGAGCACGCGGGCACGGTCAAGCCGCTCGACGCGCTGCGCCAGCTCCATCTGCTGGCGGTGGAGGATTAGGGGGTACGCAAAGCCACGGCCCAAGGTCTCTTTCGCCTCATGATCGACGCTTTTCCGGTGAGTTGAATGGCCGGCGGATGGACCACGGGCGATCCCCAGCCATCACCCACGACCTCTTGGTGCATTGCCCGGCCTTGCGTCCGGGGGCCATCGTGCCCCACAAACCTGTTGCCACGGATCCGCGAAATGGATGCTGGAAGCGAAGCTCGGCTCGCCCAAGGACGTCTGGCTTGAAGAAGGGGAACGCAACGTGCCTGACCGCCTCTACATTCAGCCGCTGACGCTCGCGCCTTCACCGCAGGCCGTCGCCGGGGACGCGGTGCGGCTGGCCGGCAGCATGGTCCACGCGCGCGAGTTCGCGATCATCATTCGCCGCGACGGCGAGATCGCCGAACGGGCGCTCGCCACCGCCGATGCCATCGAGGACGTGCTGGCCGACCTGCCCGACGATCTCGGCCCCGAGGCTGAGGCACAGTGGGCGAACCTGCGCACGGCCCACCCGCCGCTGCAGCTCGGCGACCGGAGGATCCGCCTGGACCAGCCGCAGGTGATGGGCATTCTCAACGTCACGCCGGACAGCTTCTCCGACGGCGGAAAGTTCCTCGACAACGAGGCCGAAGCCTTCGCCCACGCGGCCGACATGGTCGAGGAAGGCGCGGCGATCGTCGACGTCGGCGGCGAGAGCACGCGCCCCGGCGCCGCGGCGGTGTGGGAAGGGGATGAGCTCAAGCGCGTCCTCCCTGTGGTCGAGCGCTGCGTCGCGATGGGCGCCGCTGTCAGCATCGACACGCGCCGTCCGGCGGTGATGGAAGCCGCCCTGGCCGCGGGTGCCGAGATCATCAACGACGTCTCCGCCCTGCGCTACGATCCGCGCAGCCTCGAATTCGCCGCCGCCAGCGGCAAGCCGGTGATCCTGATGCACGCGCCGGGGGAAGGCGAGGACCTGCACGCGGGCGGGACCTATGCCAACGTCGTCCTCGACGTGTTCGACTGGCTCGCCGCCGCGCGCGACCGGGCGATCGAAGGCGGCGTCAAGCGGGAGAACGTGATCCTCGACCCCGGGATCGGCTTCGGCAAGTCGCTCGCCGACAACCTCGCGCTGCTGAACGGATTGGCGCTGTTCCACGCGCTCGGCCAGCCGCTGCTGCTCGGCGCCAGCCGCAAGCGCAGCATCGGCGCGCTCAGCAACGAGGCCCCGGCGCACAAGCGGCTCGGCGGCAGCGTCGCGCTGGCGGTCACGGGAATGAATGCAGGTATCCAGCTGCTGCGCGTCCACGACGTGTTCGAGACAGTGCAGGCGCGCAACATCTGGCGTGGCCTGCGCGATGCGGCGCTGACGGATTTCTCCGGGCTGGCCGAGGCCTGATCAGCCGTTCGCGATGTCGGGCGCGCCTGGCCTCTTACCGCCCGAGCGGTCAGAGGAGATACCCCCCGTCGCTCACCAGCACCGTGCCGGTGATCGTCGCGGCGGCATCGGACAGCAGGAACCCGATCTGCGCGGCGATCTCGTCGGGCGAGGCATAACGGCCGAGCGGGGTGGCGATCTTGGCCATCGCGCGAATGGCGGCATCGCGGTCGCCGCCGTGCTGGGCGACGAGACCCTGGAAGAACGGCAGCGGGTCCCAGATCGGGGTGTCGACCCCGCCGGGGGCAATGGCGTTGACGCGGATGCCCTTGGCTGCCCCTTCCTTCGCGGCGACCCTGGCGAGCTGGATGACCGCGGCCTTGGAGGCGGCGTAGGAGGCCACGCCCGGCTCGGCCTTGAGCCCGGCGACAGATGCGGTGAGCACGATGGCGCCGCCGCCGGCCATGCGCCGCATCGCCGCGCGCAGCGACAGGAACATGCCGTCGAGATTGACCGACATCACGCGGCGCCAGTCGTCGAACGACGCCTCGGGGATCAGGCCGCCGCCGGCGATCCCGGCATTGAGCACGGCATGGTCGAACGCTTCGAATTCGGCCTCGAGCCGCTCCCACAGCGCTTCGTCCGCCACGTCGCCGGCAAGGCGCTCGCACGCGCAATCGAGCTCGAGCGAATCGAGGCCTTCGCCGTCGCGGTCGACGAGGACCAGCCGATGGATCTGCTGCCCATCCAGCCATCGCGCGCAGGCGGCGCCGATGCCGGATGCGGCACCGGTGACGAGGGCCGTCTTTCCCGAAAACCCGCTCATGCGCGCCACGCTTACCCGCGGCGGCGGCGCTTGCCTAGGCGGCGTTCTCGATGCCGAGATCGCTCAGCTTGCGGTACAGCGTCGAGCGGCCGATCCCGAGACGGCGGGCGACTTCGGTCATTCGGCCGCGGTAGTGGCCGATGGCGAGACGGATGACGTCGGCCTCGATCTCCTCGAGCGGACGCAGGTTGCCGTCGTCGGTGTAGAGCTGCACCCCGACACCTTCCTGCTTCGCGTTTCCCGTCGGCTCGAAATCGCGCAGGAGCTCGGAAAGCTGCGGCAGGTCTTCCGCCGTGATCGCATCGCCGTCGCAGAACACCGCGGCGCGGAACAGGACGGCCTGGAGCTGGCGCACGTTGCCCGGCCATTCGAACGCGGCGAGGAGCGTCAGCGCCCCGTCGGTGATGCCGAGCTGGCGCAATCCCGGCTGCTCGCCGATACGGGCGAGGAAATGCCGGGCGAGCGCCGGAATGTCGCTCGCCCGGTCGCGCAGCGGCGGCAAGCCGATGCGCGTGCCCGAAAGCGCCTGCAGCAGCTCCGCGCGGAACTTGCCGGCGGCGACGAGGTCGGCCAGCGGCTGGTTGCTTGCGGCGATGGCACGAACGTCGATCTTGAAACTGTAGCTGGCGCCGATCGGGCGCACGCGGTCGGTGGTAAGCGCCTCCGCCAGGCGCTCCTGCATCTCGGGCGAGAGGCGGTTGACCTCGTCGAGCACCAGCGTGCCGCCGTCGCAATGCTGCAGCACGCCGACATGACGCTCGAACGCGCCCGCGAACGCGCCCTTCTCGTGCCCGAACAGCACCGATTCGATCGAATGGGCCGGCACGCTGCGCACGTTGACGATGCGCAGCGGCGCCTTGGCGCGCGGACTTGCCGCGACCATCGCGCGGATGAGGATTTCCTTGCCGGTGCCCGTCTCGCCCTCGATCAGGACCGCGCCATGGCCGCGCGCCGCCTTGGCCGCCTTGGCCAGCGCGTCGCGGAACGGCGGGGCGGTGCCGATCATCGCATCGAAATCGAGATTGGCCGGGATCTTTTCGGACAGCGGGGTCAGCTCGTCCTTCGGCGCCTCGCGCGTCGTGGCGTTGCGCAGCGCCTGCATCAGGCGGTCCGGCGCGATCGGCTTGACGAGGTAGTCGGTTGCCCCGGCACGCATCGCCTCGACCGCGAGCAGCGGCGAAGCGCTGGTGGTGAGCATCAGGATCGGCAGCCCGGGGCGGCGACTCTTGAGCTCGGCAATGAGGGTGCAGGCATCGTCGCCGGGCACCCACTGGTCGAGGATGATCGCCGCGAGCTGCATGCCTTCGCGAGTGCCGAGCGTGGCGATCGCGGTCTCGGAATCGTTGACCACGAGAGTCCGCCAGCCCTCGCGCGAGGCCAATGCGGTGATCAGCCGGCTTTGCGCCGGTTCGTCGTCGATCAGCATCATTAGACGCTGTTCCTGCTCGGCCATTCGTTCCCGTCCCTCGGCGCCACACGGGCCGCCCTGGGAACCGGCATAGTCCGTGACGGGTAAAGAGGCCATTAAGCACCCCCCATGCCGAAGCTCAGGACAGGACTTGAGAAGCCGCACGGGGGGCGATAGAGCGGGCGGCAGGGAACAAGTGAGAGGAACGAGACGGCCATGGCTGCGGCAGACGATTTCGAGGCTGCGAAGGAAAAGACGTACAGCGGCTTCACGACGTTGCTGAAGTGGTCCGTCCCGACGATCGCCATCATCGCCCTCATCGTGATCATCCTGATCAGCTGATCGAAACGAAGGGGGGAGGAGGCGCATGCGGATCGCGGTTCTGAAGGAACGGGCCGCGGGCGAGAACCGCGTTGCCGCCATACCTGAAACCGTCAAGAAGTTCAGCGCGCTGGGCGCCGTTGTTGCCATCGAATCCGGCGCCGGCGACGCGGCCAGCGTGTCTGACGACGCCTATCGCGAGGCCGGGGCGGAAGTCGGTTCGGCCGAGGCGACGGTGAAAGGCGCCGACATCGTCCTCGCCGTGCAGGCGCCCGATCCGGCGGCCTTGGCCGGCGCCGCCACGGGCGCGTGGGTCGCCGCGACGTTCGACCCGTTTGGCGACAAGGATCGCGTCGAGGCATACGCGAAGGCCGGGCTCGAGGCGCTGGCGATGGAATTCATGCCGCGCATCACCCGAGCCCAGTCGATGGATGTCCTCTCCAGCCAGTCGAACCTTGCCGGCTACAAGGCCGTGATCGCTGCCGCCGACACCTACGGACGCGCCTTCCCGATGATGATGACCGCGGCGGGGACCATCGCCGCCGCGCGGGTGTTCGTAATGGGCGTCGGCGTCGCCGGCCTGCAGGCGATCGCGACGGCCAAGCGCCTCGGCGCGCAAGTCTCGGCGACCGACGTGAGGAGCGCCACGAAGGAGCAGATCCAGTCGCTCGGAGCCAAGCCGATCTTCGTCGAGAGCGTCGCCGGTATCGAGGGCGAGGGCAGCGGCGGCTATGCGACCGAGATGAGCGAGGAGTACCAGAAGGCGCAGGCCGAGCTGGTTTCCAGCCACATCGCCAAGCAGGACATCGTCATCACCACGGCGCTGATCCCCGGCCGGGCGGCTCCGCGACTGATCACCGACGCGCAGATCGCCACGATGCGGCCCGGGAGCGTGATCTTCGACCTTGCGGTCGCGCAGGGCGGCAATGTCGAGGGCAGCTTGGCCGACCGGCTGGTCGAGCGTCACGGCGTCACGATCATGGGCTTCTCGAACACCGCGAACCAGCTCGCCGCCGATGCCTCGGCGCTGTTCTCGCGCAATCTCTACAACTTCCTGTCCGCCTTCTGGGACGCGGAACAAGGCCGGCCGGTGCTCGACGAGGAGATCGGCGATGCCGTGCGACTGACCCGGGGCGGCGAGATCGTCAACGAAAGGATAAAGGGATGAGGTCGCTTGTGTTTCCGCTCACGGCCGCGGTCGCGCTGGCCGGGTGTGCCACCGCCAGCGCCCAACCGGCGGGTCCGCCCGAGCTCGGGCACTGGATGGTCGCCCTTTCGGTCGCCAATCTCGATGCCGAGACGGCGTTCTTCGAGAAGCTCGGCTTCAAGGTCGTGCTCGACACCAAGTTCGGACCCGGCATCCCGGTTCGCTGGCTGACCAGCGGCAATGAACGGATCGAGCTGCTGCAAATCCCCAATTCGAAGCCGCCGACCGATCCGCGCGCCAAGCCGCCCGGCCACGCGGCCGTGCAGGGCTATTCGCAGATGACGCTGTCGACGACCGACCTCGCCGCGACGAAAGCCGCGCTCGCCGCCCGGGGCCTTACCCCGGCGCTCGACATCACCGAGGTCGCGCCGCTCGGGATAAAGGTGATGTACTACCAGGACCCCGAGGGCAACGCCGTCGAGATCGCGCAGAAGCTGTGAGGCGGGCCTTTCCCCGTCCGAACCGCCTGCGGCGGGACATCTCCCCGGGATGGGCAGATTCTGGAGTCATTGCCTGATGGACTTCATCAGTATCCTGTCGATCTTCGTCCTCGCCTGCTTCGTCGGGTACTACGTCGTGTGGTCGGTGACCCCGGCGCTGCACACGCCGCTGATGAGCGTGACCAACGCGATCAGCTCGGTGATCGTCGTTGGCGCGCTGATCGCCAGCGCGGCGGCGGGAGCGGGCGGGTCGAAGTGGTTCGGGCTGGTCGCGGTCGCGCTCGCCAGCGTGAACATCTTCGGCGGCTTCGCCGTCACCGCGCGCATGCTCGCGATGTATAAGAAGAAGGAGCGGCCCGCTCCCAAGACGGGGGGTCACTGATGCACGCGGTGAACCCCTGGGTGGCGGTCGCCTATCTCGTCGCCGGCGTGCTGTTCATCCTCGCGTTGCGCGGGCTCAGCTCGCCCGCGACCAGCCGTACAGGCAACCGCTTGGGCATGCTCGGCATGCTTATCGCGGTGGTGACGACGCTGGTGACGCATGTGCCGCTGGGAGGCGTGGGCGGCGCTCACGGGCCGTCCATTCCTTTCGAGGGAGACTTCGTCGACCTCGTGACGGCCGGCGAAATAGTGATTGCGATAATCATCGGCGGCACCATCGGCTTCATCACCGCCCGCCGCATCCAGATGACCGCGATGCCCCAGCTCGTCGCGGCGTTTCACTCGCTGGTCGGCATGGCGGCGGTGCTGGTGGCGATCGCGGCCTTCCTCAATCCGGGCGCGTTCGCCATCCTCGGCGCCGACGGCAACATCCTTACCGTCAGCCGCGTCGAGATGTCGCTCGGCGCGGCCATCGGCGCGATCACTTTCTCGGGCTCGGTGATCGCGTTCGCCAAGCTCAACGGAAACATGTCCGGCGCGCCGATCATCCTGCCCGCGCGTCACGTGATCAATCTTGGGACGCTGGCGGCGATTGTCATCCTGACGGCGCTGTTCGCCGGCTCCGCGCATGCCGGGCCGGGCGAGAACAACCTGTTCTGGATCGTCGTCGCGGCCGCCTTTGCGATCGGGTTCCTGCTGATCATCCCGATCGGCGGCGCCGACATGCCGGTCGTGGTGTCGATGCTCAACAGCTACTCGGGCTGGGCGGCGGCGGCGATGGGGTTCACGCTGCACAACACGGCGATGATCATCACCGGGGCGCTCGTCGGCAGCTCCGGCGCGATCCTCAGCTACATCATGTGCCGCGCGATGAACCGCAGCTTCATCAGCGTGATAGCCGGTGGCTTTGGCGCGGATTCGAGCTCTGCCGGTGGCCCGGCGAAGGAGCAGCGGCCGTACAAGCGCGGCAGCGCCGAGGACGCGGCCTTCCTGCTCAAGCAGGCCGAGAACGTCATCATCATTCCCGGCTACGGCATGGCCGTCGCCCAGGCGCAGTTCGTGCTGCGCGACATGGCCGACATGCTGAAGGAGCACGGGGTCAACGTGAAGTACGCGATCCACCCGGTCGCGGGCCGCATGCCGGGGCATATGAACGTGCTGCTGGCAGAGGCCAACGTGCCCTATGACGAGGTCTACGAGCTCGAGGACATCAACCACGAGTTCGCCCAGTGCGACGTCGCCTTCGTCATCGGCGCCAACGACGTGGTCAACCCGGCGGCCAAGACCGACAAGGCCTCGCCGATCTACGGCATGCCGGTGTTCGACGTGGCCAAGGCCAAGACCGTCATGTTCATCAAGCGCTCGATGACGGGCGTCGGCTATTCCGGGGTCGACAACGAGGTGTTCTACCTCGATCAGACGATGATGCTGCTTGCCGACGCCAAGAAGATGGTCGAGGAGATCAACAAGTCGCTCGCCGATTAGGGTCAAGGCACCACCGGGAACCGAACGCGGTAAGGTGAAATTCACCATTACATGTTCAGTGATCCCGCCAGACCATGAGGAATAGCGCGTGCGGAAGCTGGGGCTGATCGGGGGGATGAGCTGGGTTTCGACCCGGAGTTACTACACCCACATCAACACTGTCGTGCAAGCGCGGACCAACCGCCGCTCGAGCGCTCCGCTGCTGATCGAGAGCCTCGACTTCTCCAAGCTTTACGCCGTTCGCGAAGAGGATGGCTGGGACAAGGCGGCGAGCACGCTATCCGCGTCCGCGAAACGCCTCGAGAAATGCGGCGCCAAGTGCATCATCATCGCCGCCAACTCGATGCACAAGGTCTACGACACCGTCGCCGAGGCGGTCTCGGTACCGATCCTGCACATCGCCGAATGTGTCGGCGAGCAGATGAAGGCCGACGGGGTCACCACGGCGGCGCTGTTCGGGACCAGCAACGTCATGACGGAGAGCTTCTTTCGCCGCCGCCTCGTGTCGCACGGAATCGACTTGCTGCCGCCCGACATGGGCAATGTCGAGGCGCTCGACCGGATAATCTACGACGAGCTGATGGTCGGCAAGGTCACCCGCGACGCTGAGCGCGCGCTGAAGACGATGATTACGGTCAAGGAGCAGGAGGGCGCCGAAGCCATCGTTCTCGCCTGCACCGAGCTCGAGCTTGTGGTTGATGTCGATGCCAACGTCCTGCCGATCTATGACAGCACGCGTATCCACGCCCAGAAGGCGGCGGAGTGGATCTTGGGCGAGGCTTGAGGTCCGCGTTCCCTACCCGTTCCCGTTGTCATCGATAGCGCCGCCGCCTAACCCGCGCCCCGATGGAGAGGGCTTCCTACGCTGCCGATCCCGCGCGCTCACGCGGACGCGAATTTGTCGAGGACCGGCTGGGCCCGCGTGGGCCGCGCACCGAGTTCCAGCGCGACCGTGACCGGATCATCCACTCGATCGCTTTCCGCCGCCTCGCCGGCAAGACGCAGGTGTTCATCGCCCCGGACGGCGATCACTACCGCGTGCGGCTGACGCACAGCCTCGAGGTGGCGCAGATCGGGCGGGTCGTGGCTCGCTCGCTGGGCCTCGACGAGGATCTCACCGAAGCGCTGTGCCTCGCGCATGACATCGGCCATCCGCCGTTCGGCCATCCGGGCGAGGAGGCGCTCGACGGCTCGCTCCAGGCGCGCGGCGGTTTCGACCACAACGAGCATTGCCTGCGTACCCTGATGCGGCTCGACAGTCCGTATTGCACCCATCCCGGCCTCAACCTCAGCTGGGAAATGCTCGAAGGGCTCGCCAAGCATAACGGGCCCGTCAAGAACCCCGGCTGGGCGCTTGTCGAGCTCGATGCGGCCTTCCCGCTCGAACTCGCCCGGCAGCCCTCGCTCGAGGCGCAAGTCGCCGCGCTGGCCGACGACATCGCTTACGACAACCATGACATCGACGACGGGCTCAGGGCCGGGATCCTCGACCTCGATCAACTGCTCGAGCTTGACTTCGTGGCCGCCCAGTGGCGCGAGGTCGAAGCGCGCTTCCACGGCGCCTCGCATTCGGCGCTGCTGCGCGAACTGGTCCGCGGGCAGATCGGGCTGATGGTCAACGATGTGCTGGAGACGGCCAAAGCGAACCTCGCGGGGATCGACTCGACCGAAGAGGTTCGCGCGGCACCCCGGGCGCTGATCGCGTTCTCGCCGGCGATGGAGGCCCAGGAACGGGCGCTCAAGGGCTTCATGTATTCGAACTTCTATCATCACCCGCGCCAGAGGCAGACGGCCGAGCGCGCCCGCAGCGTGGTCGCCAAGCTCTTTGCCGCCTATCACCAGGACGCGAACCTTCTGCCGCAACCGTGGCGGCTGGCCCTTCCGGAGGGCGAGCCCGGCCGGAGCCGGCACATAGCGGATTTCGTTGCCGGCATGACCGACCACTATGCCATCGAGCGTTACCGCGAGATTTTCGGCAAGGTGCCGAGCGGGCTGACCAATGTCTGACCCGCGGCGCATTCTCCTGGTCGGGGCGACCGGCCTCGTCGGCAGGCGCGTGATGGAGGCAAGCATCGGCCGGTCCGACGTCCGGCTGATCGCCCTGACACGGCGCGAGGCGCCGATGCCGCAAGGCGCGCGGATGGAAATGCTCGTCGCCGATCCCGCCGAGTGGGAGCAGTCGGTGGCGGCGGTTGCGCCGGATGCCATCATCTGTGCGCTGGGCACGACCTGGCGCAAGGCAGGGCGCGACGAGGCGGTGTTCCGCTCGGTCGATCAGGAACTGGTGCTCCGGCTCGCGAAGGCGGCCAAGGAGAAGGGCGTCAGCAATTTCGTCTTCATCTCCTCGGTGGGCGCCAATCCGCTGAGCCGCACATTCTATCTTCGGGTCAAGGGGGAGGTCGAAGCCGCCTTGCGCAAGATGCGTTTCCACCGTCTCGACATGCTTCGGCCGGGCCTTTTGCGCGGCCCGCGATCGCGCGACCGGCGACCCGGCGAGCGGCTGGCCATCGTGTTCAGCCCGATCCTCGACTTGTTCCTCTCCGGCGAGCGCCGCCGCCTGCGCTCGATCGATGCCCGCAGGGTCGCGCACGCCGCGCTGCAGGCGGCCAGGGAAAAGGCCCAGGGGACGTTCGTGCACGAGAACGATGCGATTGCGAGGCTCGAGAGGCGGCTGGAGGGGATTGGATGAAAGGTCACGCTCCCGCGGCCGAGCGCAACCGCGAGCCGATCGCCGCCGTGCTGGCGGAGGAATTGCCCCAGTCCGGCCTCGTGCTGGAGATTGCCAGCGGCACAGGCCAACACGCGGTCCACTTCGCGAGGACTTTTGCAAACCTCACCTGGCAGCCGAGCGATCCCGACCCCGCCGCGCTCGCATCGATCGAGGCGTGGCGCGCGCAAGAGGGCCTGCCGAACCTTTTCGCCGGGGTGGAACTCGACGCCTCGGCGGACCAGTGGCCGATCGAGCAGGCCGCCGCGGTGGTGTGCATCAACATGGTTCACATCAGCCCTGTCCAGGCGACAGCGGGGCTGTTCGCGGGCGCGGCTCGTGCGCTTTCAGCCGGGGCGCCGCTCATCCTCTATGGCCCCTATCTCGAGGACGGGGTCGGAACCGCGCCCAGCAACCTCGCGTTCGACACCAGCCTGAAGGCCCGCAATCCCGAGTGGGGCCTGCGTTCGGTCAGCTGGCTCGATGATGCGGCCGCTCGCCACGGCTTCGCGCGCACCCGACGGGTGGCGATGCCTGCCAACAACCTGACGCTGGTCTATCGCCGGGAACGATGACAAACGCCCGCCGGATTGCTCCGGCGGGCGCTTGTCCTTGCATTGAAGCCTAGTGGTGGAGCGCGTCCGATCCGGCCTGGCCGACGGACTCGATGTCCCTGCCAGCGCCCTTGACCGTGTTGCACGCGCTTGCCGAGAGGCAAACGCCCGCCGCGACCAACACCAGGACCAACTTCTTCGCCATCGACTCACCCTCCGTTCGGATGAGTCATCAATAGCCCGTTTTCGGGAGCGATGTTAGTTGATCGCGTCGGAACCGGCATTGGCGACCGACTCGACGTCCCTGCCAGCTCCCCGGACGGTGTTGCAGGCCGTGGCGGTGAACACGATGGCGCTCGCGGTGACCGCGAGAATGATCTTGCGAAGCATTGCCTTGTCCTTTCGGTGTTACGGACGAACGAGGGCAAAACTCCGCGGCGCTTCCTGCGGTTCCTACGTCCCCTCGGCGCGGGAGACGTCCCGCAGCGTCGGGCGCGACAAACGGTGCTCGCGCCAAGCTATCACGAGGCCGGCGGCGATGATCAGGGGAGCCCCCAGCCAGGTGCTCGCCGGGGGCAGGGTGGTGAACAGCAGCCAGCCGTAGAGCGTCGCCCAAAAGAGCGAGGAGTAATCCATGACGATCACGCTGGCGACCGCGCCGAAGCGCAGCGCCGCCGTCAGCAGCAGCTGCCCGAGCACGCCGAAAGCGCCGATCGCGAACAGCAACGCCCAGTCGGCCGCGGCGTGCCGGGTCATCACGAAAGGCAGCGCCACCGCCGTCATCGGCAGGCTGAACAGGGCGAAATAGAACACGATCGTCAGCGGCTTGTCCGTGCGGTTGAGGTCGGCGATCTGGATCGAGATCAGCGCAACCATGAAGGCACCGGCAAGGGCGACGCCGGCTCCGAACAGAGGGAATGTGCCGCTGCCGGGCTGGGCAATCAGAAGCACGCCGGCGAAGCCGAACAGAACCGCCGACCAGCGCCACACCCCGACATTCTCCTTCAGTAATAGGGTCGACAGGATCACCGCCCAGATCGGTGCGGTGAAGGCCATCGTGGTGGCCTCGGCCAGCGGCAGCAGGATGACCGCGCCGAAATTGAACAGCATGCCGATCGTGCCGTAGAGCGCGCGCAGGAAATGCGTTCGCGGTCGCTCGGTGGCCAGCGAGCGCAAGCCGCCGCGCGGGAGCACCCAGCAGAGCATGATCAGCGCCGCCACGGCCTGGCGCCAGAACATGATCTCGAGCAAGTGGATGCCGTGCTGCCCGGCGAGCTTGATCAGCGCCGACATCGTCGCCAGCGCCGCGATCGCGCCGAGACGGACCGCCAGTGCCAGCAGCGGCCGGGGGTCGGATAAGGTCGCGTCCACACGCGATCCATAAGGTGGCCGGTCAGGCGATCAAGCGCCGCCCGCCGAGCCGTCGAGGATTGTCGCCGCCTGGGACCCTCTCCATATGGCGCACGATGACCTGGCCGCCCGACTTCATCCGTTTCGCCAGCGAAGCCACGATCGCGGCCTTGTGGGGCGGGGCGCTGCTCTTGCTGTCGTTTGCGGCGATGATCGGTGATTTGCGGCGCCGCCGGCGGAGAAACATCGATTCGGTCGGCTGGGTTCCGTGGCGCGACGTGGCGGCCCTGACGGCGTTCGCCGGTCTGGTGCTGATGTCGATGGCGCTAAGCGCCTGGATGCGAGGTCACTGAGGCGGATGCGTCAGCTGCGCGATTCCCGCCACAGCATGATCGACAGGCCGCCCGCGACGACCAGGCCGACGATGCTGACCCATTGCGGAGCGGACCATCCCCCCACGACGATGTCGAACGGTCGAACCAGGCGATAAAGGTGCGCCAGCGCGACGATGCCGAGCACTGTCGCGGTTATCGTGGTGAAGGGTTTCATCGTGCAGCCTCCCCTCGGTTCCGGCGCCGCTCAGTCGCGTGCTGTCGAAGGCCGCCGGCGCGTGGATGCTGCGTCCGCCGCCGGCGAAAAGCAATCGCCGGCGCGTCACCTCATTACAGGCATGCCTCGAGGTAGGCCTGGTCGAAGCCGAACTGGCGCGCCTTTTCGAGAGTGTAGGGCCGCAGGCCCGAGGCGCGGAACTCGCCGAGGATCTTCCCGTCCTCGCTTTCGTCGAGATATTCGAAGGCGAACAGCTCCTGGGTGACGATCACGTCGC
>Ga0070661_100000775_pt1 | contig 23068 bp, 17 predicted proteins | sample KBSC43metaG_FD_64663 | JGI IMG/M metagenome (GOLD analysis project Ga0070661, IMG submission 64663) | Corn rhizosphere microbial communities from Kellogg Biological Station, Michigan, USA - KBS C4-3 metaG | ecosystem: Host-associated > Plants > Roots > Rhizosphere > Soil ... | reverse complement strand
GCCGCCCGCGAGGCGCTTGCGCCTCATACTTATACCTCGGGGCGTACGCGCCTCGCGGGCGCCGCTCATTGCCCAAGGCAGGAACGGCGGGACTAAGCGGAGATGGTCCGGGCCACCGGACGATGCGACACGCCCCTCATCCTGAGGCGCTCGGCAACGCCGAGCCTTAAAGGACGGGCCACCGGATGCGAGGTCATGCTCTCTGCACCCCTCCCCCTCGTGGGGAGGGACAGGGGGTGGGGGCCGCGGCCACCAGATGAGAAGGTCATCGCCGAAATTGAACTTAAGCCCGCGCGGTCCGCGTGCGCCTCAGCTGAAGGACAGTCGCAATCCCAACCCCGAGCGCCACGATGCCGATGATCACCGTCGCGAGTGCATTGATATCGGGCGACACGCCCAGCTTCATCTTGGAGAAGATCACGATCGGCAGCGTCGACGAACCCGGCCCCGACACGAAGCTCGCTATCACCAGATCGTCGAGCGAAAGCGTGAAGCTAAGGAGCCAACCCGAGATCAGCGCCGGTGCAATGATCGGCAGCGTGATGTCGAAGAACACGCGCACCGGCGTTGCGCCCAGATCCATTGCCGCCTCCTCGAGGCTGAGATCGAGCTCACCGAGCCGCGACGAGACCACCACGGTCACATACGCCATGCAGAAGGTCGAATGCGCGAGAATGATCGTGAGCTCGCCTCGCCCCGCCGGCCAGCCGAAGATCGATTCCATGCCCACGAAGAGCAGCAGCAGGCTCAGCCCCGTGATCACGTCGGGCATCACCAGTGGCGCCGCAACGAGGCTCGCCAGCAGCGTCTTCCCGCGGAAGCGGCGGAACCGCGTCAGTGCCACCCCGCACAGCGTGCCCGTGATCAGGGCGATCGACGCACTGATCGCCGCCACCTGCAGCGAGAGCAGGCCCGCCGCGAGAATCTTGGGGTCGGAGAACAGCGCTCCATACCATTTAGTCGAGAAGCCGCCCCACACCGTCACCAGCTTGCTCTCGTTGAACGAAAACACGATCAGCGAAATGATCGGAGCGTAAAGGAAGATGAAGCCGATGATCGCGATAATCGCGATGGTGCGTGAGCGTTTCATTTGCCGCGCTCCACCACCGCATTCTGTGCGTTCTGCAGCAGCATCAGCGGCACCACCACGACGAACAGCATCGCGATCGCAACGGATGCCGCGAGCGGCCAGTCGCGATTGGCAAAGAATTCATCCCAGAGCACGCGCCCGATCATCAGCGTGTTGGGACTGCCGAGCAGCGTCGGGATCACGTACTCGCCGATGGCCGGAATGAACACCAGCATCGAGCCTGCAATAATCCCCGGCATGGAGAGCGGCAAGGTGATCGACAGGAACGTGCGGAACGGCCGTGCCCCCAAATCCGCAGAAGCCTCGAGCAGCGCTCCATCGAGCTTCACCAGATTCGTGTAGAGCGGCAGGATCATGAAGGGCAGATAGGTGTAGACGATCCCGATATAGACCCCGAAATCGGTATAGAGCATCGTGATCTGCGGAATGCCGAACAGCCCGAGGAAATTGTTGATCACGCCATTGTTCTTGAGGAAACCGATCCAGGCATAAACCCGCAACAGAAAGCTGCTCCAGAACGGCAGGATCACCAGCATCAAAAGGATATTCCGCCACCGCTCCGGCGAACGCGCAATGAAATACGCAATCGGGTATCCCACCAACAGTGCCAGCACGGTCGAGATGAAAGCGATCTTGAGCGAGCTCAGATACGCCGCGATGTAGAGGCTGTCCTGGAACAGGAAGAGATAATTGCTGAGGTGCAGCGTCACCTGCACCGCCCCATCGTCCCCGAAGGTCAGGAGCGGCAGATAGGGCGGCTTGGCCACCACCGACTCGCTGAACGAAATCTTGAACACGACGATCAGCGGAATGAGCAGGAACACCGTCATCCACAGCGCCGGCGGCAGGATCACCAGCCATCGTGGCGTAAAGCCCCAACGCGCCAGTCTCTGTCGGACCCATCCCGCGGGGGTGGGCACCGGTCCGCTCGCTGTGGGGATCTCGAGTTCGGTCATGAGACGAGGACCGACCCGGAGGCCCCCGCCCAGCTGGCCCACACGGTTTCGTCCCAGCTGATCGCCTCGGGGTCGCCGCGCAGCACATTGGTCTTGGTGACCCGCATGTACCGGCCATTGTCGAGACGAACTTGATAGACCGTCATATCCCCGAGATAGCCGATGTCCTCGACAAAGCCCTTGAGCATGTTGGTCCCCTCGGGCACCCCCGCCTCGGTCGTCGGCTGCTCGCGCGTCAACCGGATCTTTTCGGGCCGGATCGCCCACCAGAGGATCTGGTCGGGCGAGCAGTCGACGCCATGCGTCACATAGATGTCGGTGCCGAGCTCTTGCGAATGGATACGCACGTGATCCGGCTCATCCTCCGTCACCACGCCTTCGACCATGTTGGCGGAGCCGATGAAATTGGCGACGAAGCGCGAATTGGGGAATTCATAGATTTCGGAGGGCTCGCCCACCATCGCGATCTGCCCCAAATTCATCACCCCGATGCGCGTCGCAAGGCTCATCGCTTCTTCCTGGTCATGCGTGACCACGATGAAGGTGACCCCAAGCGTCTCCTGGATCTTGACCAGCTCGAACTGCGTCTCCTCGCGCAGCTTCTTGTCGAGCGCACCCAGAGGTTCGTCGAGCAGCAGCAATTTTGGCTGCTTGGCCAGCGAGCGCGCCAATGCCACGCGCTGGCGCTGCCCGCCCGAAAGCTGGTCGGGCCGGCGCCGTTCATAGCCTTCGAGCTTGACGAGCTTCAGGAGCTCGGCCACCCGCGCCTCGATCTGCTCACGCGGCAGGTCGTCACGCTTCAACCCATAGGCGACATTGTTCCAGACGCTCATGTGCGGAAAGAGCGCATACGACTGGAACATCATGTTGACGGGCCGCTTGTAGGGCGGCACCCCCGCCATATCCTGCCCGTCGATCTCGATCGATCCTGCTGTCGGCTCCTCGAATCCGGCAAGCATGCGCAGCAACGTCGATTTGCCCGAGCCAGAACCGCCCAAGAGGCAGAACAGCTCACCCTTGTAGATGTCGAGCGACACATCGTTGACCGCCGCGACATCGCCGAACTTCTTGGTGACGTGTCGGATGCGAACGAAGGCCTTGGCGTTCGGGTCGCGCCAAGGCCTGGTATCGGCCGCGATCTGGGGTTTCTTCGCCATCGAATGCCCGTCAAGAATTGGGCGGGACCGAAGCCCCGCCCAGCGCCACTATTGTCCGGTCTTGATGCGCGTCCATGTGCGCGTTAGCAGCTTCTGGAACTCGTCGCTTGCCGCTTGCAGCGGCACGAGCTTGGCCGCGATGTCGGCCGGCGGATAGATGTTGGGATCGCCGGTGATTGCAGGGTCGGTCAAAGGAAAGGCCGCCTTGTTGCCGTTGGCATAGAACACCGCGTTCGAGATGTCGGCGGTGACCTTGCCTTCCATGATGTAGTTGATGAACTTGAGCGCGTTCTCGGGGTGCGGCGCATCGGCAGGGATCGCCAGCATGTCAAACCACTCGATCGTGCCTTCCTTGGGGATCACGTAGTTGACGTTGACGCCTTTGCCGGCCTGGCTGGCTCTGTCCTTGGCGATGTACACGTCACCCGAATATCCCAGCGACAGACAGGCATCCCCGTTGGCAAGATCGTCGATATACCCCGAGCTGTCATATTTGCGGATGTAGGGCTTGATGGTGTTCATGAGGTCCTCGGCCTTCTTGAGGTCCTCAGGCTTCTCGCTGTTGGCATTGAGCCCAAGGTAGTTCAGAGCGATCGCCATCACCTCGTGCGGCGCGTCGAGCACCGTGATGCCACATCCCGCCAGGGCCTTGGCGTTCTCGGGCTTGAACAGCAGGTCCCAGCTGTCGAGCGGCGCATTGGGCAGGGCCTTCTTGACGAGGTCCGGATTATAGCCGAGCGCCGTAGTGCCCCACATATAGTCGACGGCGTACTGGTTGCCCGGATCGAACGCCTCGGTCGCCTTCATGATCGAGGGCTCCATGTTGGCGATATTCGGCAGCTTGGACTTGTCGAGCTTCTGATAAAGTCCGACCGGGATATCGTGCTGGAGGAAGAACCCCGAAGGCACCACCACATCGTAGCCGGAGTTTCCCGCCACGAGCTTGCCCTCCAGCATCTCGTTGCTGTCGTAGTTGGACTCGACGACCTTGATGCCGGTCTCTTTGGTGAAATTGTCGAGCGTGTCCTCGGCACGATAGTCGGACCAGTTGAAGAGGTTGAGGACCGGCTCTTCTTGCGCGAGCACGGCGGTGCTCGTCAGCAGCAGCGCGCCGATACCGAGCGCGAGCGACTTGATCATGATGGGTCTCCTTTCGTATCTCCCGCGGGGCGCACGGGATGGGGCAAAAATCGAACCGCCGCACGGGTCATGGTGCAGCGGCAGAAACTTGAACGGGGTACGGGACTCTTTCGGCCACGCAGCGAGGGCCATCGCCGGACGACTCCTGAACTGCGATATGCCCTCGGTAAGGGTCGGGCCGGTCCGGGGGGCGATCCGGTGCAGAAACCAGCGTACTCAGCGGAGTGTTCCCGAAGTCGCGCGTTGAGAAATCGGCGGGACCCTAGAGCCAAAAAGGGGACCGGACAAGACTTTGCTGCGCCCGTCTCGACCCCGCCACTTGACGGGTGCACCCCCCCGCCGTCTAACGAACCCACACCCAATGGAGCCTGCCCCTGTCCGTCGCCGCACCGCTGAACATCTCCGGCCCTGTCGCCGCTGCGCTGCAAGCGGGTGGTCCCGTTGTCGCACTCGAATCGACGATCATCACCCACGGCATGCCCTTTCCGCAGAATCTGGAAATGGCCTCGCAGGTCGAAGCAATCATTCGGAAGGCGGGGGCGGAGCCCGCAACGATCGCGATCATGGATGGCCAGTTGCGCGTCGGGCTTGTCGGAGCCGACCTCAAGCACCTCGCGAGGACCGGCATGTCCGCCGCCAAGGCCTCACGCCGCGACGTTGCCGCGCTCCTCAGCTCCGGAGGCGTTGCGGGTACTACCGTGGCCACCACGATGCAGGCGGCCGAGATGGCCGGCATCCAGATCTTTGCAACTGGCGGAATTGGCGGCGTCCATCGGGGCGCGGAATCGAGCTTCGACGTTTCTGCCGACCTTGAGGAGCTGTCGCGCACGCCGGTTGCGGTCGTCTGCGCCGGCGCCAAGGCGATCCTCGATATTCCAAAGACGCTCGAAGTACTCGAGACCAAGGGCGTCCCGGTAATCGGCTACGGCACCGACGAATTCCCCGCATTCTGGACACGCACCTCCGGGTATCCCGTCGATCACCGACTCGACACGCCGGAGGCGGTGGCCCAACTGCTCGAGACTCAATTTTCGATGGGCATGGGTGGAGTGCTGGTCGCGAACCCGATCCCCGAGGAGGATGCTCTTGATCCGGACATGATCGGCACGACCATCGAAGCCGCGATCCGTGACGCTGATCGCGAAGGCGTCACTCGCAAGACGCTGACGCCCTATCTGCTGAAGCGCATCTTCGAGCTGACCGGCGGCAAATCGCTGGTCTCCAACATCGCGCTGGTCGAGAACAACGCGCGCGTTGCAGCTGCAATCGCCGTCGCGTTTTCCGAGCGAGCTAAGCGATGACCGAGGTCCTCGTCGTTGGAGACGTGATGACCGATATCATCGTGCGTCCCGAAGGGCCCATGGTTCGTGGCTCAGACCGGCGTGCGGCGATCCGCAGCCGCCCCGGCGGCTCGGGCGCCAACCAGGCCGTCTGGCTTGCCCATTTCGGTGCGGCCGTGCATTTCGCGGCTCGCGTGGGGGCTGCCGATCTCAACACCCAGACTGCGTATTTCTCGAGCCTCGGCGTCACTCCGCACTTTGCCGGCGATGCGGAAACGCCCTCGGGGGTGCTGATTTCGATTGTCGATGCGGAAGGGGGCGAGCGCAGCTTTCTGACCGATCGCGGCGCCAATCTAAATTTGAGCTCCGATGATCTATCAGCGAGCCTGCTCGATGGTGTCGGACTGCTGGTCTGTTCCGGCTATTCGTTCTTTGCGCCCGGCCCCCGGGCTGCGATCCTTGCGCTGATGAAGGAAGCGACCGCACGGGGAATCCCGGTTATCGTCGACGCCGCTTCGGTCGGCTTCCTGCGCGAGGTGGGCGTCGAAGCCTTTCTCAAATGGACATCGGGCAGCGCTACGCTGTTTGCCAATCTCGACGAAGCCTTGGCGCTGACAGGGTCGTCCGACCTGACTCTTCAAATGCAGACACTGGGTCGCTTCTATGGTCGCGTGATCATCAAGCGTGGCGCGCAGGGTGCCGCTATCGGCGGACGCAGCGGGGTATCCATCTCGCTGCCCGCGCCGGAAAGCGAGGTGATCGACACGACCGGTGCAGGTGATGCTTTTGCGGCGGCGTTCCTGGCTGCGGAGATGCGAGGGGAGAAGGCCGACGCGTGCCTTCGGGCCGGTATCGACGCGGGCGCGGCCGCGGTCACGCTCGTCGGCGGTCAGCCCGATCGCGGGCTATTCAAGCCTACTCGATGAAGACCTTGACTGAATCCGACTTGCCCTTGGAATCGACCACCGAGAGCGTCACGTAGCCCGGCCCGTCGGGCGTCCAGCTGTCTTGTCGCGCAAAGTCGGAATGGCCGACAGGGGACCCATTGGCAAAGAAGGTAAAGGGTGGAACGCCATTTCGAATCTTGATGGTCAGCGGCAAGTCCGTGCCTATCTGCGCGCCGAGGTCGACATCGACTCCATCGGAAGGAAACGCGATCTCCGGTGCCGCTTCCCTCGCCACCATCTCGCCATCCGGATGCCGGAAGCGCTTGAGCGGATCGGGCAGGTCCGCGTTGGACGCGGCGCGAAGGACTCCGGCAGGCGCCGGCTTAAAGGAGGCCCTTGGTGTTCCAAGCCGGTCGAAAGCCTCGAAGAGGATCGGCGCCGCCATGGTGATGCCCGAGAGACCGGGGACCGGCGCCCCATCGGGTCGGCCGACCCACACCCCGATCACCGTCTTGCCGTCGAACCCGATCGACCAGCCGTCGCGATATCCATAGGACGTGCCCGTCTTGAACGCGATGCGCCCGGGGGAGCCGTTGAGTGGCGGCGGCACATCGCGAAGAATGTCCGTCACATACCAGGCGGCGGTGGGATCGAGGACCGGCGCACTTGGCCCCTCATCCACCACCGCAGGCGTTGCCCCATCATTGAGACGGACCTCGGTCCCGCCACGGGCGATCGCTGCATACACCGATACCAGATCGCGGAGCGTAACGCCTACGCCGCCGAGACCGATCGCAAGGCCGGCCGCGGTCTCGTCCGGCAGCAGCGGATTGGCGTTAGCGCGCTTGAGCCGCGACACCAGCCGCGCGACGCCCACAGCATCAAGGACAATAACCGCCGGGACGTTGAGCGATTCCGTAAGTGCATCGTGGATCGTAACTGTCCCACGATTGAACCCATCGAAATTGACGGGAACATAGCCGTTGAATGCAGTCGGGCGATCCTCGATCAGCGACTGCGGATGTGCGAGCCCAAGCTCGAAGGCGAGGCCGTAAATCAAAGGCTTGAGCGTCGAGCCCGGAGAGCGCACTGCCGTCGTCATATCGACGAACCCGCTGTTGTCTGTACCGAGATAGCCAGACGAGCCGACCGACGCCAGCACATTGCCCGTTGCGATGTCCGCTGCGACGATGGCAACCGAGACCTTCGGCCCGATTGTGCCCGCGCGGTCCGATGCGAGTCTTTCGAGCGCCGATTGCAGCTTCTTGTCCACGGTCAAAGAGACCTGCCGCGCATTCGGATGCTGAGCGGCGGCTTCGTCCGCCAGATGTGCAGCGAGCATCGGAAAATCACGCCGCGCAGTCGGGATTGGTTCGCGCTTGGCCGCCTCCACTTCTTCAAACTTGATAATGTTCTCGCTGACCATGCGATCGAGGACGAGATTGCGTCCGGTCAGCGCTGCCTGCGGATCGCGGTCGGGCCGGCGAGCTTCCGGCGATTGCGGAAGCGAAACGAGCAGCGCGGCCTCCGCGGTGGTGAGCCGCGTTGGCTCCTTGCCGAAATACGCCAGCGACGCCGCGCGTATGCCTTCGATATTGCCGCCATAGGGCGCGAGGTTGAGATAGAGCGTGAGGAGCTGATCTTTGCTGAGCTGGTGTTCCAGCACATCGGCGTGGATCATTTGCCTCAGCTTGGCCGAAAATGTGCGTGTCGGATCGCCCTCGATCAGGCGTGCGATTTGCATAGTGAGCGTCGAGCCGCCCGAGACGATGTGTCCACCGGCGACAACGAATTGGCCCGCCGCGCGGACCATGCTTTCCCAGTCGATGCCCTTATGCGTTTCGAAGTGCTGGTCCTCGTAGGCGAGCAGCATGCGGATAAAATGTGGATCGACCTGCCCGATCGTAGCCGGCAGCCGCCAGATGCCATCCTTGGTCGTGAAGGGCCGCAGCAGTGCCCCATTGCGATCGACGACGGCGAGCGACATCGGCATCGTCGCGGCGTCAGGCGTGGCCGGGAGTGTCGCGGTAATGTCCGCGATGAGGGTTCTGCCCCAGTTGAGCCCCGTGAAACCCAGCGCAATAAACGCCACGAGGCCGATGGCAAGAAGGCGCGAGGGGCGGCGCGAACGCCACCCCTCGACTTCCCCGATTGTCTCGGCCTCGCTCACGGACCGGCCGGAGCGATCTCAATCGATCCGGCGTCGGTGTTAGCGCGAAGGTCGGGTCGGTACATGTCCTCGACCGTCGCCCCCGGCTGCACGAATTTGCCCGGCGAAACGGCGCGGACCATGTACGCGGTGGAAATGCCGCCCGAATTGTCGGCGTCATAGCCGTAGCGGAATGCCGCCACGAACTGGTCAGTCCGCGCTTCGGTATGCGTCGGGTTATCGACCGACAGCCAGCTCAAATCGGACACACCATCGGCAGAGCTGAGGTCGGGATTTTCGATCTCGAACCCGGCCGGCAGAGGATCAGCGATCACATACTGTCCAGAGCCGAGCTCGGTCGGGACAATCGTGAGCTCGACGACGAACCGGTCGTTCTGCTTCACCTTGCTGATATCGGACTCAGTCCCATCGGGCTTGTAGTACGTCCGTTGGATAGTGAAGCCGCTGCTCGAAGCCTTCGGGGGCACCGAGGGAATACTGGTGACCGATACCTTGACCTCGGTCGGCTGATTGCCTGTGTTGGCAATCACCACCGGAGCCGTATCGAAGTGCTCCTGCGGATATTTCTGATAGACGGTCCCGCTGAGCGCGGCCCCATCGACCGTGACACTGCCCGCCGTGGCGCCCTCGGCCACGGCGGCAGCCGCAAGAAGCGTCCAGGCGTCCTCTTGTGTCGAGGTCCACTTTTCTTTGTCACGCAAACCCGCAAGCTGCTTCGCGACGGCGCTGAGATCGACGCCCGAGGGCGTGAACTCCCCAGCGAGTGCCAGAACAGCGGCGGTGTCGCGGAGCTGGCTTCCATAGTCGTCGCGCCAGCGCTTCGGATCGTCGGGCTTCTTGAGCCCCGCGAGCGCAGCCGCGAAAGCTTCGTCGGCACGTGCCCGATCGCCATAGAGCGCAAGCGCGGCACCGAGCTGGGCCTGGGCCAGCGGTGAGCCGAAATTGTTCAGCCTGGCTTCGAGGTAGTAGCGAAGATCGCCGATCGTCGCACGACCCGCGCGAGCCAGGTCGTAGAGCGCGTAGGCAATGTCCTCTCCGCCATTGTCGAAGTCCGCGGCTGAGCTGACCTGGTTACCCAGGTTGTCGAGCGCGTTGCTCATGGCCTGGTCGGGCACCACATAGCCCTTCGCCTTGGCACGGAGCAGGAAGTCCGTGACGTAGGAGTCGAGCCAGAGATCTGAGGTGTCGAACGGACCCCATAGACCGAATCCGCCGCTGGACGTTTGATTGCTCAACAGACTCTTGATCGCATCCTTGATGCGCTGGTCGAGGGCGGCGTCACTGCCCATGCCCAGCATCTTGGCGACGTCGTTGAGATAGAGCAGCGGCAGAGCACGGCTCGTGATCTGTTCAGCGCAGCCATAGGGGTAGCGGTCGAGTGAATCGAGCAACTCAGGCACGTTGAGCCGTGCGATCGGTCCGATCGCGACGGTCATCTGTGCAGAGTGCGGCACGAGATCGGCGAAGCGCGACGCGTCGAGCGTCACAGACTTACCGGGATCGAGCGAGGTCAGCTGACTGATCGTCTGCGGCGCACTTGCGGCACGGACCCCGAGATCGAGTTCCTTCACCTGTGCAGCACCGTCCGGTTGCGTGATCAGCAGCTTGATGTGCTGGTCGCCGATGGCAGTCGCAGTGAGCGAGAGATTCAAGGACGTTCTCGCTCCCGTCGCGAGATCGACACTTGTCTCTTTCGCATCGGTCGAAAGGCCGTCGCCAAGGATCAGGTCGACCTTGTAGGTACCGGCTGGTCCTGAGACGTTATTGATCTCGACCAGAAGCCGCGAAGTGTCTCCAAGATGAAGGAAGCGCGGGGGGCTCAGCGTCGTGACCACCGGGTCGCGAACGATCACATCGGCCGAGCCGTGGCCCACCGCGCCTGCCGTCCACGCCATTGCCATCACGCGAACCGTGCCGGAGAAATCCGGCATATCGAAGCTGACGGTCGCGGTGCCATCGGCACCGACTTCGACGATGCCCGAGTGGAGCGCAACGAGCACCGACGTTGGCGGCGGTGTGCCTAGCCGCGACGCGGCCTCGTCACCGCCAGAACGCAGCGCACCGAGGATGCCCTGCGTGGGATCGATGAGCTGACCATAGACGTCGCGGAACTCGACGCCCAGTTGCCGTTGCCCGTAGTACCACCCGTCCGGATTCGGTACCTGGAAGTTGGTCAGGTTCAGGATGCCCAGATCGACAGCCGCGACCGCCACATAGGCTTTGTCGCCGGTCTTCGCGTTCGGCAGGCTGACCTTCACGCTGAAGGACTGACGCGGCAGCGACTCCTTGGGCAGGTCGAGATTGACCGTGAGATCGCGGTCGCCGGGATCGACGTCCGCGAAGGCAAGTCCAAGCGCGCGAGCCGGCATCCGTTTCTCGGCTGCACTCGCGGGACGATAGAGCGTCGCGGTGACGTAGGCACCCGGACCCCAATCACCGGTGACCGGCAGATCGACCGTTGTGCCACCCTGAGGGACATCGACGGCCTTCATGTCGATGATGCGATCGTCGACGACCATCACCAGCGCCGTACCTGCAAACTGCGGGTCGAGCTTGAGATGCGCGGTATCGCCGACCTTGTAGGCTGCCTTGTCGAGAGCGACCTTGAGTTTGTCAGGCGTGTCGGTGCCGGCGGAGGAGTAGTAATAGCCGGCATAGAACTCGTAGCTCGATGATGTGGAATTATCACCGGTCGAGGTTACCTCCAGGCGATACTCACCCCAATCAACGGGCGACGAAATCGTGACAGGGCCGGTCGCGGAGGAGTCGATCGTGCCGTCGGCAACCTGCCGCGTCGTCGTGATGTCTTCCCACTTCCACGTGCCGTTATCGCGGTACCATTGATAGTTGGTCTCGAGGCGTGACAGCGTCCATTTGAGTCCGGTTTCAGCGACAAGCTCTCCCGCTGGCGCGACGGTGATAATGTTGAAGCCCGCCGCGCTTCCCTGCGTCAGTCCCTCGGCATCGGAGAACACCGGCTTGATGCCGATGCGGTTGACGGTCGCAAGCACGGGACGCGTCAGTGAACGCTCGACGGTCCGGCCGTTGGTGTCGACCAACCGCATGATGATGTCGGCGACGAGCGGCCGGGTCGTGGCCTGCGGCTCCGGCAGAGTGACCTGGGCGACAGCGTTGCCGGCATCGTCGGTGGTGCCTACAACGCCCAGCGGTTCGCGATCGGTCTGGATCGTGTCGTCCGTGCGGCCGAACGTGTAGCCCGGCCATTTGTCGAGGCCGGTGACCGGCCGCAGGACCGAGTCGGCTTCAATCGACAGGCCTGGAGCGGTGGCCCCATAAAGGTATTTCGCCGCGACATTGACGTCGGTCGCCTCACCGGTCTTGACCGGCGCATCGAGCGCCGAAATGTCGAAAGCTAAGCGCTCGGGCTCGAAATCCTCGACGAGGAACGTCGTCGTGGTGAGCGGGCTAGCTTTTGGATCCGCGTAGAGCTTGATCGACCACGCACCTCGCATCGCTTCCTTGTCGAGCGGCAGAGCATCAAAATAACTGCCGGCGCCCTTGTCGTTGAGTACCTCGTGGCTTTGCGTCACGCCGTCGGGGCGCTCAACCTCCATTGTGAGGGGGAGCGCGGCAACCGCGTTGGCGTGAGCATCGCGAACAAGAGCCGTTAGGAATACCGTTTCACCGGGGCGATAGACTCCGCGCTCCGTCGTTGCGAAGAGATCAAGCGGACCCGGCGACGGACGACCATCGACCCCGCGGTCTGTGAGGTCGAACGCGGTCTTGCTGACGTCGAGGAAGGCATAGTCTCCGGCGCCGGTCTGCGCGACGATCAGCTGCGGTGCGCGGCCGCCATCGCCTCGAGCGAGGCCTGGCGCGAACGTCACTTCGCCGTTGGCGTCGCTGGTGGTTTCCCCAAGGATTTCGTTGTTGACCGCGACGAGACGCACATCTGCGCCTGCGACCGGCTGTGCGGTCGTCAACGAGCGGACGAAACCGTGGACGCCGTCGTCGCCGGACACCGTGGTCAGGCCGAGGTCAGTGACGATGAACCATTGCGTGGCTAGGTCGGCCCAATAGTCCTGTTTGGAGTCCTTGACCTTGGCGGTGATAGCATAGGCGCCAGGTTCGATCTTGGGCAGCGCGTCGTTGATCGGAATGGCCGTCGTGACCATCGCGTTCTGGGCGCCAGGCGCGAGGTCGACCTCGCCCTCCCATTCCTTCTGGCCGTATTGATTGGCCACATCCTCGGCCGAATAGCCGGTGAGCGTGCCCTTGAACACGCCGTTGCGCACGGCCTGCGCAATGGCGCGGTCGCCGATGCGGTAGATCACGACCTCGGCCGTCTTGGCATTGACAGAGGTGATCGGCAGCCCGCCGCCGAGGCCGGCCGGAAGCACGTAAGCATTGTTGGCAAAACCGACGAAGGGCGACCGGTCGGGCACGTAGACATCGAGTTCGACATCGGACCGGAGCATCTCCTTGTCGGCAGACGGCAGGCCCGCGCGCACCTTGAGGTGATAGCGTTTGCCATGTTCGACCCCGGTGATGCAGACCTGCGTATCCTGCGTTTCAACGGCTATGTTTGGCGCGCCATCGACGACGATATAGCCGGAGAGGTCCGTGCCAGCACTGGGCAGTGGATCGGAGAAGACGACGCAGATGCGAGGTTCGGCGCCTTCCGCATCGACGTTGTTCGAGGCAACACGGAAGCCGTGCTGCGCCACCACGTCGTCGAGGCGTTTGCTGAGGTCGGCATCGTCGACCAAGGCAACGCTCGCGCGATAGGTCGCGATGGATTCGCGCCACATCTCACGGCGTTCGAGCGCGTGGCCAAGGGCACCAAGAAGCGACGCGCGCTGAGCCTGGTCCTCGCTGATCAGGAAGCCTTCGATCGCGGCGTAGCTCGCAGTTGCGGCGAGATCGTACTGGTCCGATGAGTTGTTCTGGGTGAACTGGTCATCCGACTGCGCCAGCATTTGATTGGCGAGCTTGAGCCATAGAGCCGGATCATTGTGATTGATCGCCAGAGCCTGACGATAGGAGGCCGCTGCGCCGGCTGGATTTGGCTGCGCAGCCGCATCGTCGCCGGCTGTCACGAGATCGGAATAGGTCAGCGTCTTGGGAGGAGCATCAGTTGTCGGAAGGCTATCGGCGAAGCTCTTTGCGGAATCGATCAGGTCCGATGCCGGGAAGGGAAGATCGGCGATGCGCTGATTGTAAATGTCCTCGGCACTGGGAGAGAGCACGACCGTCCCGGAGGTCGCGGCGGCAAACGGAGCGGGAGTGCCCGCATCACCCTTGAGGAAGCACCATTTGGTCTTGCTGTTATACGTGTAGGCCCGGCAGAGGTCGTCGCCCGCGCATGCGGCATCACAGGCCTTCAGAGTGACGTTCTTGTCAACCTGATAGTCGAAGCCTGGCAAATCGGTATTGGGAAGCGGTTTGATCGACCGGTCGGCGCCCGAGGCCGCACCCGCAACCGCAACCAGGCTGACAAACAGCCAGAATCCGACCCGACCGAGCCCACGCATCGTCAATCTCCCTCACGCCCCTGCCGCGCCACCGAACTTTATGTTTGAGGCGGATTTGGGTAAAGCGGGAGGGCGGCTTCATTATTTGCGGCGAGCCTGTCTCCGTTCAGCGCGTGTTCAGTCCGCTGGGACCCGTGCGTTGGATTGCGCTGCAGTCGTGGATTGAGCGTTCTTCGGACAGCCCCAGGCCATGTACAAGTTCGATCCTTCAGAGCCAGTGGACGCCGGGTTTCGCGCCATAGCTCTCAGCCAGCTCAATGATGCGCTGGCCGAGCTCGATAGATCCGACGGCGATGCGCGGGAACTGGTCCACGCGAGCCGGCGGCGCTGCAAGAAGCTGCGGGGACTGCTTCGGCTCGCCCGAGCCGCCTTCAAAGACTTTGCCATCGAGAACGCCGCGCTGCGGCACGCTGCGGCGTTGCTGTCGCATCTGAGGGACGAAGACGTGCTTCGCCAAACCCTCAACGAACTTGCCTCCCATTCCGACGCCCATGCGGAACGGCTGAGAAGCATTGCTGAGAACCTGCAAGACCTCGGGGACGGCAGCGCGCGCGGAAAGCTGGCTGAGTTTCGCACGGCCCTCGAGTCCGTCCGGGATCGAGCACCGTTGTGGTCCCTCACGACCGACGAGCCATTCGCCCTTATCGCCGGTCTTCGCCGTACTTATCGACAGGGCCGACGGCTGATGCACACCTCCGAGCGATCACGCGCTCCGGCCCGATTCCATGAGTGGCGCAAGGCGACCAAGAATCACGGCTTCCATATCGACCTGTTGAAGCGTGCAGCACCGACGGTGCTGGACAACGATCTCAGGGCTGTTGACGAACTCGCGACGTGCCTCGGGATACATCATGACCTCGTCGTGCTACGTGAGGAGGCATTGCGCAATCCCGCCCGCTTTGGCGACCGGGACGACATCGCGGCTGTGCGAAACAGCATCGAGCAGCGGCTGCCGCACATCGAGCGCCACGCTTTCGACCTCGGGCGCCAGATATTCGCCGAGCGGCCAAAAGCTGTCGCGCAGCGCTTTCGTGCATATTGGGATACAGCTCGCTGAGCGGCCCTCGGGGCGACGCAAGGTCTTATGCGCGACTGGCTCTACCCCTCGGCGCAGAATTCTTTCGTCCAAGACCGAACGACTTTGCCAAGTCCGAGCGACGGCTGGCGTAGTCCGGCGCCACGATTGGATAGTCATGCGCGAGCGCCCACTTCGTACGATACGCGTCGGGCGTAAGGCTGTGCTGTACGCGCAGATGCCGCTTGAGGGATTTGAACGCCAGACCGCATTCGAGGCACACGATACGATCGTGACGTATCGATTTGCGCACTGGGACGGCAGGCATCGATGGAGCGGCCGGCTCGCCCGGATTGGACAGGAGCGAGAGCGTGCGATGCACGTCGTCGATCAGGCGGGTAAGGTCCGCGGCGGGGAGAGCATTGTGGCTGACATAGGCGGCTACGACCCGGCCGCTGGCTGTCACCAGATATTCCCTGTCCGCACGTTCTGCCATTCATGTCCCCTGGCGCGTGGACGCCGACAATGCATCCGAGGGCATTTCATACAACGAAGGCCGACTTCTTGTAAAAGAGCCGGCTCAATTGGACAGACGATCTGAGTACATTATTGCGACTGCTAAGCAATTGACAATTGTATGAGCGCCGAGAATTCAGGACGTTTCTGACTATTGCAAAGGTCGAATTTACAAGCGCTCGTCATAACTGCCTTTCATCGGATCCCCCTGCAATCGTCGCCCGCTAGGCCGCCGAGACGCATGGCGATAGATGCGAGGCCTTCAGCGCTACGGGCCCTGCGATCCTTGGACCTTGTCGCCACGCGCGATAGAAGGAGAACGGGAGCATCAATGAACCTCAAGCAATTCGCAGCGCAGCTGGGTCTTTCACCGACCACCGTGAGCCGTGCCCTCAACGGAAGCCTCGTCGTGAAAGGCAGGACGCGGCAGCGCATCCTAAGCGAGGCCAAGCGCCTGAGCTACGCGCCGAGCTCCGCTGCCCGCCAACTCGCCACCGGCAGAAGCAACGCCTTCGGTCTCGTGCTCGAACTCGAGTACAATCTGATGCGCGAGGCGCTCTTTCGCGAATTCCTGGTTGGTCTGTTCGAGGAGCTCTCCAAGTCAGGCAGCGAGCTGATCATCCGGCCGGCGCATTTCGGAGACGTCAAGACCTTCGAAAGCTTCTATCAGACCGGTCGGGTGGATGGCTTTGTCATCACGCGACCGCTGGTCGATGACGCACGCATCGCCTACCTCCAGAAGAAGAAGGTGCCGTTCGTCGTCCACGGGCCTGGCAAGAAGGACGGCACCTATAGCTACCTGACCGTAGACAACTTCGCGTCCATTGCGTCCCTGACTTCGCTTCTGGCCGATCTCGGTCATCGCCGCGTCGCCTTCCTCAACGATCAGCTGACCTACGCCTTTGCCGCCGAACGGCAGCGCGCCTTCGAGCAGGTGGCAACCGAGCGAGGCCTTTCTACGCACCCCGGGTTGCGCCGCCACTCTCGTATGGACGAGCGAAATGGCTATTCGATCACTCGCGAACTGCTCGCCGACTCCAAGTGCAAGCCGACGGCGTTGATCTGCGGCAGTATCCTGCTGGCGGATGGCGCGTACAGAGCCATTGCCGATGCCGGCTTTCAGGTGGGCCGCGACATATCAGTCGTGGCCCACGACGACGTCTCGGCCGAACTCCCGGCCGACCGGTTCCGCCCCGAATTGACGGTCACCGATGCCCCGCTCTCGGAAACGGGCATAAGGCTGGCTCAATTCCTGGTAAGCCTCGCCAAGGGTGAGGCCCCCGAGACGCTCCAGGAAACCTTGGCCGTGCGGGTGATCTACAGGGCCTCTGCACAGGCTCCCGCTAGTCGTGTCCGTTCCGCCTCAGACTAGGCGCAATTATTGCAAGACAATGGACTCGAATTGACCGGCTCAACCCGGCAACGTTACTGATGATAACGCTTTCTGAGCGCCAAATTTGAGGAGGACGTCGATGAAGGGCATGCTGAGCACCGCCGCCGCCATAATTGCAATTTCCGTGCTACCCACCGCCGCCGCCGATACCCTGGCTGACATCGCCAAGGTCGACCTCACCGGCCAGACCCTCACCATCTCGGGCCCGTGGACCGGTCCCGACGAAGACAACTTTCGTAAGGTCATCGAGAAGTTCTCCGACGCTACGCATGCCAAGGTGAACTACACCGGCTCGCAGAGCTTCGAGCAGCAGATCATCGTCGATGTCGATGCAGGCTCACCTCCTAACATCGCAGTCTTTCCTCAGCCCGGACTGGCGGCCACGCTCGCCGCGAAAGGCGCCTTGGCGCCGCTCGGCGACGACACGGCGAAATGGATGAAGGACAACTACGCGGCCGGTCCGTCCTGGGTCGACCTCGGCACCTATAAGGGCAAGGACGGTGTACCGGCATTCTATGGCTTTCCGTTCAAGGTCGATCTGAAGTCATTGGTCTGGTACGTGCCCGATAATTTTGCCGACGCCGGATACGAGATCCCACAAACGCAGGAAGACCTGATGGCGCTCAGCGCCAAGATGGTGGCCGATGGCCACACTCCGTGGTGTATCGGCCTGGGGTCGGGGTCGGCGACGGGCTGGCCCGGAACGGACTGGGTCGAGGAATATATGCTGCGCACCCAGCCGCCGGAGGTCTACGACCAATGGGTGCGAAATGAGATCAAGTTCGACGATCCGCGTGTGCTCGCGGCGATTGACCTCTTCGGTAAGTTCATCCGTACGCCGGGCTGGGTCTATGGTGGACCGCAGGCGGTCGTTACGCAGACCTACAAGGACATCCCCAAAGACCTCTTCACCGTCCCACCACATTGCTACATGCACCGGCAGGCATCGTTCATCACCTCGTTCTTCCCGGACAATGTGGTCCTCGGCAAGGACGCGGACTTCTTCTATTTTCCGCCCTTCGCCTCGCATCCCGAACTGGGCAAGCCGGTGGAGGGTGGCGGCACCATCTTCACGATCACCAAAGACAGCCCTGCGGCGCGCGCATTCATCGACTACCTCAAGACTACCGATGCCAACGAGGTCTGGATGGGCCTCAGTGGCTTCCTGACGGCTCGCAAGGGCGTCAACCTGCAGGCCTACGCCAACGACACCCTCCGCAAGGAAGGCCAGGTGGTCCTCGATGCAACCACGTTCCGCTTCGATGCCTCCGATCTCATGCCCGGCGCCATCGGTGCCGGCAGCTTCTGGTCCGGGATGGTGGACTATGTCGGGGGCAAATCCGCCGCCGACGTGGCGCGCGCGATCCAGGCAAGCTGGGACGCGATCAAATAGCGACTGGCGAAGCGGAAGAATTTACGACACGACGCTCCGCCTGAGGTGACGACGCAGCGGTGACTGCAGTGCTCGAGCAAATTGGCAGCGCCGCCCTTGCTATCGTTCTCGCCTGCGCGGGATGCGCCGCTTATTTCTGGGGTGGCAACTGGGTTGTCGGCAGGTTGCTCGATCCGCCTGCAACTGGACTTCATCGGCGAGCCCCACTGGGCGCTGCGGATCGGGTGCGCCCGTGGATCTTCCTCATCCCGGCTCTATTGTTCCTGTCGCTCTTTCTTGTGTACCCCGTCTTCGACACATTCGTGCTGAGCCTCTTCGACAAGTCCGGCAGCTTTGTCGGCCTGCGCAATTATGAATGGGCCATAGCCGATCCCGCCTTCCAGCAGGCGACGCTCAACAACGTCCTCTGGCTGGTGCTGGTGCCCGCGCTCGCAACCGCCCTCGGAATGCTCATCGCGCTGCTGGCGGATCAGGTGTGGTGGGGCAATATTGCGAAATCGCTGGTCTTCATGCCGATGGCCATCTCATTCGTTGGCGCCTCGGTCATCTGGAAATTCGTCTATGATTTTCGTCCCCCCGGTTCGGCGCAGGTCGGGCTGCTCAACGCCGCCGTGACGGCACTAGGCCTTCCACCCCAGGCATGGCTCACGCTCCCCATGTGGAATTCCATTCTCCTCATGGTCATTCTGATCTGGATCCAGACCGGATTCGCCGTGGTTGTTCTCGCTGCGGCCCTGCGCGGGGTGCCGCAGGATACGCTCGAGGCCGCGCGCATCGATGGGGCCAACCCGGTTCAGGTCGTTTTCCGGATCATTCTCCCGCAAATGGGAGGCACGGTGGCTGTGGTCTGGACGACCATCACCATCATTACACTCAAGGTCTTCGATACGATCTTCGCGATGACCAACGGCCAGTGGAACACCGAGGTGCTCGCGAACCTCATGTTCAAGTGGATGTTCGTGAACCTCGACTATGGCCGGGCCTCGACGATCGCGATCGTCATCATGCTGGCGGTACTGCCGGTGCTGGTCTGGCAAGTGCGGCATGCCTATCGCCAAGAGCTCGCGAAGTGAGCGGCACCCCGATGGAGATTGACCGGCCAATCATCCGTGCGGTCGGCACTGCGTCGCTGTTGCCCAACCGCCTCTCCCCGTCGCGCCTCGCCGTTCATATCGTTCTCCTACTGATCGTCCTGCTTTGGACCCTCCCGACCGCGGGTCTCTTCATCTCGTCGCTGCGGGATAAGCAACAACTCTCCGTCTCAGGTTGGTGGACAGCCTTTGCCCCGGCGACCAGCACAGAAGTCTTCCGGCTGCCCGAAGCCGCCGGCGCATCGTTCATCGCCGGGCGATACGTCATCGAAGGCACCGTCCTTAGCTCTCCAGACACTGGTAAACGCGTCGCCCGCTATGGGCTCTCCGTAGATAAGGCCGGTGCTGTGGTCGTAGGCGAACCGGCGTCTGTACCCGTAGGAGGAACGATTATCGTCGGCGCCGACGGCTCGTTCCGCTGGGTGTCGGACACCCCCTTCGCCTACACGCGTCCGCCCCGCATCTTTTTTGAATCGACGACCGAGCCTCGGTTCACGCTCGACAATTATGTCGAGGTTCTCATGTCGGAGGGGATCGGCCGCGCCTTCATCAATACCGCAACGGTAGCGATCCCGGCGACGGTGATCCCGATCCTGATCGCGGCCTTTGCCGCGTACGCATTGAGCTGGATGCAGTTTCCATTGCGCCGCTTCCTGGCCGCGGCAATCGTAGCGCTGCTGGTGGTGCCGCTACAGATGTCGCTGGTGCCTCTCCTCAGTCTGTATAACGGTCTCGCGCACGTATTCGGGGCCGAGAACGGCAAGACCTATCTCGGCGTGTGGATGGCACATACCGCGTTCGGGCTGCCCTTTGCGATCTATCTCCTGCGCAATTCCTTTCTTGGCATTCCGCGCGATCTGTTCGACGCGGCCAGGGCGGACGGCGCCTCGCATTTCGAGGTCTTCACGCTGATCGTGCTGCCGCTTACCATTCCTGCAATCGCCTCGCTTGCGATCTTCCAGTTCCTCTGGGTGTGGAACGATCTTCTGGTGGCGATGGTGTTCCTCGGAACTTCGGAGGATCGCATCGTACTCACCGGCAAGCTGGCGCAGCTGCTGGGCTCGCGCGGCACCAATTGGGAGATTCTCACGGCCGGCGCGTTCGTTTCGATCATGGTGCCGCTGGTGGTGTTTTTCGCCCTCCAGCGCTACTTCGTGCGCGGCATCCTGACCGGGTCGTCCCGCTAGGATCTTTTGAGGGCCGGGCGGCTGGTGGAGCTGAGGGGAATCGAACCCCTGACCTCATCATTGCGAACGATGCGCTCTCCCAACTGAGCTACAGCCCCGTCCGCCGGCGGGCGGGATATAACCAATCGCGCCCAATCGGCCTAGCCCTTTTTTCGCGGCGCCGGCGCGGTGACCAACCCCCGGACGACCAGATCGCGCGCCGTCGCGAGGATCGCCTCCTCCGGCGAGATGAGCGGGTGACCGAGGAGCCGAATACCTTCCCTGGCGTCGGGGGTGCGGATCACCCCGACCTCACCGGAATTGCCGCGCATTTCGGGAGTGAGCGGACCAAAGAGCCGCACCAGCCAATCGGGCGCGTTGCGCGTCGGCAGGCGTTTGGCAAACTCCGGCATCGCCTTGCCAATGATCTGCGCCACTTCGATGAACGCCAACGGCGGCCCGGCAATCGGGAAGCGATGGCCACCCGCAATCGGGGAGGTCATGGCGCGCACATGTGCTTCGGCCACGTCACGCACATCGACCACCGGGAAGTAGAAGCCCGCGCTCATGGGGATGCTGCCATCCATCAGGCGCAGGATCAGCGAGGCCGACGTGCCCGGATCGTCATCGAGGAGCGGCCCCAGGATATAGTACGGGTTGAGGACCGCGAGGTCGTCGTGCCGGCCAGCACGATCCATGATCATCCAGGCCTCACGCTCCCCCAGAGTCTTGGATTCGGCGTAAGGGCTCACATGACGGCCGTTGAGATTTGTCCAGTCGTCCGGACCATAGGGGCGGGTGCGCGACCGCTCGTGCCCATAGGCGATGGCCGCCATCGAGGAGGTGACAACGACCCGCTCGACATTGGCGGCCAGCGCCGCTTCGAGCGAGCGGCGCGTACCGTCGACGGCCGGGCGCACCAGCTCCATCTTGTCCCGCGGCATCGTGCTGACGAAGGGCGAAGCGGTGTGCTGCAGATAGCGCGCGCCACGCAGGGCCTCGGTCCATCCGGCATCCGACAGGAGGTCGAGCTTGACGAATTCAAGTCGCGAGACGTCGGCGCCCGCCTTGAGGAGATTGGCTTTGACGCTGGCGGTGCGTGCGAGATCGCGAACGCTGCCGCGGACCCGGTAGCCCTCCTGCAACAGAGCCAGCGCTACGTGGCCGCCGAGGAATCCCGAGATCCCCGTCAGCATAACCAGATCAGCCAAAATGGCCTCCATAGAATTTGAACGAATTGTATGGTATTCGTTCAATTCGTTCAACGAGGACCGAATGAAGCCGGGAAGCTCTAGACGGTCGGCGATATTGGCCGCAGCTGAAGCCTTGCTTCTTGCCGAGGGACCGCGGGCTACAAGCATGGAAGCCGTGGCGCGCGCCGCCGGTGTCGCCAAGCCCACACTCTATGCCTATTTCGCCGACAAGGACGAGATCGTCAGGGCGCTTGCCGAGGAGTTGATCGAGGCGCACGGACGCGAACTGCAGAGTGCGCTCGACGGCGACGGCGAGCTGGAGCTGCGGATTGCCGCGGCGCTTACCGCGCGTGGAAAGCATGGCCTGCGCCTCAGGACCGCCCCGCATGGCCGCGAACTCTACGGCGCTCAATCGGCGATTGGCGGGCCGTTGCTGCGCGAGCTGGAGGCAAAGCTGGCGCATGATCTCGAGCGCACCCTGGCGGAAGCCGGAGTAGAGCGGGCGCGGCTGTTGGCGCAATTGCTCTTGGCGGCAAGCAGCGGCATCGGCGAGAGGGCAACCGCGCCGGCCGAGCTCGGCCCCGCGCTGCGGCTCCTCTGCGAACGCCTTATCCAGCCGGAGTTGCCTGCGGCGCGCTGAGGTGCGAGGGGTTGGCCCCGCATCGGAGGTGCCTATGGCCGCAATCGTCTTCGTCCTCTTTGCCATTTCGACGGGCAGCGCCCCGCCGGACCTGATCTCGCTCGCCCAGTTCTCGACGAAGGAAGCCTGCGACGCGGCGGCGGCGACGATCCAAGATGCGCTGGCCAAGGGGAATGATCCGAAGATGCTGCTCTGTGTCTCGTCGGATTCGCTCAAAGACATGGTGCGCAAGAATGGCATGGCGGGTGTGTAGGACTGGATCATCGTTCTAGATTGGCCATGACCTCGCATCCGGTGGCCCGGACCATCTCCGCTTAGTCCCGCCCATGTCCCATCGGGGAATATGAGCGGCGCCCGCGAGGCGCGTACGCCCCGAGGTAGTAGTATGAGGCGCAAGCGCCTCGCGGGCGGCAGGATTTCGTTTCGGGGGTCAGTCAAGGGCACTGTTTCAGCCCCGGTTAAGCCCGAACCCCGTGGGGTTACGAT
>Ga0070661_100000756_pt1 | contig 23275 bp, 25 predicted proteins | sample KBSC43metaG_FD_64663 | JGI IMG/M metagenome (GOLD analysis project Ga0070661, IMG submission 64663) | Corn rhizosphere microbial communities from Kellogg Biological Station, Michigan, USA - KBS C4-3 metaG | ecosystem: Host-associated > Plants > Roots > Rhizosphere > Soil ... | reverse complement strand
CGCGACGATGTGCCACAAGTGCAGCACGAACGCGGTGATCATGATGGATGGATGTGCGACGTGTCTGAATTGTGGGTACTCGAAGTGCGGGTGAAATAAGACGATGTCCCGGCGGACATTTGTGGGGCATCGAAATAGCTGCAAGGAATTGCAAATAAGCTGCAAGGAAAATGTGGAAAATAATGCAAGGCTGCCATCCGCGGCGTGAAAAGGTGAAAGGGCCCTAAATGGGCCCTTTTTTTGTTGTGGAAATCGCATTTGTTTGTGTCGATCGCCTCACCATCCCCACGGCCGTTCCTATCGCGTCGGTGCCGTGGCACGAAGTCCGAAACAATGTGCCTTCGCAAGAAGGGCTACTGTTTCCAGTAGCCCTGTGTACTTAGGAGTTCTTGGATCGGCGCCCTTTACCGTTCCTTCCGAACACCCTTATACGGTTTGCCATCATCCTTGACCGGCATGAACTGGCCGTTCTCCTTGTTACGCTTCTGCCAGTCACCGTCACGCCGCTGTAGCTGCGAGCGGTCCCGTACAGCACCATTGCGGTGTCCGTCACCAGTTGGTGGATTGGTTGCCATATCTTCACCTCATGCGTATTGAATGAGAGTCCACACCACCGCCTGATTGCGTGACGGCGGCATGCGGTTGCCTTTCGCAATGGGGGCAGTGTCACCCCCATTGTTCGGGCGCCAAACTCCACTTTCCGGACAGATTTCGCCCGTTTTTGCAGTTGTACCGATCGGATGTTTCATGGGTAGCTCTCTACATGTTGCCTCCGCCCCGGAGGGAGAGGGCGCCAGCGGTGCTGGAGCATCGTAAGATTAATCTATACGAATTCGTTTGCAAGACTTGTCAGTACGTGTTCGTACGGATTAATCTATACAGTCCCTCTCGGAGGTGCTCATGGCTTTTTCCGCACATTTGAAGAGGCTACGGCTGAAGAATGGCGAATCTCTACAAGAACTCGCCGACGCTGTCGGCTTGAGCAAGGCTCACGTCTGGGAGCTCGAGACCGGCAAGAGTTCCAACCCTACCAAGGAAGTGTTGGAACGCCTGTCCGACCACTTCAAGGTTTCCGTGGCGGAGCTCGTCGGTGAAACGGACGCTGTCGAAGACCAAGACCTAGCGATCATGTTTCGCCATCTGCGCGAGATTGACCCGGCCGAGCGTGAGCATATACAAGCCCTGATCGACAGTATCCGGGCGCGGCAGAAGAAGAAGTGATCATTGACCGCATGCCCCTTGCCGATCTGGGCAATCCGGTGGCGATTGCCAGGGCCGTGTTGCAGCAACTCGTTCAGCCAGTCATTCCCACGCCCCTCGATGAAATCGCGGTCGCCGTGGGCATCACGGAAATTACCGATCATGAGAGCACGGCGTTCGAAGGCGCTCTGCTAACCGACTCCAACAAGATGTCAGGCGCGATCCTTTGCAAGAAAGGAACACTCAAGGAGCGACGGCGATTCACAATCGGTCACGAGTTGGGACACTACTTGAATCAGTGGCACGTTCCATCCGGTGGTGGGTTTGAATGCACCAAAGCCCAGATGCTCGCGGCGAACCCCAAGGGGGCAACGGGTCGGTCAAAGTGGGAAGGAGAAGCCAATGAATTCGCTGCCGAGCTATTGATGCCGAGCTCTACGTTCAATGCCGAAGTGCGCAAGATTCGCAAGCTGGAGATTCCAGCTATCGCGCGGCTCGCCGACAGGTATGAAGTCAGCAAGCTAGCGTGTGCGCGGAGAATCGTTGGTCTGGGGCAAGAAGATTGCGCCGCCGTTTCTTCCAAAGATGGGCGCATCGAGGCGATATATCGCAGCGAGGAGTTCCCATTCATCCCGTTGCGCATTGGAATGGAGTTGCCGACGAAGTGTCGGTCGAAGACTTTCCAGGGTGAGGTCGGCGACGTTTCGGCGCTTGATGATTCGGAGATCAGTTTGTGGAGTGATCGTAAGTTGACCGGAGCCCAGTATTTCGAGCAGGTCCTCCTGCAAGAAGGCGGTTGGAGGTTGACCCTACTCGTCTGTGAACGAGAAGACGAGGACGATGCGGAGAGCTCTCAATACTCGCACCGCCGTTGAAGGTATTGATCGATGCAAAACAAACTAACCCTCGGCCAGCTCTCCAGCCTGCTGTTCCGCGCCTGCGACGACCTGCGCGGCAACATGGACGCGTCGGAGTACAAGGAATATATCTTCGGCATGCTGTTCCTGAAACGCATGTCGGATTTGTTCGATCAGGAGCGCGAGCGGCTGAAGCAGGATCTCGCCGCCAAAGGCATGGCGCCCGCGATGCTCGAGAAACAGCTCGACAATCCCGACAAGTACACGTTCTTCGTGCCGCCTGAAGCACGCTGGTCGACGATTCGCCACGTCAAGACGAATGTCGGTTCGCAGCTCAACAAGGCGCTGGGCGCGCTCGAAGAAGCCAATGTCAACGCGCTGGAAGACGTGCTGCAGCACATCAACTTCAACCGCAAGATCGGCCAGCGCACGCTCGACGACGACACGCTGGCGAATTTCGTACAGAACTTCGAGAAGATTCCGCTGCGCGACGAGAACTTCGAGTTCCCCGACTTGCTCGGCGCCGCGTACGAATCGCTGATCAAGTTTTTCGCCGACTCCGCCGGCAAGAAGGCCGGCGAGTTCTATACACCAGCGGAAGTCGTACGTGCGCTGGTCGAGATCGTCGATCCGCGCGAGGGCATGAGCATTTACGATCCGACCTGCGGCTCGGGCGGGATGCTGATCCAGGCGGCGGACTACATCCGCGAATGCGGCGGCGATCCGCGCAACCGCTCGCTGTTCGGTCAGGAAAGCATCGGCTCGACCTGGTCGATCTGCCGCATGAACATGTTGTTGCACAACATCGCCGACGCGGACATCCGCCAGGAAGACACTCTGCGCAAGCCGCAGCACCGGGACGAAAACGGCGAGCTGAAACGCTACGACCGCGTGCTCGCCAATCCGCCGTTCAGCCAGAACTACATCAAGAAGGACATTGACTACCCCGGTCGCTTCGCCGTCTGGTTGCCGGAGAAGGGCAAGAAAGCTGACCTGATGTTCGTGCAGCACATGCTCGCGGTGCTCAAGAGCGACGGCAAGATGGCGACCGTGATGCCGCACGGTGTGCTGTTCCGCGGCGGCGAGGAGCGCGAGGCGCGGCGCCACTTCATTGATCGCGGTTGGCTCGAAGCGATCATCGGCCTGCCGGCCGGATTGTTCTACGGTACCGGCATCCCGGCCTGCGTGCTGGTGATGAACAAGACTGGCGCCGCGCAGCGCAAACATGTCGTCTTCATCAATGCCGATCGCGACTACCGCGAGGGCAAGGCGCAGAACTTCCTGCGCGCCGAGGACCTCTCGCGCATCGTGCACGCGTACCGCACGCTCGCCGCGGGCGAGCGCGACGAACTGCCCGGCTACGCGCGACGCGTGCCGATCAGCGAAATCGAAGCGGAGGATTACAACTGCAACATCCGGCGCTATGTCGACAACGCGCCGCCGCCCGAACCGCACGACGTACGCGCGCATCTGCATGGCGGCGTGCCGTTGGCCGAGGTCGATGCGCTGCAGCACTTCTGGGAGAATTTTCCCGGTTTGCGCGAGCGTTGCTTTCAGTCGAAGCCCGGTGCGCCGGGCTATGTCGATTTCACGCCGGCAGTCGCCGATCGCCGCGCGCTGGCCGCCATCGTTGCCGGCGATACCGGCGTCGCTGCCGCGCACGAGGGCTTCCGCCAATTGCTGGAGAAATGGTGGAAGGCGCATCTGCCGCACATCGAGGCGCTGGCGCCCCGCAACGGCAGCAAGGGCAATGTGTACGAACTGCGGCGTTTGCTGCTGGGTTCGATCGAACAAGCGTTGGCGAAGCAACAACTGTTGACCGACCATCAGGTGCGTGGCGGCCTGGCGCGTTACTTCGAATTCTTCAAGCCCGAGTTCAAATCGATCGCGTTCAGCGGCTGGGGCGCGGAACTGATTCCCGACGACGAGATACTGCAAAGCCAGTTCCCGGAAATTCTGGCCGACATGGAAGCCAAGCGCGCGCGGCTTGCCGAACTCGACGCGCTGTTCGCCGCGGCCGATGAAGAGGACTACGAGGACGATGGCGATACCGGTGTGCTGCCGGGCGCCGAAGTGAAGGAACTGAAAGCCAAGCTGAAGCAGCTCAAGGGCGAAGCGAAACTGGCCAAGCGCGATCCCGCACTTGGCGACTATCGGGTGCTCGAAAAAGAAGCTGCGGCCGTCGAGACGAAGCTGGCCCGGCACAAGGCACTGGAAGATGAAGGGCGGCAATTGAAGGCCGAACTGCGGACAATTGAGAAGAAACGCGACGAACTCGTCGCCGCGGCGCGTGAGAAGATCGACCGAGATGAGGCGCGGCGCGTGATCGTCGCGCGGCTGCACCGACAACTGTTGCTGACCTACGAGGCTTACCTACGCGCGGACCAGCGCGCCTGCGTGACGGCGCTGGAAAATCTGCATGCAAAATATGCGGTGACGGCGAAGGCAATCGAGCAGCGCAGGGATGAGGCTGCGACGAAGTTGAAGACGTTTCTGAGCGAATTGGGTTATGCATAGCTGGCGCAGCTACACAATTCGCGAACTTGTTGGTTCGCCGATTTCGGGGACGCGACCTGCTGGTGGCGTGTCAGAAGATACCGAGGGCGTTCCGAGTCTTGGTGGCGAAAATATCCTTTCAAATGGCGGCGTTGTCTACGACGGTGTGAAGCGAATCACTCGTGCGTTTTTTCGCTCCATGCCGAAGGGGCACCTGCTCCCACGAGATGTGTTGATCAACAAGGACGGCGCGCAAACTGGAAAAGTTGGCATCTATGACGGTCGCTTCGACGAGGCTGCCGTAAACGAGCACCTGTTCATTCTGCGTTCGTCGAATGGTGTCATTGACCAGAGATTGCTCTACTACTATCTCCTGTCGCCGGCAGCGCAGCGCGACATCACGAGGCGAATCACGGGTTCCGCACAGCCGGGGCTGAATAGTCAGTTTGTTGACGCTTGTCGCGTCTCGATCCCAACCAATGACATTGAACAGCAACTCATCGCTGAAATCCTCACCACGATCGACGACGCCATCGTGCACACCGAAGCGCTGATCGTGAAGACGCAGTCCATCAAGGCCGGATTGATGAATGATCTGTTCACACGCGGCGTCACGCCGGAGGGCAAGCTGCGCCCACCGCGCGAGGAAGCACCAGAGCTTTACAAGCAGTCGCCGCTTGGGTGGGTTCCAAAGGAGTGGACAAGCGCGACGTTTGAGGAGCTTCTTGCCAGACGTGTGATTCTGGACATCCAAGATGGAAACCACGGCGAACTGCATCCTAAACGGGAAGACTTTCTTCCCGAAGGGGTTCCTTTCTTGATGGCGGCCGATCTATCAGGAGGGGCTATAGATTTTGATCATTGCGCTCGAATCACGCAAAAACAGTACGACGGCCTGAGAATTGGATTCGCGACAGGAGGCGATATCTTGCTGAGCCATAAGGGCTCGATTGGCGAAACGGCACTTGTGCCGTTCGACATCCACCACGTAATGCTAACTCCTCAGGTTACGTACTATCGTGTCAGACAAGGTTTGCAACTCGTTCCCGACTTTCTCTTGTACTGGATGAGGAATAGTTTTTTTCAGAGTCGGATGAAGAATCTCGCGGCTCAATCCACACGTGACTATGTTGGAATATCTGCGCAAAAGAAACTGCTAGGAATCGTGTTGCCAGACCCATCTGAACAAGAGGTGATTTGCGCAATGGCAGCTTCCTGCCAGGCGAAATTGGACACCGAGGTCGGATCCCTAGCGAAGCTACAGGAAATTAAGCGCGGTTTGATGCCCGACCTACTCACGGGTCGCGTCCGCGTCCCGCTTCCTGCCGAAGCTCGCGAGACTGCTTCCGCCTGATTCGGCACGGACGCGACTTGCAACATACCCAAATCGGGTACTAAGATACCCAAAATGGGTATCAAGCCGCCGGGCAAGAAATCCGCTCACTCCCGCATGCGTTCCCGCGCGAAGACGCGTACGCCCTTACGCACGGGGCTGGCCGATGCGCTGTTCACGGCAACGCAGCAGCGCGTGCTCGGCTTGCTGTTCGGCCAGCCGGATCGCAGTTTCTTCGCCACCGAGCTGATCGCGTTGGCAGGCGCCGGCAGCGGTGCGGTGCAGCGCGAGTTGGGCCGGCTCGAAGAAAGCGGCCTGGTCACGGTGAGCCGCGTCGGCAACCAGAAGCACTACCAAGCCAATGTCGCCGCGCCGATCTTTACCGAGCTATGCGCGATAGTCGCCAAGACGGGGGGACCGGCCGCCGCGCTCCAGGCCGCGCTGGCCACTCTCGGTGCGCGTGTGCGCTTTGCAACGTTGTATGGGTCCGTCGCCAAGGGTACCGATCGCGCGCAAAGCGACATCGACGTGCTCGTCGTCGCTGACAACGTGACGCTGGAACAGCTCTTCGCTGCGCTGGCGCCCGCGGAAAAGCGGCTCGGCCGGCACATCAGCCCGACGTTATATACTCCTGCCGAGTTTCGGCGACGTCGCGCCGGCCGAAATCCATTTCTGGAAAAGGTGCTCGCAGGGGAGCATCGGGTGTTGATCGGGGACGAACATGCCGCTGTCCGCGCTCGATAACCTCGTCCGCACCGGTCAGCTCAAGGGCGAGCCGCCCGCGCAGGCCGAGTTCGACGGCCTGGTCCGTTCCGGCACTCGGCGCCTCAAGGATGCGCAGACCAAGGGGCTGCACATCGAAAGTGCCTTCGATCTGGCCTACAACGCCGCGCATGCCTTGTCGCTCGCCGCGCTGCGCTGGCACGGTTATCGTTCCGACAACCGCTACATCGTATTCCAATGCCTGGTGCACACGTTGCAACTGCCGGCAGAGCAATGGCGCGTGCTCGACGCGGCACACCGCAAGCGCAACGTCGCCGAATACGAGGGCGAACTCGATGTCGATGCGGAACTGCTCGCGGCGCTGATCCGCGTCGCGACGGAAGTGTGCAGGCGAGTTGCCGCGCTGGGATCGGTGCGGGGCTGAAATGTCCGAGTATCTGCACGTCGAAAAACCGTTTCTCGATCAGCTCGCCGCGCTGGGTTGGACTGTCGTCGATCACGGCCAAGGCACGATTCCGGCCGACCCGGCACCGAGCATGCGCACGAGCTTTCGCGAAACCGTGTTGCCCGGCGTGTTCCGCGAAGGCGTGCGCGCGATCAATCGTCTGCCCAATGGCGAAAGCTGGCTGACCGACCGCCAGCTCGACGATCTGCTCGACCAGTTGTTGCGCCAGCCCAACCGCAACCTGCTCGAAGCCAACGAAGCGGCACAGGCGCTGCTGTTCAAGGCGCAGGTCGATCGTAACGAGACGACTGGCGAGGCCGATCCAGTAGTCAGGCTGATCGATTTCGCGCATCCGGAACGCAATCGCTTCCATGTCATCAATCAGTTCCGCATCGACACGCCGGGTTGCGTGAAGTCCTGCATCATTCCGGACATCGTACTGTTCGTGAACGGCATTCCGCTGGTCGTGGTCGAGGCCAAGATCGGCGATGCCAACACGGCCAATCCGCTGCACGCGGCGTTCGAACAACTGCTGCGCTATCGCAATGGCCGCAAGGAGACGATCAAGGCCGGCCTGCGCGAAGGCGAACCACGCCTGTTTTATCCAAACTTGTTGCTCGTGCGCACCTGCGGCGAGAAAGCGGAGTTCGGTACGATCACCTCGGGCCACGAACATTTCTACGCGTGGCAGGACATCTGGCCGGAAGGCAACCGCAAGTATTCGCCGCCCCTCGGCGTGGAGCGCGAGCAGGAGAAGCTGATCCAGGGCCTTCTCACGCCGGCGACGCTGCTCGATGTGCTGCGCACGTGTTCGGTGTTCATGGACACCGATTCGGGCAAGCGCGTGAAAGTGGTGTGCCGCTATCAGCAGTACCGAGCCGCGCGCAAGATCATCGAGCGCCTGCACACTGGCAAGACGCCGCAGGAACGCTCCGGCGTCGTGTGGCACACGCAGGGTTCGGGCAAATCGCTGACGATGGTATTTGCGGCGCGCATGCTGCGTGCGGCAACGGATCTACAGGACTTCAAGATCGTGCTGGTCAATGATCGCATTGACCTTGAAGAACAACTCGCCGAGACGGCCAAGCTGATCGGAGGCCGCGTCAACGTCATCGAGAGTGCCGCAGACTTGCGCGCGCACCTGGCCACGCCGGCGTCGGACGTCAACATGGTGATGATCCACAAGTTCATGGATCGCGATGCGCCGCTGCCGCGCGCCGTGGCGGAGGCGATGGGGCCGTACAAGGCCATTCCTTCCGGCCGCACCTTCGGCGTGGTGAATACGTCCGGTCGCATCGTGCTGATGATCGACGAGGCACACCGCACGCAAGGCGCTTCGGCCGAGAAGACCGGCCTGAGCGACAACATGTTCGAGGCGTTCCCGAACGCGACGCGCATCGCGTTTACGGGCACGCCGCTCATGACCGAGCGCCACGCCGACAAGCGCACCGCCAAGCGCTTCGGCGAATTCATCGATACGTACAAGCTGAAGGATGCAGTGCGCGACGGCGCGACGTTGCAAATCCTCTACGAAGGCCGCACCGCCGACACGGCCCTGAACGACAAACACGGTTTCGATACGAAGTTCGAAGACCTGTTCAAGGAACGCAGCGAGGAAGAAATCCTCGCGATCAAGAAAAAGTACGGCGCCACCGGCGATCTGATGGAGGCCGAGCAGCTGATCGCCGCGAAAGCGCGCGACATGGTCGGGCATTACATCGACAACATTCTGCCGGAGGGCTTCAAGGCGCAGGTGGTGTGCCATTCGAAGCTGGCGGCCGTGCGCTACAAGAAGGCGATCGATGAAGCGCTGCGCGAACGGCTCGATCGTGAGCGCATCAAGGCCAAACCAGATGCCGAGTTGATCCGCCGCATCGAATTTCTGAAAGCCGTAGTCGTGGTATCAGCGGATCCAACCAACGAACCCGCCTTGATTACGCAGGCGCGCCAGGAAGCCAAGCGCTGGAACGCGGTCGAGAACTTCTGCAAGCCGTTCGATTTCGACGACCCGGAAAAAACGCTGACCGGCATAGCGTTCCTCATGGTCTGCGACATGCTGTTGACCGGTTTCGATGCGCCGATCGAGCAGGTGATGTATCTCGACAAGAAGCTGAGCGAGCACAACCTGCTGCAAGCCATCGCGCGCGTGAACCGCGTCAGCGGTAGCAAGAGCCGCGGTTATGTGGTGGATTACGTCGGCCTCGCCAATCATTTGAGCGAGGCGCTGTCGATCTACAGCCAGGAAGATATCGAGGACATCCGCTCGGGCCTGAAGGACAGCCTGAGCGAGCTGCCGATTCTCGAGGAGCGCTATCAGCGACTGTTGCAGCATTTCCGCGAACTGCGGGTATCGAATATCGACGGATTTGTCCGCGATACGTTGGGACGACCCGAGGAAGATATCGCGGTGATCCATGCCGCCGTCACTGCGCTGAAGGACATCAAGGCGCGAGCTGATTTCGAGGTGTACTTCAAGAAATTCCTGCAGAGCCTGAACCTGATCCTGCCGCATCCGTCCGGACATCCGTATCGCGGCGCGGCGCGGCGTTTCGGCTATCTGCTGCAGATGACCAAGGAACGCTACAAGGACGATTCGCTCGACCTTGCCGACGCTGGCGCCAAGGTCAACGAGCTGATCAACGAGCACCTGATCAGCCTGGGCATCAATCCGAAGATTCCGCCGGTCGAACTGTTGTCCGACGACTTTCTTGCGCAGGTGCGCAAGCACGCGCAGGGCGACCCGGAAGCCAAGGCCAGCGAGATGGAGCACGCCATCCGCAAGCACTGCACCGTGCACTTTGACGAAGATCCGGCGTTCTACAAACGCATGAGCGAAAAGTTAGAGCGCCTTATCCGTCAGTACGGGCAGAACTGGGACCTGCTGGCCGATGAATACGAAAAGTTGCGGCAGGAAGCCGTGGCTGGTCGTACTGAAACGGTTGAGGGTCTCGGGCGCGAGGCGACGACGCTGTATGACCACGTCTGTGATCTCGCGTTCGACGGACAGGAGCCTGCGGACGGGGCGAAGCCGAAGCTCAAGAAGCTGATGCAGCGGATTGTCGATGTGCTGCAGGAAACGATCGACGTGCTCGACTTCTGGAAGAAGCCGATCGAGGTGAAGAAGCTGCGCGGTAATATCGACACCGAAATCCTGTTGGCGGACATACCGGCCTTGAACGACAAACACGAGCGCATTGCCGTCGAACTAGTGAAGCTCGCCGAAAAGCGTCACGCGGAGCTGATCAAGTGAATCGCATTCCAGACTACGGCGTCGTGCGGACGAACCGGTCGACAGCGGACATCGTCGTCGAGCGCGACGGCAGCATTCTCGTGCGCGCGCCGAACTGGGTCGACGATTCACAGGTGCGCGACATCGTCGAAGAGAAGCTCGCCTGGATCTACCGTGCACTCGCTGAATGGCGCGACCTCAACGCCACGCGCGTGCTGCGCGAGTTCAAGCCTGGCGAAGGTTTCCTCTACCTCGGCCGCGCCTATCGCCTGCAGTTGGTAGGCGATGGGAATGCTGAGGGCCTGTCGCTACGCAACGGCCGGTTCTGCCTACCGCGTGCTTTGGTCGAGCAAGGCGAACCCGCTCACGCCAAGGTGGCGTTTCAGGACTTTTACGAGGCGAAGGGCAGAGAACGGCTGCCGGCTCGCGTCGCCTACTACGCGCCGAAGGTCGGAGTCGATCCAAACTCCGTTGTAGTGCGCGAACTTGGCAACCGCTGGGCGTCCTGCTCGCATACCGGCGACATCGCCTTTCACTGGAAGTGCATGATGGCGCCGCCTACGATAATCGACTATCTGGTCGTTCATGAGCTTTGCCATTTCCATCATCGTGATCACACGCTGGCGTTCTGGAATGAAGTCGACAAGATTTTGCCGGCATACCGCGAGCGCAAGGAGTGGTTGCGGCGATTTGGGGCGAGGTTGGACGTCTAGAGTCGCCATAGTGGACGAGCCACATGCCAAGTTATAAAAACACTCGACTGGGATGACCGCGATACCTTCAGAACAGATTCTAGGCATCCGTTGGTAGTCGTTGCGCACTGTAAAGGTTTACAGTAAATGGATGTATATGCGCCGGCGCAAGGGGAGTACAGTTGTGATTGTGAGGCTCATGGGGGGAGCGCATGTACAGCACTGTGGAGGTTAACCAACCAGGCGACCTCGCAAAGCTTGAGTCTGTATTGCCTGAAGAATTCAACCCAAAGCATGTCGTCGAATTTCTCGACGGTATGCTGTCGCCCGCCGTTCGCGTATTAGTCGTCGAATACCCATACGTCGACAAGGACTATCGCAGTACGTATTACGCTTTCTACGCAAAGAAGGGGTTGAAGTACGACCATTTTTGCGTCCGGCTGCATTTTTTCGGCGAGGGAGTCTCTCTGACTCCGAACCTCGAACTGCAATGCATCGGGGCCACGCCGGCGAAGCGATACCACGGCTACATGGTACTTCGACCAACTCACATTACTCCGATCGGGCGAACTGTTCTTTCGCCGCAATCTCGAAATGGACACGATGGTGCCACTATCCAGGCAAATCATCACGTACATCTGCTCGGCGAAAAGCTTAGCGTCGAAGGATTTCCCTATATGGAGCAGCACACGGATGTTTCAGTTTGTGCACACGCTGCTTGTTGGAGCATTCTCCGGCACTACAGTCAGAAACATGGAAAGTACGCCGAATTTTTGATCCATGATGTGACGAGAATGGCTGCAAGCAGTGACCCGGGGGGGCTAGTACCTTCACGGGGTATGCACATCGAGCAGGCGTGCCAGGTGTTCTTTCGAGCGGGGTTGTATCCTGATGTGTATCTCAAAGAGGACGCTGCGGACGGTCAGTTCTTCAGGATACTGCACGCCTATGTCGAGTCCGGTTTTCCGGTGTTTGCTGCAATGTTTCGAAAGGCTACGAATGATGACGCGCACGCAGTTGCGGTGATCGGTCATGGCAAGCCAATGCGGGATCAAATGCGTGGACTTCCGCCACCGCTTTTTTCCTGGGATTGCATCAATTCTCTGATTGTTATGGACGACAATCTCTTTCCATACCAACAGATCGACGCTTTGAGTGCCACACCGTATCCACTTTCCGATATCGATGCATTTGTTGTCGCGCTGCCAGAAAAAGTATATTTTTCGGCAGAGACTGTCGAATTAAGAGTGCTGCAAGTCTTGCAGGTCGGAGTTGATGGCTTGGATCTATCGTATTTGGGACAGCCGGTGATCCGATATGTAGTTACGACTGCCGCTAGGTTAAGGTCATACCTGTTGAGCGAAAAATCAGCGATTCCGCCGGATCTATACTGCGCACTTATGGAACTTGCACTGCCCCAGTTTGTGTGGATGGTGCAGCTGTCAACGATTGCTGATTGGGAGTCTAATCGCTGTACCGCCTTCATCTTGATCGACGCTACGGCGAGTGCGTTCGATGAATTCCCATTCATCTTGCTTCACGACAGGAAGTCCGCCATCCTGTACGACCGTGGGCTCGAAGGGGAGATTTGGAGCATCGACTTCGGTGCCACTCAAACCACCAGCCCCGGCGAGTTCAAGAATCCGCTCTGTTACAGGCACTAGGAGAGCCCAGATGGCCGACGACAGAAATCGTCAACGCGAATCATACGGCTTCAAACTTCGTGCTAGCGCTCGGAAGCTAGAAGCGACAGCCCTCGCCCCTTTAATCTCGGATTTCAAGAAGAATGTGCTGCCCGAAATTCGAGACGAGCAGCGTAAGAAAGAAGTTGGTGCAGTAAAGGCGCGGCGGCATCGAATTGACTGATCGTCGTTATTCGCTTTGCCCATTTGCTAACCGGTCGTAGGCCGTCGCAAAGATTGCCTCGAGAGCTTGGGCCGCCTCTGTTGTCAAACGGGGGTCATTCCTGAGAGCGGTTGCCAAGAGCGCACGTGGCTCTTTGCGTGCCTGCGTCTTGGTGGAGACAAGGAATTCCGTGGGTTCCAGCGCCGCCCATTTCGCCAGGCAAATTAGGCTCGGGGCATCTGGACTGCGGCCCTGCGCCATCCGCGAGAGCGTGGAAGTGCTGACCCCTGTCTGATCGGCGACGTCCTTCCATCGCAGATTCCTTGCCTTGACGGTTGCTTCGACAGCCTTGAAAAAGCCTGTAGAGTCAAATAATTGCCTAGGATCTGGCATAGATCTGCTACCTAGATTGCTAAATCGGGATTGACTTGCGTTTGCGCAATTGCTATTGTGAATATCAATTCCACTATAGCAAGTCCGCCTTCGTGCGGCAACTCATTGGAGGTAAGCATGACCACCACCGAAACCGCCTCGGGACAAGCAGCCGCTGAAGCGAAGTCGATCCAGATATTCGTCAATAACAAACCTGTGCAAATGCAACAGAAAGTGGCCACAGGCTTGCAGATAAAAGAAGCAGCGATCGCTCAGCAGGTCAAAATTGAACTTGATTTTGTCCTTTTCGAGGATCTCGGCAACGGTAAGCAGGAGATCGTCGATGACAACAAGGAGGTCAAGCTCCACGAACATCAGCGATTCGAGGCCGTCTCAAATGACGACCACTCCTGAACTCAAAGAAGCAGTCCAGAAGGCGATCGACGACCTGCGCGTTGACTTTCAGCCGACAGAACTCCGAATCGAGGCGGATGCAGAGGGCGGCGCGCGGGTCATGTTTGGTCCTATTTCTTTGGGTCCCCAGTACGTTCAGAGAGACTCGTGGATCGGAGCGCATATTCCTGCGCAAATCCCCTACGCCGATATTTACCCAGTGTTTTTTCGGGGAGACCTAACTCGCGTGGACGGCAAAGCACTAACGGCTCCACTCACCGGTGGGCACACCTTCATGGGTGTCCCTGCGGTTCAAGCGTCCCGTCGAAGCAACAAGCGCGATGCTGCTGTAGAAACTGTCAAGATGAAATTCAAGAAGGTTCTAGTGTGGGTTAACTCACAATGACAGCACGCTGCACACTTCACATGCCGGAGCAAGTCGCCGAGCAAATCTTCCACCATCTCTTCCCTGGCGACGACCGCGAGCATGAACTAGTGCTACTAGCGGGACTAGCCCACATTGGCGACGAGCTTAGGCTTCTCGTGCGGGAGGTGGTGCCAGCTCGTGAGGGATTGGACTGTGGAGTTGGAAAGTACGGTCACAGAACCGTCAAGGCGCATTTCATCCAGCCTCTCGTTCGGCGCGCGCGCGAAGAGCGAAAAGTCTTCCTAAGCGTGCACAATCATGGCGGCACAGACAGCGTGTCGTTTAGTGTCGACGACTGGCAAGCCCATGAGCGAGGCTATCCAGCTCTTCTGGATCTCGCTGATGGCATGCCTGTCGGTGCCATTGTTTTTGCGCAGAACGCGGCGGCGGGCGACATTTGGCTACCTGACGGTCGGCGGCTACAGATCGATGAAACACGCGTCGTGGGTTCGAACGTCGTCAAAATGTATGACTCACCGAAGAAGCGTCCATTCGATCGTACACATGACGAGTTCCACGACCGACAGACGCTCATGTTCGGACGTAAGGGTCAAGAAGAGTTGCGAACAGCACATGTCGGGATTATCGGCGTCGGCGGCGTGGGATCATTGCTGGTCGAATATCTTTCGAGACTTGGCGTAGGAACGTTGTCGATAGTCGACCCAGACCGAATAGAGCCGTCGAATCTGTCCAGAGTAGTTGGTGCGACAAGGTGGGACACCAGATACCCGTTTTCGAACTCTGCAGCTCCAAAGTGGATTCGGCAGCTCGCTCTCAGACGAGCCACACGCAAAGTAGACATAGCTAAGCGAGTCGCACTTACTGCCAACCCAGGGTGTCAGATCCATACGATTTCGGACGACTTTGCGAAGGATTCAATTGCTAGGCAACTACTCGGCTGTGATTTCTTGTTCCTTGCAGCGGATTCGATGCGCGCCCGGCTGGTCTTTAACGCCGTCGTTCAACAGTACTTTATCCCTGGGTTTCAGATAGGCACTCGGATAGAGTCCCATCAGGGTATTGATACGAACGCGTATAGCGTGGTTCGGTGGGTTCTCCCAGGAAGGAACTGCCTATGGTGCTCGGGAATGATTTCGCCACACCAACTTGCAGTCGAGGCAAAGACCGAGGTTGAAGTGCGCGACCAAGCTTATGGATCGAGTGTCCCTAATCCCAGCGTTCTAACAATGAACGCTGTCGGAGCGAGCCACGCCGTCAATGATTTCCTTTTCTCTTACCTCGGTTTATTCCATGCTGGAGTGAAAGCCGATCCCATGAGATGGAAGCATTTTGACCGACAGGTCGTGTATGAAAAATACCCGCCTGACCAAGCGTGCTTGGAGTGCGGCTCGACCGAAAAATCAAGGTTTGGACAAGGCGACTCACTCGGTTTGCCCACTGTTTTTTGAAAACCGGTGTGCCGACAGTTTCGGCTGACGCCGCGTGCAGCCTTCGCGAGCACGCTAGCCACCTGAGAGCGACTGTAGCTCCGAGATCGCTTGGAATTCTGCCAGATAGTCTGCGTGATGCTCGTTCAGCCAGCGAACAATGCGAGCTTTGCTTAGCAGTTTTGCGAGATATGTCTTGGCGACGGTGAGGCAGAGGTTATCGGTTCCATAGGACTCTTCAAGGTACTTCGTCTGCCCCTGAACCACCTCTAGTTCCTTCTCAAGACGCGCGATTTGCTCGCGCGAAATCTTCGGGATCGCCTTCAAATCACTTGAATCGACCAGTTCTTCCCTCGGCGTAGCGCCAAGAATGGTCTTGGCAAATCGCGAACTGTAGTTCTTCATTCCAACGATGAGTTCCGCCGCCTGCATCTGCCGAATCGGCTTCATCTTCTTCAAGAGATCGATGACGACCATCGAACAAGGCTTGTCCGCAAGCAGCTCGGCGACCTCAGGGCATATCCCATCCAAAAGTCGAAAACGACGCCGGACCGTCCATGGATCAAGATTCAGAGCCGCAGCGATCTTTTCCTCGGGTACGCCGCGCTCAACAGCACGCACCACCATCCGGTGTTCCTGAACCGGCGATAGTCGGCTCACACGCTTGTTGTACGTGTAGGCCTCGTCATCCTTCGATACGATGCATTCGACTTCTGTTGCTCCATGATCTTTCAGTGCTTCGATCCTGAGCAGTCCATCCAGCAATAGATATCTATTCTTCGCTTTCTTGTCGGCAACGACCACAGGCAATTCGACAAGGCCCGTCGCTTGGAGTGATGAAACTATCTGTGCGTACTTTCGAGTCTGCTTGAGTGCGACCCGAAATGGCTTGAGCGGCATGATCGCGTCGAGCGAAATCACGCGCGTCTCACGCTCAAATGCGAGCAAGGTCGATAGTTTGGATGGCTGGTTCATACTCTGCGGCTCGACGCCATGCGGTCAGTGAGTGCACGAGGCAGTGTCTCAAGGCCTTCAGCTTGCAGCAGCGCAATGAACGCGCGATCGGCCCGCAGGACGCGCAATGCCTCAACAACGAATAACAGTTTGGTCTGCGCAACATCGGCTTTTTTGGCCAGCAGCTTCTGCTTCTCCACTTCGCGCTCGTAAACGCGCTTCAACTGCTCGGCGGTCAGACGTCGGCTACCGCGCAGCCTATAGGGATTCGTAGCCGACTGCTTGCCTCGACGCGCGCGCTGTTCGAGGAGCCGTCTGACGATAGTGAGTTTTTTGCCGCGCAGCTTGCGCTGCTCGTAGGCTTCCGCAAGCACGGTTTGAACATCCTTGTCTTTGCTCTTGGCTATTTCGACCGCCAGGCTAACCGGGATCATTTCGGCTTCCACGGCAGCGAGAAGGCGTTCCTCTCCGTTTTCGAGCAAGCTCACCACATCAGTGGCCCAGCTCGTAGTGACTCCGACCTTTTCCGCGATTTGTGTTTCGCTGTAGCCGCGCTTGTGAAGGTCTCCGATCTGCCGCATCAGCTCGATCGCGGGATGTTGGCGGCGTGCGATGTTCTCGACCAAGCTCATGATCAGGCAGTCTTCTTCCTTTGCATCGATCACGAGTGCCGGAATTTCTGTTGCCCCGAGTTCTTTGTACGCTTCTAGGCGCCCCTGGCCACAGACGAGATCGAAGCGCGTGCCGTTGCCGGAATCTCTGCGCGTGACAGTGATCGGCCGCTTAAGGCCGATCGCTCCGATGTTATCGATGATCTCGCGGTGCTGCCGTCGGTTGCGCACACGCGGGTTCAGAACTTTGACCTGATCCACGGGGATCATTTCAACAGTGCGCATGAGGACTCCTCCTATGCGGCAGCACTCAATGGAACGCGTTCGACGAGCTCGTAGAGTGGGTCAAGCGTTTCGAACCGGTACGCGTCAAAGCTAACGTCGTTGTGCTCTTCTGCTACTCGTACCGGCCGCAGGGGGCGATCGATGTGCGGGAAGATGTAGTAGTCGAGAACGTCAGACTCATTCGCTGCCATTCGGACAGCAATAGTTATGTCGGGCTTGAGACTTGTATCGAATCGAACACGCCAACGGTATGCGCCGCCGGGCGTGCGAAGACACCGCGCGATGATGATCGACACGGTGATCTCGTCATTCAGCGTCAGCAGGTCGGTACGTTCATCTCGATTCACAAGGCCGCCCGCACCGACGATATCGTCGACAACACGCGTCAGGATTTCCGGTAGCCGTTGGCGCAGGAGGCGATTCACCTCAAGGAAGCGATAATCGCGTGCGGGCTGGAATCCTATCAGCGAATACGCGCGAAGCAGGCCGCCAAAGCGCGTCCGGTAACAGTTGCTCGAAGGAAACCCTTCCTGTTCGTCGATCAAGAGACCGGAAAGCGATCCCGCCCGATCGTAGAGGCCGCGCAACATTCCCAGCATAGCCTCGTCATCCAGACGTCGAGACCGGGCCGCGATGCGCTCATTGGCATCGGAGAAGAGTGCCAAAGAAACTACGGGTTCGAACGCGCTGTTCCGGCGGACCCACATGTCCGGCGTATTTCGTACACGTTTTCGCTTCAGCTTGAACGAGGTTCGGTTGTAAACGTTGTTGCCAACATACTTTTCGTTGATCAGCACCTGGTGAACGGTCCCACGCGTCCACGGGCGACCGAGATCTGTAACGATGCCCGCGGTGTTCAACTCGTTGGCAATTTCTTGCTCCGTCGCGCGCTCGTTGACGAACCGATAATAGATTTGACGTATGGTCGCTATTTCTTCATCAGGACCGGGCACTAGGATTACCCGATCGGTCTGCAGGCTCTTGCGTTCACCTCGATGCAGCTCGCCCTTGGGCTGCCGGCGTTCATCAAGGAGGACTCTGCGCAGACCGAAGCCGGCAGCACCTCCTTGGCGGAATCCGAGTTCGATCAGGCGGCATTGGCCAGCGAAGACCTTGTTGGAAAGCTCGCGGCTGTACTCACCAGCCATGACGCGCTTGACGCTCTTTACGATAACGGCCATGGGATTGCCGTCGTTCTCAAAGGGCTCTGCGCAATAAACGACCTGCATTCCGGCGCGCCGGCAAAGATATTCGTAATAAGCGCTCTCGTCGGCATCCTGGAATCGCCCCCAGCGGCTGATGTCATAGACGAGGATCACTTCGAAATCCGGTCGAACAGGCGCCTGAACATCGGCGATCAGGCGTTGCAGTGCATCGCGACCTTCGAGACTGAGACCACTCTTGCCCTCGTCCGCATACGTCCGCACGATCGTCATACCGTGCTGGTCGGCATACGCCTGGATTGCGTCGCGCTGATTCTCTGTCGAGTAGCGCTGGTGATCAGTCGACATGCGCACGTACTGCGCGGCCGGGATCAGACGTCCGGCCTTTTCAGGATGCTCGTGCCGCGTGTTCATCACTGCCCATGCCCATCAGGCTGGGAGGGATACATATCATCTTACAAAATGTTGGAAAACGTCAATAGATTCCTACGTTTTCAAAAATCGTCTCACTTTTTCCCGCGCGACCGAGGTTTCTTCGTATCCATCGAAGTGGCGAGAGTGAGAAATGCTTTGCGCTGTTCGTCCGCCAACCCTCGAAACGCTTCCAGAAGTCTGATTTCCATCGGTTCAAGGGAACCCGGAAGGCCGTCCGACACCAGCAGCCAGGGATGACAGCTCATTGCTTTCCCCAGACGCTGCAACCATTCCACCGTCAGACGGCGTCTGCCCGTTTCGAGATGACTGATTTGCTGATTGGTCGTGCCGACCCGTTCGGCGAGTGTTTCCAGTGAAAGTGCGCGTGCCTCGCGCATGGCTTTGATTCTATTTCGCACCAACGGCATCCTCGCTATTCATCGGGGTGGGCAGTAGACGGTTGAAGATCGGGGCTGCTTCCACTGCGGTCGCCCACTCAGGCGGACCTTCATTCGGATCGTAGGTCATCAGGTCGACGGCGACCTTTAGATTCCGATACCGGTGCTGCATTCCCGCCGATACAGCTCTCGCTGCTCGTTCGGCCATTGATGGCTCAACACCCAGAGAAATCAGCAACGTTACATGCGTCGGATTTTCCGGCGGGACCATCTCCACTAAATAGGCTTGCTGAACGTAGGGCAGCGAGGAGAGGACTTGCAACAGAGCTGGCTGAAACCACCCTGGCGCGGAAATCGGCATCCGAACGCCGACAGTCCGCTCAGTCTGCGATACCTCGCTTTCGCATCTTGGCAGATCCCCCGTGGCCAAGAGCGCAGCAACTTCTTCGGGGTACAAGACACAGAATGCATCGTTCGGATTGAGCATCAGAGTTGCGCCGAATGTGGCCTGGAGAAAGTCGCGGCCCTTTGCGGCTACGATTTGCGCGTCGGTGCGACCGACAGCTTCCGCCTTAGCTATATCGGTGAAGAACGGCAGCACAGTTGCGCCGTTGTCCGGCCTTGCAAACTGGATGAAGCGGATTCGCCCTGTATCATCCGACAGCGGAATGTGTGCATACACCGTCGCATCCAGCAGCGCGCGGAAGAAAGCGGGTTCTTCTCGCCCGTCGACAATTGCCCGCTGCTGCAGTCTGTCAAGAGTGGACAGTGCCGTGGACGAAACTGGCGGTCTCAAGCTTGCACCTTGAGCGCGGTGACGTTTTTTCACCCTTTCCTCCGGTTAGGTCCCTCAAGTACGAATGAAATCCACCGCCCTTGAATGGATCAATTGTCCTTCTGGGCTGTGAACCGACGGAGTTTCTTGTTGGCGCGATCGACAAACCAAACACCGACAAAGAAGACGAGGCATCCCGCTGCTACGAACCACCCGCGGCGACCATCGCTCGGTAGGAAAATACAAAACAAAAGATCAAAAACCCCTACGAACAGGAGACTTGCTCCGAACCTCCACTGGGCAACGGGTAGTGGCGCTTGTCGCTCTGACACGCGCGGCTCAACAACGGCGAACAGACGTGCGAACAAGCCCGCCTTTCGATCCAAATATTTCATGATGGCTTGCCGCTGACCAGCGTTCAGAGACTGCGGTTTTCGTTCTGCATCGTTCGGAACCATCAGTCGATTCCGCTCACAAGCCTGAAGGTTCGAGCGACAACTTCTGGATCGATCTGCTGGTCGGCACTGAATTGCCGATACAGGTTTTCCAGGAGAGAAAATTTCTTCTTCGTCGATAGGGGCCGATTCCGGCTCGCTGACCACTCTTCGATCAGCTCAAAAATCTCCAGCGCGAAGTCCCAGTCATGTTTTGGTGTTCGTCGACCTGACAGCAGCCATTGCACATCGATACCGCTTTCAATCAGGTTGGCGAAATACTCGCCCGTCGGCATCGAGGCGCCTGCCTCATACGAAATCTGGCTTGCCTTGCTAATGCCGCCCATCTCGGCCATCTCGGCCTGTGTCTTTCGAAGGCGCACGCGCTCAAGCCGCAGACGATCTGCAAAGTTTGATCCGTCTTGACTTTTTGTTTCCATTAGTATCATATTAAGTGAGATCGTACGAAGTTTTCAAGCCTGGAGCTTAGATGACTGATGCGGTTCTGCCAAAGCCAGCTGACGTGCGCGAGCTGTTTCGCGCCGAAGGCACGACGATGACGCGCTGGGCAAAAGCTCGTGGTTTTAGCCGCGAGAGTGTCTACGCGGTGCTGTCGGGACGCTCCAAAGGCGAGCGCGGCGAAGCGCACAAGATCGCGGTTGCTCTCGGGCTCAAGGAAGAGCGCACCGTGCGTCTTACTGAAATGCCCGTCATTTCTGCGCCGTTAATACCAGCAACGGATCGCCTTAGTAGATGACACGAGCGCCCACCAAGCGCTCATTCCAAATCGCTGCCGACGCGGCGAACGAAACTTCCACCCACCCGGGAAAAAAGAAAGCCGTTCCTGCGAAGAACGGCTTTCCTAGGCGTGACTTGATCGGCTCAAGTCTGACCACCCTGCACGGGAGTGTCCTCCCGTCGAGCCTTTTTAGTCAAGCCAACCACCCGTTCTACAGCTCACCACCTGAGCCGGAGGATTGGCATGACTTGTATTTGCGATGCCGGGGTTCGCATCCCGATTTCACGGTGCGCGAGTTCGCGCCGTAAGAGGTTTCGTAGACGCAGCGCGCGACTCTATTCGCCGAAGCGTGAAGCTCGGTGGCGTCGCCATGACCAAGATGAAGGGTCATGACGGCCTCGTGTAACTCCGTTACGACCAACCTGGCCACAGCGCTCCACGCAACTGGCAGCACACACCCCGCACAGGTAACGCAACCCAAACTCGATCGGTCATTGGGAATATCGGGACTATTTGAGCCGAACGTCAGTCAGTGGCCAAGCGCTCTCGGTGCGGATGACGGCGGAGAGAGCCCTTCGATCCTGATCGACCTGCCACCGCTTGGGTCCGTTCGTGCCCGCGAGATCATCAGTCGTTCCCGCACAGTCGCGACCGGGAAATACCCCAGTTGGAAGACAGCGGACCGGCTATTGCATTGGGAATCACCCGAGGAGGCGAAAGCCTTCCGCATGCTCGATGCATGCCCGGCTATCACGAGGTTTGCCGAGCAGCCCTTCAGCATTCGATATTTGCATGACGGTGAGTGGCGCGAACATGTCCCCGACGTGGCTTTCGAAACGTCCTTCGGTGGCCGGGGTGTTCTGGAGATCAAGAGCGCAGTCGACCGGAATCTCGACGACGCCGTTCTCCGCGCGAAGCTTCTCACTCCGCATTTTGCACGTGCAGGATGCCCCTATCTTCTCGTACACCAACGCAGTCTTGACGCGGGCCTCTCTCTCCTGAATTCGAGAGAACTCCTCAAGTTTGGACGCTGCCCGCCATCCGCTAGGGCGCATGAGCAACTCTTGGCGACCCTCGGCGATGGAAGACAGATTGCGATGTCAGATCTGAAGCGTTCACGCATCGATGGCGTTCCCGCCTCTCACGTTGCGGCCCAGCTTGCATTGAGGAACTACCTCACCCTGACCTGGCCGACGTTCGAAAAATGTGAAATCAGATTCTCCACGCGATCAGATGAGAACTTGAAGGAGAGCCTTTTATGGCTACTGCGTGCTTTCGGCGCTATCAACCCATCGTAATCAATGGCAAGACACAAATCCTGCACAGCCGTGTCGAAGACACCTGGCAGCTCAAAGATCCGCAAAACGGGTTGTTTACACATATAACGCAATCGGACTTACTCAGGCATTACGCCGATGGGCAGATCAAGTTCATCATCGGTGGCAAACAACCGGAGGATGCGACGAGGGATCTCTTTCGCTCAGAGCCCCGAGGACGGCCGGAAGAGATTGCGAATGATATTTGGCAGCTTGCGCGCGCCAAGCTGGCATTGGTCAAAGACGTTTGCAATCTTGGCTGGCAGTCTTCCTATCAGAGGCTGCGAATCGCGGAGCTGTGGCCTAAGCTGATAGCCAAACTTCAGAACAAACCGCAAGTCCCCGATGTCAGTACCGTGCATCGATGGTGGACTCGGCTGCAAGAGTACGGATGGGATGGGCGCGCCCTTCTTCCACAGCACTTCAGGAAGGGGCGGCGAAGTACGAAGCTGAAGGGAGAACTCCTCGCATTGGTCGAGGAGGCAGTGGAAGACAAGTATTTGACAGAGGAGCGCCTTCCACGCCTGGACGCGTATGAAGGTGCATGCACACTTGTCGCCGCGCGCAACAACGCCAACAAGTTCGAGCCGCTACCCCTGCCAACCAGAAGGCAAGTCGACGCGTACATCGATTCTCTAGACGCATTCGACGTATGGGCCGCTCGCTATGGGCATCAGGCTGCCATTCGAAAATTCCGGTCAGCCCTGGGCGCCGCAGTTGCTACTGCACCGCTGCAGCGGGTGGAACTCGACCATACGGTGCTCGATGTCATGGTGCTGGATGACG
>Ga0070661_100000751_pt1 | contig 23427 bp, 22 predicted proteins | sample KBSC43metaG_FD_64663 | JGI IMG/M metagenome (GOLD analysis project Ga0070661, IMG submission 64663) | Corn rhizosphere microbial communities from Kellogg Biological Station, Michigan, USA - KBS C4-3 metaG | ecosystem: Host-associated > Plants > Roots > Rhizosphere > Soil ... | reverse complement strand
GCATTTCGCAGGTCAAGGCCGGCACCGTCGACTTCGGAGCGACCGACCAGCCGCTCGCCAGCGATGAGCTTGCAAAGGCGAATCTCGCCCAGTTCCCGATCGTGATCGGCGGCATTGTCGCCGTGGTGAACCTGGCCGGGTTCAAGCCGGGACAATTGAAGCTCACCGGCCCGCTGCTCGCCGACATTTACGCCGGCAAGGTCAAGAGCTGGTCCGACCCGGCCATCGCCAGCGTCAATCCAGGAGCGAAGCTGCCGAGCGCCAACATTGCCGTCGTCCATCGCTCCGACGGCTCTGGGACGACGTTCAACTTCACCCATTACCTCAGCCAGGTGAGCCCGGCGTGGAAGAGCGGGCCGGGCGAGGGAAAGACCGTGTCCTGGCCGACCGGCGTCGGTGGCAAGGGCAACGAAGGGGTTGCCAATTACGTCAAGCAGATCCCCAACTCGATCGGCTACGTCGAATATGCCTATGTCGTGCAGAGCGGCATGGCCTATGCGCAGCTTCAGAACGCGGCCGGCACGTTCGTCAGCCCGAGCGCCGAGACCTTCTCCGACGCGGCCCAGTCGGCAGATTGGGCGAAGGCCAGCGACTTCAACCTGGTGATGACCAACGCCCCAGGCGCGAACGCTTATCCGATCACGGCGACGACCTTCATCCTGATGCCGAAGCAGCCGAAGGACAAAGCGAAGTCCGACGCGGCGCTGAGCTTCTTCCGATATGCGCTGGAGAAGGGCCAGCCGCAGGCCAACAAGCTCGACTATGTCCCGCTTCCCGCCGCCTTGGTGAAGCAGATCGAGACGTACATCGGCGCCAGCCTCAAGTGAGTCCCTCCCCTCCAGCGGCGCCGACGAGCGGCGCCGGCGCTGACCGGCTTTTCGGGCTGGTCACTGCCGGCGCCGCTTGGCTCGTGCTACTCGTTCTGGGCGGGGCCGCAGCGTCGATGGCCTGGGGAGGCCGGCTCGCATTTGAAGCATTCGGCCTGGGCTTCATCACGAGCCGCGACTGGGATGCCGTCTCCGGCAAGTTCGGCGCGCTGGTCCCCATTTACGGGACGCTGGCAACCTCGATCATCGCGCTTGTGATCGCGGTGCCCGTCAGTATCGGCATCGCGCTGATCCTGACGGACATTGCCCCGCGCTGGCTGCGCGCTCCGATCGGCACCGCCGTCGAGCTCCTCGCCGCGATCCCGAGCATCATCTACGGCATGTGGGGCCTGTTCGTGTTCGCGCCGTTCATGGCCGCGCATGTCGAGCCGTGGCTCAGCGACACACTCGGCCCTCTGCCGGTCATCGGGACACTGTTCACCGGACCGCCGATTGGAATCGGCCTGCTGACCGCGTCGATCGTGCTGGGAATCATGATCATCCCGTTCATCACCGCCGTCGCGCGAGACGTGTTCAACGCCGTGCCGACCTCGCTCAGGGAAGCGGCGGTCGCGCTCGGCTCGACTCGCTGGGAAATCCTCAGCCGCGTGACGCTTCCCTACACGCGCTCGGCGATCATCGGCGCGATCTTCCTCGGCCTCGGCCGGGCGCTCGGCGAGACGATGGCAGTGACCTTCGTGCTCGGCAATGCGCACGATCTCTCGGCATCGCTGCTGATGCCGAGCAACTCGATCGCTGCTGCGATCGCCAACGAATTCACCGAGGCGGACAGCGATCTCTACCGCTCGTCGCTGATCGCGCTCGCTTTCCTTCTGTTCGTCGTCACCTTTCTCGTGCTCGCCGCCGCCAAGTTGATGCTGATGCGCATCGGCCGCACGCACGGAAGGACGCACTGATGCGGCTCCGGCGCCAGCTGACGGACATCGCCGCCTCGCTCTTCGCTCTTGCCGCGACTGTGTTCGGCCTGACCTGGCTGGTGTGGATTTTGTGGACCACCGTGGTCGAAGGCGCTGCCGCGATTTCGCCGGCGCTGTTCACCGAAATGACTCCGCCGCCGGGGTCAAGCGGCGGCCTGCTCAATGCTTTCTACGGAAGCGCGGTCATGGTCCTGCTTGCGCTCGCCATCGGCACCCCGCTCGGGATCGCGGCCGGCACCTATCTCGCCGAGCACGGCCGTCACTCGCGCCTTGCGGCCACGGTCAGCTTCCTCAACGACATCCTGCTGAGCGCGCCGTCGATTGTCATCGGGCTGTTCGTCTATGAGCTTGTGGTGCGCCCGGCTGGGCACTTCTCCGGATTCGCCGGAGCGCTTGCGCTCGCGATGATCCTGTTGCCGATCGTCGTCCGGACCACCGACGAGGCGCTGCGGCTGGTTCCCAACCAGATGCGCGAGGCGGCTTTCGCGCTCGGCATGCCGGCGTGGCGGGTCACCTCGCGGATCATCTACAAGTCCGCGCTCAGCGGGATCGTGACCGGCGTCCTGCTTGGCCTCGCACGCATCGCCGGAGAGACGGCCCCGCTGCTGTTCACGGCGCTCAACAACCAATTCTGGAGCGCGAGCATGGCCCAGCCGCTGGCCAACGTGCCGGTCGTCATCTTCCAATATGCAATGAGCCCGTATGACGAGTGGCACGCGCTCGCCTGGGCCGGCGCGCTCGTCCTCACAATCTTTGTCCTGGGATTGAACCTCATGGTGCGCTTCTTCGCCCGCAAGGGGAGCAAATGATCGAACTTCTCGACCGCCGCGCCGACGAAGCGGCCGGTGCCGCGTCGCCGCCCAAGATCGACGTTCGCGGTCTCGAATTTTTTTACGGCAAGTCCCAGGCTCTCAAATCGGTCCATCTCGCCGTCCCCGCAAATGCCGTGACGGCGATCATCGGCCCGTCCGGATGCGGCAAATCGACGCTGCTGCGGACCATCAACCGCATCTACGAACTCTATCCGGACCAGCGCGCGGCCGGAGAGATCGTCATCGACGGCCGCAACATTCTCGATCCGCGCTACCCGCTCTCAACGCTCCGCCGCTGCGTCGGCATGGTCTTCCAGAAGCCGACGCCGTTCGCGACCAGCATTCGGAAGAACGTCGCCTTCGCTCTCTCTTATTACGAGCGGCTGCCGAAGGCGGAGCTCTCCGACAGGACCGAGGACGCGCTCCGCCAGGCGGCGCTGTGGGACGAGGTCAAGGACAAGCTGGACGCGAGCGCGCTGTCGCTTTCGGGCGGGCAGCAGCAGCGCCTGTGCATCGCGCGCACCCTCGCGGTCCGGCCTGAGATCATCCTGCTCGACGAGCCGACCTCCGCGCTCGACCCGATCTCGACCGCGAAGATCGAGGAGCTGATCCACGAGCTTCGCCAGCGCTTCACGATCGTGATCGTGACCCACAACATGCAGCAGGCGGCGCGAGTCTCGCAGCGCACCGCCTTCTTCCATCTCGGCGAGCTGATCGAGGTCGGCGACACCTCGCAGATCTTCACCAACCCCCACGTCCAGCGGACGCAGGACTATATCACCGGCCGATACGGCTGAGCGGAGCGCATCCCATGCCCCAACCCCACGGACACACGCTGAAAGCCTTCGACCGGGACATGGCGGAGCTTCGCGGGCTCATCACCGACATGGGCGCCTTTGCCGAAGCCGCGATCGAGGAGGCGATGCGCTGCCTTGTCGAGCGTGATCGCGAAGCGGCTCACGTGCTCGTCGAAGCCGACGTCCAGCTCGACGAGCTCGAGGCCGAAGCCGAACGCCGCGTGGTTGAGCTGATCGCGCTTCGGGCGCCCATGGCCGACGACCTCCGCGACGCCATCGCCGCGCTCAAGATCGCCGGCGTGGTCGAGCGGATCGGCGACTATGCCAAGAATATCGCGCGCCGAGTCCGGCGCCTTCCCCCGAAAGGAGAGATCGAGCCGCTGTCGCTGCTCCCGGAGATGGCGAAGATCGCCTCGGCCATGGTGCACGACGTGCTTACCGCATTCCTCGAGCGCGATGCCGACAAGGCCGTAGCGGTATGCCGCCGCGACGATGCCGTCGACGACTTTTACGAGAGCATCTTCCGGACATTGCTGACCTACATGATGGAAGATCCGCAGAATATCGGCCCGTCGACGACGCTTCTGTTCGTCGCCAAGAACCTCGAGCGCATCGGCGACCATGCGACCAACATCGCCGAAATGGTCTATTACGCCGCGACCGGCGAGCGGCTTGTCGACGGTGGGGATTGATCTGAGTCACAAAAGTGCAGCCGGGCTGCAATAAGCGCGTCTCGCGGGCGGCTTAATCCGGGCTTCGACGGGAGTTTCCCCGCAATGGCTCGCGGTTACGAGGTAGGCATGAAATCGACGGCATTTGGTTTGGCTTTGATGGCGGCTGCGGTCGTATTTTCCGCTCCCGCCTCGGCTGCGACATCCGATTCCCAAATCTGGGGAAACGCAGCTGTCACGGTCAAGCTCAACGACCACTGGCGGCTGCAGGAAGAGGGCACCGTCCGCTTCAGCGACAAGCGCAACGGCCTCTACGAAATCGAGTCCAACACTTTGCTCGGCTACCGCCTGAACAAGGTCGTCACCGTGTGGGCGGGCTACACGCACAACCCGCAATATTCGGGCGGTGACTTCACCGTGATGGAGCATCGCGCGCGCGAGCAAGTCACCTTCGACGGCTTCGCCAAACTCGGGAAGGGCAAGCTCAACGGCCGAGTCCGCTTCGAGCAGCGCTGGCGCGAGAATGTGGACGGGACGGGCTGGCGCGTCCGGCCCTATCTCAAATATTCGGTACCCATTGCCGGCAAGACCGCGCTCAACCTCAGCACCGAGCCCTTCTTCAACCTCAACACGACCCCGTTCCAGCGCCGAACCGGCCTCGACCGGGTTCGCAACCTGGTCACGGTCTCGACGCCGCTTACCAAGACCCTGACCGGCGAGCTCGGCTACATGAACCAGCACGGCTTCGTCCGCGGCGGCCCCGACACCAGCGACAATATCGCTTACTTCGGCCTGGGGCTCAGTCTGTGATGCGAAACGCGCCAATGCGCGGCTGAAACAATGTCGCGCTTCAGCGCGTTACGGGGCACGAAACAGAGGGCCGTGCCATGCGTAAAACAGCCTGCGCAGCGATAATCGCGCTTCTTTCCCTTTCCGCCTGCAAGACCGCTTCGTCCGCAGTCGACGGCGTGAAGAGCGCCGGGAGCGCGGTCGCCGACGGCGTCTCGAGTGTCCCTTCGCTCGTCAACGTCAACTTGTCGAACGTGCTCAACAATCTCGCGCTCGACCTCAAGATCGACAAGGCGAACATCCCGATCAACGCGCAGATCCCGATCAACATCGCGGCCAATGTCTGCGGCGTTTCGATCAACGTGCTGTCCATCGGCGCCGGCGGCGGCTCGAGCCAGGGCTGCACCGCCAACTCCATCTCGCCGGAGCTGAAGCAATATATCCAGGAGCAGCTTGCCGCGAACGGCAATGTCGGCGGCGGCGCCCAGACCACGACCGGCGCGACCACCACCACCGCGCCGACCACCACAACACCGACCACCACGACTCCAACGCAGCCCCAGCCGACGGAGCCGCAGCCGACCACTCCCCAATCCTAGTCCAGGAGGTTTTTCATGACCGCACGTTCAGCGATCTGGGCGACCGTAGCCATTGCCGCGCTCGGCGTGGCCGCATGCAAGACTCAGAATACCGCGCCGAGCTCGGCCGGCGAGGTCAGCGCCGGGTCTCCAACTCCCGCGCCCAGTGGCGGCGCCAGTAGCGGCGGCACGAGCATTCCCACGCTCGTCAGCGTCAACCTCCAGAACGTGCTCAACGACCTGTCGGTCTCGCTCAAGGTCAACCGCGACAATATCCCGGTGACGGCGCAGGTCCCGATCGCCGTCGCGGCCAGCGTTTGCGGAGTCTCGGTCGACGTCATCGCTGCATCGGCGGCGAACGGCCATGCGAGCTGCACCGCGACGACGACCTCGCCGCAGCTGACCCAGGCGGTTCAGCAGCAAATCGCGTCGGGCGGCTCGGTTACCGGCGGCGACCAGACGATGGGCGGAGCGACGACCAACAACCAGATGTGAGCTAGTCGAAGCAGGCGCTCAGCGCCTCTTCGACCTGATCGATCGTATAGGGCTTCTGGAGCCGCGGCCGGTCGTGCCATTTCTCCGGCATGTGCCAGTCGGCGTAGCCGCTGGTGAGCACGAACGGGACCTTGCGCTCGGCGAGGGTGTCGCACAGCGCGAAGATGCGCTCGCCGCGGATGTGAACGTCGAGAAGCGCAGCATCGAACCCGCCCGCATCGACCAGCTCGCGCGCTGCGGCCATGTTCGGCGCCGGTCCGATGACCCTGCATCCAAGATCGTCGAGAATGTCCGCAGTGAACGGCCCGACGACGGGGGAATCCTCAACGACGAGAATCCGTCGCCCGGCGACGCGGGAGCTCAGGCTGCCCGTCGGACGCTCAGTGGACGAATCTCGCGACGACATCGCGGTATGAACGCGAGACCTTCACCTGCGCTCCGGAGTCGAGCACCAAAAAGCATTCGCCGTTGGTGTGCGGCTTCACTTGCCGAACGAGGTCGAGGTTGACGATGGTCGAGCGGTGCACCCGCTGGAAGCGCCGCGGGTCGAGCCTCTTTTCGAGGTCCTTCATCGTCTCGCGAAGGATCAGCGTGTTGTCGCCCGTCTGGATGCACATGTAGTCGCCGGCCGCATCGATCCGCTCGATGGTGTCGACGTCGACCCGGAAAATCTGGCCCTGGTCCTTGATGTTGATCATCTTCTCGTAGCGGTTGGTGGCATGGGCGTCGGGCGTGGCCTCGGCCAGCTCCTCCGCCGCCTCGGGGGCGTGCTCGGCGAGCGCCTCCTTGAGCCGCCCGACTTCCTCCGCGCCGCGCTTCTCGTTGAGACGCTGGCGAACCCGGTCCATCGTCGCCGCGAGGCGGTCCTCGTCGACCGGCTTCATCAGATAATCGACCGCCTGCGCATCGAAGGCGCGGAGCGCGTGATCGCCATAGGCCGTCACGAACACGAACAACGGCGGTTCGACGTCCATCAGACCCTGGATCACCGAGAAGCCGTCGAAGCCGGGCATCTGGATGTCGAGGAAGACGAGATCGGGCTTGTTGGTCTTGATCTGGCGGATCGCCTCGCGACCGTTCGCCGCCGTCGCCACGATCTCGACGTCGTCAAAGGCCTGCAGCCGAAGCTGCAGCCCCTGCGTTGCAAGCGGCTCGTCGTCGACCAGGATGGTCCGGATGGTCATCAGGCAGTCTCTCCGGTTTCAAAGGGAATTTCGAGGATAACGCTGAAGCCGCCGCGCTCGTTCTGTCTGGTGTCGAAACGGTGCGCGGCGCCATAGGCCTGCGACAGTCGGTCCCGAATGTTCGCCAGTCCGACGCCCGTCGACGGACTGGCGGCGAAATCCGCCCCCTCGCCGCTGCCGTTGTCGGCCACTTCGATCCTGACCGCCTGGCCCTCGCGCGACGCAGTAATCCAGATGTCGGCGCCGTTCTCCGCCGGGGTGACCGCATATTTGATCGCATTCTCGATCAGCGGCTGGAGGAGGAGCGAGGGCAAGCGCGCGCCGATCGTCTCGGATTCGATCTTGAAGTGAGGGCGCAAGCGGTCCTCGAACCGCATCTTCTCGATTTCGAGATAGAGTTTCAGCGTCTCGACTTCCTGCGCAAGAGTCACCTTTGCCGTCGGCTCATTAACCAGCGTGTAACGGAGGAACGAGGAGAGCCGAGCGAGCATCGCATTGGCGCGCTCGGTCTGCTTCAGGAGGACCAGCGTCGAGATCGAATTCAGCGTATTGAACAGGAAGTGGGGGTTGAGCTGGTAGCGCAGCATCGCGAGCTGCGCCGTCGACGCCTGGCTCTCCAATCGCTCGCGCAGGCGGATCTGGTCCTCGAGCAGGAGGAAGTAGTTGATTCCGTAATAGAGCGAGGTCCACGCGGCGAGCAGCGCGAAGTTGAGCAACAGCGCGCCGAGATAGGCGACTCCTTCGGGCTTGAACTGAGGCTTGAGGAAGGTCGCGACGCTCCACGTCTCGATCACCGAGAAGACGCCCGCCGCGATGACCACCGCGGCCAGCGATAGCACCAGAGTCCATACCGGCTTCATCTGGATGAGCCGGCGGAACAGCGAGGCCAGGAGCAAGGTCAGCGAATAGCCGGTCGCGGTCAGCAGCAGCGTGTGGACGAGCAGCATCCAGCCGAGGTTGTTGGCAATGCCGGACAGCGTCCTCAGGAAGAAATAGCCGCTCCAGCCGATCGACTGCAGGATCCAGAACGCGCGATTCTTGTCTTCGAAGAAAGGCCGGTTGAGCCCAATGCCTCGGGCGATCGGATCGGCCGGCGAGCGGATCTTCGGGCCGTCGGCCGCGCGCCGTGGGGCCGTCGCCCGCCGATCCAGGGTCGCGCTGTCGGTCGCCATGGTGAAGCATATAAAGAGGCTTCCCCGTCATTGCGAGGCGGGGCGGAGCGCGTCCGGTCTTAACCTGTGTTACGATGAAAGACTGATGCGGACGAAAAAACGTCCGCACTTAACGGTGCTTCAACCCTCTTTGGCTAATCCGGCATTCTCACGTGGATCAGCCAGCGGATGTACGAAGCACCAGATCGCTATAAGCGCTTGATTTCGGCTCGACTTCCCGGCGGCGAGTCCGCAGGGCTCGTCGCCAATGACGGCGAATCGGAGACGTCGCCGCTTCGTGACGTCCAGCTGATCTCGCGCGCGCATCTCGCCCCCTTCTTCGCCGCCGCGAACGTCGTCGCCGCTTTGATGATGGCCGCCAACCTGTGGTCTTCGATCGGGCCGACCTGGCTTCTCCCCTGGGTGGGAGCCGTCGCCGCGCTCAATTTCGGTGCGATGCAGCTGGCAAGGACACAATCGGTCACCTGCGTTGGCCGCTCGGGCCGGCGGGTGCCGATGTGGATGATGGTCGGCGAAGTCACCGTCCGGGCGATCGTCTGGCTCAGCGTTCCGCTCTACCTCTTCCCTTCGCTCGATCCCGGAAGCCAGGTCATCGCCGCCTCGGTCATGGCCGGGCTTGGTATTGGCGCCTTGGGGCTGGTCGTTATTCCGCCCTGCGCGACCGCCTGGATGATCTCGTTCACCGCGGGCGTGGGCGGAGCGCTGCTGCTCGGCCGCGACACGGTTCCGTTCCAGCACATGCTGTCGATCGTCTTCACGCTCGGCGTCTCGATCTTCGGCGTGCTCACCGTCGCGCGCTGGGCGTTTCATCAGATCAAGACCAACGCGGACGTCGGCAGCCAGAGCGAGAGCGCGAGCCTGCTGCTCCAGGAATATGAGCAGCGCGGCGTCGGCTGGCTATGGCAGGTCGATGGCGAAAATCGCGTCAGCTACATCAGCTCGCGAATGAGTGCGTTGCTCGGCAGGCCTGCGAACCAGGTTCTCGGCCACTCGCTGCCTTCGCTTCTCGGCGGGCATGCCGAGCTTGGCCGAATGCTGCTCGAGAAAAAGCCGTTCAATGCGCTCGAGATGGAATTGAAAACTCCGCGCGGCGTGCGCTGGATTTCGATCGCCGGCGACCCGATCGTCGATACCGCCGGTCGTTTCGAGGGGTTCCGCGGAGTCGGCTCCGACATCACCGAGATCCGCCAGACGCAGGAGCGGCTGACCCATCTCGCCAACGTCGACGTGCTGTCGGGGCTTCCGAACCGCGGCCGGGTCCGCCAGCTTCTCGGCGAGGCGTTGCGCGGCGCCACGACGGGCAATGTGCCGTGCGCGATCATGTTCCTCGACCTCGACGGGTTCAAGCCGGTCAACGACACCTTTGGCCATCCCAAGGGCGACGCGGTGCTTCGTGCGGTCGCCAAGCGGCTTGTCGACGAAGTGGGCGACCACGGCGAGGTCGGCCGCATGGGCGGCGACGAGTTCGCCATCGTCATTCCCGACGCTCAGAGCCGGCGCAACGTCGAGCATCTCGCGGATCGCATCATCGTCGCGATCAAGGAGCCATATCTCATCGACCAGATCGAGATTTCGATCGGCGTGTCGATCGGCTGCGCCTTCGGGCCGATCGATGGCGCCACCGTCGACGACCTCATCCTCAAGGCCGACCTCGCGCTCTACCAGGCGAAGGACGCCGGCCGCGGAGTCGCGCGCTACTTCTCGTCCGAGCTTCAGTCGGAGCAGGAAGACCGCGTGCGGATGGAATCCGACCTTCGCAGCGCGATCGCGTCGAAGCAGTTCCACCTTGTCTTCCAGCCGCTGATCAACGCCAAGACCCAGAAGCTGATCGGGTTCGAAGCGCTGATCCGCTGGAACCATCCGAAGCGCGGTTTCGTCCCGCCCAACGTCTTCATCCCCGTCGCCGAGGAAACCGGGCTGATGCCGGCGATCGGCGAGTGGGTGATCGACGAGGCATGCCGCGCCGCCGCGAGCTGGCCGGAGCCGATTACGGTCGCGCTCAACATCAGCCCGAAGCAGATCGTGTCGCCGGCGCTTCCCAACATCGTCAGCGAATGCCTCGCCCGCTACAAGCTGCCGGGCAATCGCATCGAGCTCGAGGTGACCGAGGGCGTGTTTCTTGGGGACAATGGGTCGACGCTCGATGTCCTGAAGCGTCTGCGCGCGCTCGGAGTCGGAATCGCGCTCGACGATTTCGGCACTGGCTATTCCTCGATCGGCTATCTGAACAAGGCGGTCTTCCACAAATTGAAGATCGACGGCAGCTTCGTCCGCGAGGCGGGGTCGCGGCCCGAGAACGTCGCGATCATTCAGTCGATCGTCCAGCTCGCGAAGAGCTTCCGCATGTCGATCACCGCCGAAGGCGTGGAGACCGCCGAGGATTTCGAGCGGATGCGCGATCTCGGCTGCGACACGATCCAGGGCTATCTGTTCGGACGGCCGCTTCCCTACGAGCGCGCGAACCAGATGATCGTCGGCCTGAGCCCCAAAAGGATGGCCGGCTAAGCCCTTCGAAACAGCGGCTTTCGCCGGCTGCGCGTTCAGTCTAAGCTTGCCCGGCATTTGCTCGGGGGAGCTTGCGCTGAACTTGGGGAGCTTCCACGCCACTTTCAGGTATCAGAGCGGTCGCGTCATCGCGCTTGGCCGGGCGATGCTGTCGCTGTCGTTCCTGCTCTCGATCTGGATGGATCGGACCCAGCCGGCCGACTCGCCACAGCGGACTTACGCGCTGCTGCTCGTTTATGTTCTGTTCGCCGTCGTGGTCGCGGCGGTTACCTGGCGCAACTGGTGGCTCGATGCGCGCATCGCGGTTCCCGCCCACTTCGTCGACATGGCGGTCTTCACCGCGATCATCTTCTCGATCAACGGCTACACCAGCCCATTCTTCCTGTTCTTCATCCTGCCCTTGCTCTCGGCCGCAATCCGGTGGGGTTGGCGGGAGACCGCGCTCACTGCGGCGGCTCTGGTGCTCTTCTACATCACCGCCGGGCTGCTGGTTGCCGGAAGCCACGTGTTCGAGCTTCAGCGCTTCGTCACGCGCAGCGGTCACCTGGTGATCCTTTCCGCAGTGCTGATCTGGTTCGGAATGCACCAACAATTCACGCGTCTCTTCCTGGGCGTGGACGAGCTCGATCGGCGCCTCGGCGGGGAGGAGGATCCGATCGGGCAGGCGCTGATCATGGCGATGCACTCGGCGCGCGCGCGCTCCGGCGCCCTGCTGCTCGGTGCCGGCGGCGAAGGCCGCGCGTCGGGCTTGCGCATTGTCGGTCCGGCGGCGTCGCCGGTGGGCGTCGACCGGCCTCTCATCACGCCCAACGTTCCGGTCGTCCTGTTCGACATTGCGAAGGACCGGTCGCTGACCCGGCAGGCCAATGGCCAATACCGGTTCCTGCCAGCCTCGCGGGTCCTCGATTCGGAGGCGCTCCGCCAGCTCGGCGCGGGCGAGGGCTTCGTCACGTCGGTCGCAACCGGGACTCAGCGCGGCTGGCTCGTGCTGTGGGACGTTCCCGACCTCTCGATCGACTTCCTCGACCTGGGACAGGAGATCGGACATGCGGCCGGCGCGGTGCTCGACCGCAACGCGCTTCTCGCCGCGATCGAGGAGGGCGCCGCGGCCCGCACCCGGCTCGCTTTGGCACGGGACGTCCACGACAGCGTCGTGCAGTTCCTTGCGGGTGCCGCATTCCGCGTCGAAGCGATCATCCGCGGTTCTCGCGCCGGGAGAGAGTCCGAGACCGATCTGCAAGAACTGAAGCGCCTGCTGATCGAGGAGCAGGGCGAGATTCGAAGCTTCGTTTCGGCGCTTCGTCGTGGCCGTGGCCTCGAACTCACCGAAGCCGTCGAGGAGCTCCGATCGCTCGCTCGCCGGCTCGGGCGTCAATGGTCGATCGATTGCCACGTCGACGGCAGCGAAGATGGCCCGTCGATCCCGATTCGCCTCCAGCTCGACATCGAGCAGCTCCTGCGCGAAGCCGTCGCCAACGCCGTCCGCCACGGCAAGGCAAGCCGCGTCGATGTCGCCGTCGGCGTCGACGACGACCAGTTCCGGCTCGAGGTGAAGGACAATGGGTCCGGCTTCCTGCCGGCGAAAGGCAAGGCGGCGATCGAACCCTGGTCGTTGAAGGAGCGGGTCGATCGCGCGCGGGGCTCGCTCTCGCTTCGTTCCGAGCCCGGCTGCACCAATGTTCTCATCACCCTTCCACTCACAGGAGCGGCCGCATGACCCGAGTATTGCTTGCCGATGACCATCCGATGATCGGCGCCGCGCTCGACGTGCTTCTGCGCGGGACGGACTACGAGTTGATTGGCCGCGCCCGCAGCGGCTCGGACGCGCTCGCGCAGGTCCAGAAGCTGAAGCCCGACCTGCTGCTCCTCGACGTCAACATGCCCGACGGCTCGGGCCTGGAAGTCCTGCAGAAGCTGCGGGAAAGCCGGCGGGCGCCCGCTGTCGTCATGCTGACGGCGGGGATGAACGACACGCAGCTGCTTTCCGCCGACCGCCTTGCGGCTGAGGGCATGGTGCTCAAGACCTCCGATCCCGCGCTTCTGATCGAGTGCATGGAGAAGGTTCGAAAAGGCGAGCGGTGGGTCGACCCCGAGATTGCCGAGCGGCTGAGCCACGCGAAAGATCGCGCCTCCCACTCGCCGTCGCTGACTCCGCGAGAGCGCGAACTCGTCGACCTCGTCCGGCAGGGACTCCGCAACCGCGACATCGGGGCGAAGCTCGGCGTCACCGAAGGCACGGTCAAAGTCTATCTCCACGCCATCTTCGACAAGATCGGGGTGGACAACCGTACCGAGCTCGCGATGCGCGCCGCCGACCTGCTTGGCTAGCAGGTACGACGATTCTGCCGGTCGAACCTGAACGGCATTTCGGCTAACGTACAGCTTGCGATAATATATCATGGCGTTAAGCGGGACCGAACTGAACGAGGTTCGAGTCCCTGTGAAATTCGAGATGATACCGCTGGCAGCGGTTGCTGCCGCCATTCCCGTTCCGCTGTCCGCGCAGCCCGCGCCAGCCGCGAAGACGCTCGCCGACACCGGCGGTGGGGCGAGCGCTTCGGCGGCTGAGGCGCCGCCGGTCCCCGGCGATGCCAAGGCCGCGCATCCCGACGAGGATCAGGCCATCGTCATCACCGGCATCAAACGCCCTGCCGGCGATATTCTCGGCGGGGTCTCGGTGGTCGACACGCAGGCGCTCCAGCGCACCGCACGGCCGAGCATCGGTGAGACTCTGGCGAGCCAGCCCGGCGTCACCGCCTCGAGCTTCGGTCCGACCGCGTCGCGACCCATCCTCCGCGGCCTTTCAGGCGAGCGCGTCCGAATCCTCGTCGACGGAATCGGCACGCTCGACATGTCGTCGTCGGACCCGGACCACCAGGTGACGATCAACCCGCTGACAGCCGAGCGGATCGAGGTCTTGCGCGGCCCTTCCGCCTTGCTGTTCGGCTCATCCGCGATCGGCGGCGTCGTTAATGTCATCGACACGCGCATCCCGCGCAGCGTCCCCACCGAGCCGGTGCGGGTGAACGCCTTGGCCGAATTCGGCAGCGCCGCGAATGAGCGGTCGGGCAATCTCTCGGTCGATGTGCCGATCGGCGGTCATTTCGTCGCCCATGCCGATGGCGCCTATTCGAAATTCGACGACCTTCGAATCGGCGGCTTCGTCCTGTCGAAGCCGCTGCGCGAGGAGGCGCTCGCCAGCCCCGATCCCGACATTCGTGGGCTCGCCGATCTCAAGGGCACGCTGCCGAACACCGCCGGCACCATCGGCGATATCGCCGGCGGCTTCGCTTTTGTGAACGGCGAGACGAACATCGGCATCTCGATCAGCCACCACACCTTCCGTTACGGCGTGCCGATCCGCTTCTCGCTCGATCCGGCGGAAGAGGCCGAACAGCCCACCATTGACGGTCGCCAGACCCGCGCCGACCTCCGCGCCAACGTCGCGCTCGGCGGCGCGTTCAAGCTGTTCGAGTTCCGCGGCGGCATCTCGAAATACCATCATGACGAGCTGACCCCCGAAGGCGACGTCGACTCAAGCTTCTTCACCCATGGCGGCGAGATCCGCGGCGACCTCGTCCAGAACGACCGCGCCGGCTGGGGCGGGACGAGCGGAGTCCAATATCTCAACACCAACGTTCACCTGAGCGGCGAAGAGAAATATCTACCGGACAGCACGAGCCGGCAGCTCGGCTTCTTCTCCTTGCAATCGTTCGTTCGCGGGCCGATCCGGTTCGAGGCGGGCTTCCGCGTCGAATCGGCGCACCTCGACGCCGACGCGGACCCGCAGATCGCAGCCAACGGCGGTTTGATCGGCACCGTGCCGATCTCCGCCAGCTTCACACCGATCTCCGCTTCGATCGGTGCCAACTACGAGTTCGCGACCGGTTGGAGAGCCGGCCTCTCGCTATCGCACAGCGAACGCGCGCCCGCGATCGACGAGCTGTTCGCCAACGGTCCGCACGGCGGCAGCGAGACGTTCGAGATCGGCGACCCGACCCTCGGCAAGGAAGCGAGCAACGCGATCGAGCTCAGCCTCCATCGCACCACGGGGCCCGTGCACGTCCAGGGCAGCCTCTATTACAGCCGCTTCTCCAACTTCATCTTCCAGGCTCCGACCGGCGCGGCGCGGGACGGCTTGCCGGTCTTCTCCTATCGCGAAGGCAAGGCGAATTATTCCGGGTTCGAGCTGCAGGCCGACGCGCGTCTCGGCAAGGCGCTCGGAATCGACTGGGGCGGCGAGCTCGTGACGGACGCCGTCCGAGCGACGATCAAGGGCTTCGGCCCCGCACCGCTGATCCCCCCGCTTCGCGTCATCGGCGCGCTCACCGGCTCGCGCGGGCAGGTCGATGGGCGAATCGAGGTTGAGCGCGATTTCGCGCACGACCGCACGGCTCCGATCGAGACCTCGACCCCCGGGTTCACGCTGGTGAACGCGTCGCTCGATTGGCACCCCTTCGCGGCCAATCCGGAACTCACTCTTTCGCTCCAGGGCAACAATCTGTTCGATGTCGACGCCCGGCGGAGCACCAGCATCCTCAAGGATTACGCGCCGCTCGCCGGCCGCGACATCCGCTTGAGTGCGCGGGTCGCCTTCTAGGCGGAAACCGTGCCGGAGGGATGCCGCCCGGGGCGCTGCGGCAAGAGCAGGATCAGGGCGACGATGACGATGGCGAGCACCGCAGATGCGAGCGGCCTGCTCCAGTCGAGCCCGCCATTGGCGACCGGCTTGTCGAGGAAATCGCCGACCGTCGCGCCGAGCGGGCGGGTCAGGATGAAGGCGGCCCAGAACAGCACGACCCTGCTCGTCCGCGTCGTGAAATAGAGGATCGCGAGCACCGCGAGCCCCGCGCCGAACACCAGCGCGCCTCCCGAATAGCCGAGCCCCGCATCCGCGATCCAGTCGCCGAGCGCAGTCCCGAGCGTCTGGGAGAAGGTGATGGTGATCCAGTAGAAAGTCTCTTCGCGCGGGCCGGTGATGCTGTTGACGTCGACCGTGCCGAGCGTCCGTCGCCAGGCGAACAGCGACAGCATGACGCAAGCGAAGAGGAGCAGGGACCCACCGGGATAGCCGATTCCGAGCGACCGATCGGCGAAGTCCGCGAGCGTCGTCCCGCAGGTGGTCGAGGCGACGATCGTTGCCCAGAAAAGCCACGGATTGAATTTCCGCGCCTTGATCTGGGCGAAGACGAGCAAAATCAGCAGGATCCCGAAGATCGCCGTGCCAATCAAATAGCCACCCGGCACGGCATTGTCCGTGGTCTCGCCGAGCCAGGACATCGTGACCGTGTCGCCGCCGGTTTCGCCCAGCGTGGTCGCGAGGATCTTGACGATCCAGAAGCCGAGCGTCACGGCCGGAACCTTGCTGACGACCGCCTCGCTCACGCTCTTGTTCATGGGAAGTCCCGTGGCAGCTCGGCGCACGCCAGACAAGGACGCGTAGCGACCCTCAATGTTCGTTAATCTCGATCCGGCAGAACATCATTTCCTTGACCGGTCCCCACCCATCATCAATGAACGGGCGGCCGGCGGGGGAGCTTCCGGTGAGTAGGAACGTCAATGCGGATAGCGCTTGGTGCGGTCGCGCTCGGTTCGATACTGTTGTGTGCTGGCCGCGCGAGCGCTGAAGCCGTCGCCGAGCAGCCGGATCTTTCCGACCTGTCGATCGAGCAGCTCGCGCAGATCAAGGTCACGTCGGCGTCGAAAACCGAGGAGCCGCTGAGCGAGGCTCCTGCCGCGCTTTACGTCATTACCGGGCAGGACATCGAGGATTCGGGCGTCACCTCGCTACCCGAGGCGCTTCGGCTCGCGCCCAACCTCAACGTTCAGCAGGTGACCACGAGCCAATATGCGATCGCCGCCCGCGGCTTCAACGGGGTCCAGGCCGGCAACAAGCTTTTGGTGCTGATCGACGGCCGGAGCATCTACACGCCGCTCGCGGACAACGTGATCTGGGAGCTTCACCAGCCGCTGCTGGAGGACGTCCAGCAGATCGAGGTGATCAGCGGTCCCGGCGGCACTCTCTATGGCCCGAATGCCGTGAACGGCGTGGTCACGGTCGCGACCAAGAGCGCGCAGGACACGATCGGAGGCTTGATTCGCGGAACGGTCGGCCCCGAGGAGCGCTCGGCCGCCGCGCGCTACGGCTTCTCGCTCGGCTCGTCGGGAGCGATGCGCGTCTCCGCCAACTGGCTCGATCGCGAGGGATTGCCCGGTGGCGTGGGCCCCGACTCCGACGACGATATGCGGGGCTGGCAAGCGGGCTTCAGGACCGATTTCGGCGGCGAAACCGACGCCTTCATGATCAAGGGGAACCTGTTCCACGCGACCGACGACCTGCTCGACGGCGACCGGCTCAGCGCGCACAGCCTCAACGGGCGCTGGTCGCACGTTCTCGGGCCGAACGCGTCCTTCGTCTTCCAGAGCGTCTATGACTGGTACAAGCGCGACGTCACGCGCGTCCGCGATTCGCTTACGACCTTCGAGAACAACGCGCAGCTCAACCTGACCGCGGGCCGGCACCAGATCGTTGCGGGCGCCGGGGTACGCCGGACCAACGACTTGTTCATCAACGGCCTCAATGCGTTCGCGGTCGTGCCCGAGCGCCGGGGGCTGTGGGTCTATAATGTCTTTGCCCAGGACCGATTCGCGGTCACCAATGACGTTTCACTGATCGCCGGGGTCAAGCTCGAGAAGTCGAGCTTCGTCGGGTGGCAGCTGCTTCCCAACCTGCGCGTCGCCTACCAGCCGAGCAAGCGCGCCTTGTTCTGGGCGGCGGTGTCGAAGGCGGTGCGGACGCCATCGCGGATCGACCGCCAGCTCCAGCTGCCGCCGCTGCTCCTGCCTTCGACCGATTTCGATACCGAGAAGTTGACCGCGCTCGAAGCGGGTTATCGCGGCGACCCGACGAGCTGGCTGAGCCTCTCGGTCAACCTCTTCTACAATTTCTACAACGACCTCCGGACGACCGAGTTCTTGAACGGCGCGACGATTCCAATCGAGCTCCTCAACGGCCGCAAGGGGCGCTCGTACGGGATCGAGGCCTGGGGCAAGGCGCAGGTGCTGCCTTGGTGGCGCCTCTCGCTCGGTGCGACGACTCTGCACAAGAGCTTCCACGTCGTCGATAGCCGCATCGATCTTCAGCCGCGCAACTCGCTCGGCGCGGATCCGCACTGGCAGGTGGTCGGAAGCTCCGACATGGATCTGACTTCGAAGATCAGGCTGACTCTCGACGTGCGCGGGGTCGGTCCGCTCGACCTCGCGCCTGAAGTCCCGGGCTATGTCGAAGCAGGCGGCCAGCTCGCCTATGACCTCAACGACCGCGTCGAGCTGTTCGTCGCCGGCCGCAACCTCCTTCACCGCACCCACGCGGAGAATGGCGACCCGGCAGCGAGTCAGGTCGCTCACCGGACCGTTTACGCAGGGACACGGCTGCGCTTCTGATGCGGCGCGCTCCGGTCTTGTTCCTGGCGATCGCCATCACGCTCCTCGCGGCGGCACCCGCGTCCGCCGATATCAGCGACACGGCAGTGAAGGCCGCGTTCATTCCCAAGTTCGCGCGCTACGTAACCTGGCCGCCCGCAGCTCCGGCGCGAACCGCCGGTCAGATGGTGCTGTGCATCATCGGCGACGATCCGTTCGGCGCCACGCTCAACCAGGCCGCCTCCAGCCAGTCGGTCGACGGGCGCCCGTTCGTCATCAAGCGGCTGTCCTCCGCTGCGGGGTCGGGCGACTGTGCGATCGCATTCATCGACGGGTCCCATGCCGGCGAGACGCTTTCGGCGCTGGGCCGTCAGCCGATCCTCACGGTCACCGATGCGCGCAGCAGCTCCGCGCGCGGGGTCATTCATTTCGCGATCGTCGGCGGCCGAGTCCGTTTCTTCATCGATAATGCCCAGGCCCAGGCGCGCGGCCTCACGATCAGCTCGCGCCTGCTCGCCCTCGCGATCGGGGTGAACCAGCGGTGAGGGCGTTCCGGAACCCGCTTCGCGAATGGCGTGCCGCTCCCGCCGCCATCTTCCTCGTCGCCGTCGCGATCCTCGCCGCCGGTTTCGCGATCATCCTCCAGAACGAGGTGACGTTTCGCGCCAACCGCGACCGCCAGGCGCAGGTCGCGGCGCAGGTCCTCGCCGGCTCGGTCACGGCCGCGGTCGACTTCAACGACCCGGCCGCGAGCCAGCAGGCGGTCGATGCCTTCCGAGTCAACCCGCAGGTCCGTTACGTCGGCGTGTTCGATCGCTCGGGCCGGGTGCTCGGCGCCTACGACCGCGCCGCTCGGAGCGCGCTCGTCGACCTCGCCCGGCTGCCGCCGCCGCCGGAAAGCAACTACCGCGTCGCCGTGCCGATCGAGAGCGCAGGCCAGCGCATCGGAACCGTGATCTACGAGGTCCAGCGCGAGGCCCTGTCGCGCCGCCTGACCCGATACCTGACCCTCGGCGCGCTCGCGGTGATGGCGGCCCTCGTTATCTTCACGCTCGGCATGGCGCAGGCCGCGCTCCGCCGCGCCAACGACGAGCTGAGCGAGCGCGCCGAGGCGCTCGGCCAGGCCAACGAGCTTCTCGCCGAGCAGATGGAGGAGCGCGCCAAGGCTGAGGACCAGCTTCGCCAGAGCCAGAAGATGCAGGCGCTCGGCCAGCTGACGGGCGGAATCGCGCACGATTTCAACAACCTCCTGACCGTGATCCAGGGGTCGGCGGACATCCTCAGCCGCGACGACCTCGCCGACGATCGCCGCAAGCGCTTCGCCCGCGCCATCGTCCAGGCCGCCGAGAACGCCGCCGTCCTCACCTCACAGCTCCTCGCCTTCGCGCGCCGCCAGCCATTGAAGCCGGAGCTCGTCGACCTCTCGACGCTGGTCGCGAGCATGACCGAGCTCCTCGACCGGACGATGGGCGAGCGCATCAGGATCGAGACCAGCCTCGGCATCAGCTGCCCGGTGACCGTCGACCGCAACCAGCTTCAGTCGGCAGTCCTCAACGTCGCCTCCAACGCGCGCGATGCCATGCCCGACGGGGGCACGCTCGCCATCGCCGTTTCGAACGTGCCCTCGGGCTCGGGCGAGCGCATGTCGGCGATCGCGATCAGCGACACCGGCAGCGGCATGGACGTCGAAACCGCGAGCCGAATCTTCGAGCCCTTCTTCACGACCAAGATGACCGGCAAGGGCACCGGTCTCGGCCTCAGCCAGGTCTATGGCTTCGCAACGCAGTCGGGCGGCGACGTGCTCGTCGAGAGTGAGCCCGGCAAGGGCACGACCGTCACCATCCTCCTGCCATGCAGCGATGCCGAGGTGGTCGCCGAAGCGAAGCTCGAGGACGCCGAAGTGCCGCAACAGGCGCGCGCGGAAATTCTCGTCGTGGAGGACAATGAGGACGTCGGTCATTTTGCCGAGACCTTGCTGAGTGAGCTCGGCCATTCGGTCACTCTCGCCACCTCCGGCGAGGAAGCGCTCGAACTGACCCGCGCCCGCGATTTCGACCTCGTGTTCAGCGACGTAGTCATGCCCGGCATGGGCGGCCTGAGACTCTCCGAGCAACTCGCTGAGGAGAAGCCCGACCTCCCGGTTATCCTCGCCACCGGCTATAGCCAGGAAATCGCCCAGTCAGGCAGCGGCGGCCGTCCGGTGATCCTCAAGCCCTACCGGCTGGCGACGCTCTCGCAGGCGCTCGTCGACGCCATGTCCGCGAGCGGCAAGTAACCGACATCAGCCGCCGTTAAGAATCTCCGCGCGCGCCGCCTGATATTCTTGCGGGGTCACCCGCCCGTCGGCATTGGCATCGGCGAGCTTGCGGAACGCGTCGGCGGCGGCGCCTGCCTCGGCGGGCTCGAGCAAGATGTCGTGATTGGCGTCGAACTTCTTTAGCGCCCAGTTCATCAGCACCCAGTCGCGCTCGAACAGCTGCTTCGCCGGCGACACCGTCAGGCTCGCCGGCGTCGGCTGCGCTGCGGCCGGCATGGCTAACGCGATCAGGAGCAAGCAGGGAATCCGGCAGGTCACCGGCGCTCAACGCTCGGCGGGACGCTCCGTTCAGTCGGGTGCGCGCAATCCCGCGCGGCTTCGATAGAGGGTCTCGAACTGGCGCAGCTCGTCCGCCGGAATGTCGGACACGGCCGCGAAGTTCAGCCCGTCGTCGTTCCACTGCGCGAGCGAGAAACCATCCTCGACCGAGATCCTGGACCCGCGAGCGCTGCCCGGCCAGACGAACAGGTTCACCGTGTGCAGCCGGCGGTGATAGACGATCGCCGCGACGGTCTGGCCGCCGATCGAATCCAGCCGCCCGCCGGCGAGCGGGAAGCCTTTGTCGGCAAGCTCCGGAACCGGCGGCGCGAAGTCGATCTTGCCGTTGAACCACGGCTTGACGATGTGCTGGTTGGTCGTCTGGACGTCGGTCAAATGCCCGGGCTGGAGCGAGCGCACGTGGCTCGAGATGAGCTGACCGTCGAGGGCGGATTGCTCCTGCATCGGGCCGACGATCGCGATGATTGCGAGCGCGGCCGCGATCGCGCCAAGCGCTCCGGGCGCGAGCCAGCCTGCACTCCGGCGATTGCTGTTGGCGGCCGTGCTTCGAAGCTCGGGGAGCGCGAGTATGCGCGCGCGAAGATCGTCCGGCGCGCTGTGGCGAACGCCCTCTCCGCCAAGCAGGGCCCGAACCGCCTGCAGCCGTTCGAGCTCTTCCCGGCAGCCCTCGCAGCGCGCGACGTGCGCCTCGGCGAGCGCCGTGTTCGCCGCGTCGAGCTCGCCGTCGACAAGTCCGCCGAGCAGCAGTTCCTGATCAGTGCAGGCGGCGGTCACTGGACACTCCTCGATTGCGCGCTGTCGGTCTTCGCCGGCGGCAGCAACTCCTTTGCCAGCATCCCGCGGGCGCGCGAAAGCCGCGACATGACGGTCCCGATGGGCACTCCCGTCACGGTCGCGATCTCGGCATAGGACAAATCCTCGAGGTCGCGCAGTACGACGGTCTCGCGAAAGGGTTCGGGAATCGCCTCGATCGCCGCTCGCACGCGGTCCACGTCGGCCTTGCGCAGAAGCTCCTCTTCCGGGCCCGGCGCCGGATCGGCTGTGTTCGCGAGCTCGGCGGCCGCTTCGCTGCTGAGGCCGCTATCGCTGACCACCAGCGATACCGCGCCCGACCGCCCCGATTGCGCGGTTCGGCTGCAATTGCGAACGATCGCGAACAGCCAGGCGCGTGGGCTTCCGCCGCGATACTGGCTAAAGCTTCGAAAGGCGCGAAGCATCGCCTCCTGCACCACGTCCTCGCTCAGCTGTGCGTCGCGGGTGAGGTAGCGCGCAAGATTATAGGCGCCGTCGAGGTGCGGGAGGATCAGCGTCCGGAACTCTTGCCCGGCGCCGGGCGGGGGCGAACCCGGCGCCGGGCTGGCGGCCGAAGCTCGTCGCGTGAAGAGCTGAGTGGACAATGTCTTCAAGGGGAGCCTCGGCCGCGTCCTTTTCAGGCCTTCACGATGACGACGCCCGTCATGTGCGGGTGGATCGAGCAGAAATAGCCGAATTGCCCGGTCTTGGCGAAGGTGAAGGAAAAGCGGTCGCCGGTGTCGAGCACCTTCGACTTGAAGCTGCCGTCCTTGGCGACGACGGTATGCGGAATGTCGTCGGCGTTGGTCCAGGTCACCGTCGTCCCGCGCTTCACCGTCAATGCCGGCGCCTTGAAGGTGAAATTCTCGATGCTGACGGCGGCGGACTGCGGGGGCGCCGCCCTGGTGATCGAAGCGACGCTCGCCATCACGAATGCACTTCCGGCAAGCACGGCCGCCTGGAAGGTCAACAGTTTGAATGCTCGGGTCATGGGATTTCCTCGGGGGTTTCAGGCGGAGAGGGTGGAATCGATCAACGCGATCCGGTCGTGGCCGCGGATGAACGTCGCATCGGTGATGCCGAGCATCGAGTGAAGCTGCTCGGGCGGCACCTTGAGCGGGCCCGGCCCCGGCGCAGTCCCCGGCGTAGGCTGGGGAAAGGCGGTCGAGCGCGCGGTATGGAAGGCGATCCGGCCTTCGACCTTCTGCGTGATCTGGTGGATGTGGCCGTTGAGCACCGTCACCGAACCGAACCGCGCGAGCAGCTTCAGCGCCTGTGCGGAATCGTCCGTGCCCCAGCCCCAGTCGGCATAGACGGTCCACAAAGGGATGTGCGCGAAGACCACGATCGGCGTCGACGACGATTTGCCGGAAAGGTCCGCCGCGAGCCACTTCAATTGCTCGGCGCCGAGATTGCCCATGCCGCCGGGCTTCAAATCGGCGACGTTGACCAGCGCGACGAAGTGCACTCCGCGATGATCGAAGCTGTACCAGCCGGCGCCGAGGCTGCCCTTGCCGAAGCGGCCTAGGAACGCCTTGCCGCCGTCGGGGTCTAGCATGTCATGCTCGCCCGGGACGAAGAAGACCGGAAGACCGGTCGCCTTGAGCATCTGGTCGGCGTCGTCGAATTCGTCATCGCGCGAGAGCTGCGACACATCGCCGGTGTGGATGATGAAATCGGGCTGCTGCGGCAGCGCCTTCACCTTGGCAATCGCCTCGCGGAAAGTGGCGCGCGCGTCGCTGTTGGGCGGCTTGTTGAAGCCGATGTGGCTGTCGCTGACCTGCGCGAAGGTGAACGGCGCGACGGCGGC
>Ga0070661_100000747_pt1 | contig 23612 bp, 20 predicted proteins | sample KBSC43metaG_FD_64663 | JGI IMG/M metagenome (GOLD analysis project Ga0070661, IMG submission 64663) | Corn rhizosphere microbial communities from Kellogg Biological Station, Michigan, USA - KBS C4-3 metaG | ecosystem: Host-associated > Plants > Roots > Rhizosphere > Soil ... | reverse complement strand
CCCTTGTGCACGGCATCCAGGAATTGCGCGTCGGTCCATTTGCCGATCCCGGTTTCCGGATCCGGCGTGATGTTCGGGGTGTAGATCGTTCCGAACGGGAGGACGAACGGCCGTCCGCCCGCGAATGGCTTCCCGCCTTTGGCGGTATGACATGCCTCGCAATCGGCCATCCGAGTGACATAGTCCGCGCGCGTCCGTGGATCGGCAGTCGCGAGTTCGGTCGGCACACCGGTCAGCGTCTTGTCCGGATAGCTGGCCAGCTCCACCTGCGTGCCACCCGCAAAGCTGTAGGGACCGGGCTGAAAGACCATGCGGCCGACGATCGCCGCCACGAGCACGACGATCGCGCCCGCCAGAAGCAACAGGTTCCGCCGCATCCTCAAGCCCCCTTCGCGATGAGCGCGCGATCGATCGGCATGCGCGTGAGCTGCACGCCGGTTGCCGCATAGACGGCGTTGGCGACGGCGGGTTGCGTGACCACGGTTCCCGGCTCGCCGATCCCGCCCGAATTCTCGCTGCTCGGCACGACATGCACCTCGATCACCGGCATCTCGTCGATGCGGATGATGCGATAGTCGTTGAAATTGCCCTGCTCGACCGCGCCCCCGGCAAAGGTGATCTTGCCGAACAGCACCGCCGACAAGCCAAAGGTTGCCCCGCCCTGGATTTGCGCCTCGAGGATATCGGGGTTAATGACCTTGCCGACATCGGCGGCGATCACCAGGCGAGTGACGCTCACATCTCCCTCGTCGGTCACCGCCACGTCCGCGACTGCGGCCAGATAGCTGCCAAAGGCGTTCATCAGCGCGATCCCGCGTCCGCGCCGCGCGCCGGAAGGAAGGGATGGCGCCGGCGTACCCCAGCCGGCCTTGTCCGCCGCCAGGTTCAATACGCCGAGTGCGCGCGCGTTCTTTTCGAGTAGATTCCGTCGAAAGGCGAGCGGATCGACGCCGGTTTTGCGCGCGATCAGATCCATGAAGCATTCGATCGCAAAGATGCTGCCATTCGGACCGACGCCGCGCCAGAAAGCCACCGGCACGGCACTTTCGTGGCGGATAAATTCCACCAGTCGATCGCCGACCGCATAGGGCACCTCGGCTGCCCCATCGACTGCATCGCTGTCGATACCGTCCTTGAAGGCCGGCGGCAGCCAGTGCGCCATCACCGATCCACCCGTGACGCGATGACGCCAGGCGGTGATCCGGCCGTTCTCCAGCCGGGCGTTCAACTGCTCATGATAGAGCGGGCGATAGAGTTGCTGGCGGATATCCTCTTCGCGCGACCAGATCACCTTGACCGGTCCGTCGACCTTGGCGGCGATCCGCACTGCCTTGACCACGCCGTCGACCTCGAGCCGGCGGCCGAAACCGCCGCCGATCAGGTGATTGTTGACCGTCACCTTGTCGGGCGTGATGCCCAGTGCCGTGGCCGCACCGGCCTGGGCGAAACCGGGTACTTGCGTCCCGGTCCACAATTCGCAGGCGCCGCCCTGCACGTGCACGGTGCAATTGGTCATCTCCATCGGCGCATGGGCAAGATAGGGGAGCTCGTAGCTCGCGTCGAACACGGAGCCGTCCTTGAGCTTGGCGAGCGCGTCGCCTTCCTTCTTGGCGACGGCCCCGGGCCCTTGCGATGCCTTTTCCAGGTCGGACCACAATTTCGCCTGGTCGAGCCCGGCATTGCCCCCGGGCGCCCAGTCGATCGCGAGCGCGTCCAGCCCCTGCATCGCCGACCAGGTGCTGTCGGCGACGACGGCGACGAGATCGTCGAGCACGACCACTTGCTTGACGCCGGGGACGGCGAGCGCCGGCGCCTGATCGACCTTGCCGACTTTGCCGCCGAGCACGGGCGACGACCGCAGGGTTGCGAATTTCATGCCCGGCAGCATCACGTCGATGCCGTAGACGGTCTTGCCGATCGCCTTGTCCGGCGTGTCGATGCGATGCATCGGCTTGCCGATCAGGCGGAAGCGGGCCGGATCCTTGAGCACGACATCGGCCGGGGGCTTCAACCGCGATGCGGCGTCGGCCACCTCGCCATAGCGCAATGAACGGCTGCTCGCAGCATGCGTGATCACGCCGTTTTCGGTGGTGAGGCTGGCGGGGTCGACCCGCAACCGCGCAGCGGCGGCGGCCACCAGGAGCGCGCGCGCGGTCGCGCCTGCCTTTCGCAGCGGTCCGCTCCACGCCATGGTCGTGGTCGACCCGCCGGTGGCCTGCACGACGAATACCGGGCTGCCGTAATTGGCCTGATCGGGTGGGGCGTGCGCGGCGACCACCTTGTCGAGCGCGACGTCGAGTTCCTCGGCGATGCACTGGCTCTGCGAGGTATAGACTCCCTGGCCCATTTCCACGGCCGGCAGCGTGAAGGTCACGCGGTCGTCGGGCGCGATGTGAATGAAGGCGTTGAAGCGCTGGCCGGTCGGCACCGGCTCGGGCGCACTCGCCATGGCGGCGCGCGCGGCGCTCCATGGCAGCTCGATCGCGACAAGCAGCCCCGCGGCAAGCGCTCCGCCCTGCAGTACCGCGCGGCGCGACAGGCCGTTGGCGGCGTCAGGAGCGGGCGGCATGCTTGATCCCCTCGCGGATGCGCACATAAGTGCCGCAGCGGCAGAGATTGCCGGCCATCGCCGCATCGATATCGGCGTCGTCGGGAGCGGGATTGCCGCTCAACAGCGCGGCGGCCGACATGATCTGTCCCGGCTGGCAATAGCCGCACTGGATGACCTCCAGATCGATCCATGCTTTCTGGATCTTCGCGCCTGCGGGGGTGTTGCCGACGCCTTCGATCGTCGTGATCGCACGATTGCCGACGCGCCCCACCGGAAGTTGGCAAGACCGGACGGCGACGCCGTCGAGATGAACCGTGCACGCGCCGCATTGGGCGATCCCGCAGCCGAACTTCGTGCCGGTCATTCCTAGGAGGTCGCGCAACATCCACAATAATGGCATATCCGGCGGAGCATCGACGTCGCGCTTTTCGCCGTTGATCGTGAACTCGGGCATCGACCTGCCTTTCGCCTATCCTGGTGGATGCGAAATGCCCGGATCAGGAGTCGCCCTGGTTCCGCGCACGCACACAATTCCAGCACGAATACTGCGGCAGGGACTTATCATCCCGGCCGGGTGTAGCGATAGGTTATTCCGCCGTTCGACGCACGAGAAGATTCGCCATGTCGACCTCCAGACCTGCATGGCGCGCCGCTCAACTGCCTGGGTGAGCGGCGGTCGATCCTTGTCTGACCTCGGCCAGGGGCGACGTCCAATATGCCTGTTTCGACAGAATCCCGTGGGAGCTCTAGCGGCCCGGTCCAGCCAGTCAGAATGCCCGATTCCGATGACGGTTTTCCCAAAAGCCGCCACTCGGAATCGGTCTCATAGCGGTCCTCTTTTAAGCCGCCTCCGCCCGCCGCTGCCTCAGCTCGTCGTTCAGCATCTCGGCCAGCAGGAACGCCAATTCCAAACTCTGCCCCGCGTTCAACCGCGGGTCGCAGTGCGTGTGGTAGCGGTCGGCCAGGCTCTGCTCGGTGACGTCGACCGCGCCGCCGGTGCATTCGGTGACGTTCTGCCCGGTCATCTCGGCATGGATGCCGCCGGCGAACGTGCCTTCGGCGCGGTGCACGGCGAAGAAGCCGCGCACTTCGGCCAGGATGCGCTCGAATGGGCGGGTCTTGTAGCCGTTGGCCGCCTTGATGACGTTGCCGTGCATCGGGTCGCAGCTCCAGATCACCGGATGCCCCTCGCGCTTCACCGCGCGGACCAATTTGGGCAGGCCGGCCTCGATCTTGTCATGGCCATAGCGGGTGATCAGCGTCATGCGGCCGGGCACGCGGCCCGGGTTGAGCGTGTCGAGTAGGCGCAGCAGGACGTCGGGCTCCAGGCTCGGCCCGCATTTGAGGCCGATCGGGTTGCCGATCCCGCGCAGGAACTCGACATGCGCCGATCCATCGAACCGCGTGCGATCGCCGATCCACAGGAAGTGTGCGCTGGTGTCGTACCAGTCGCCGGTCAGGCTGTCCTGCCGCGTCATCGCCTGCTCGTACTGGAGCAGCAATGCCTCGTGGCTGGTGTAGAATTGCGTCTGGCCGAGCTGCGGCACGGTGTCGGGGTTGATCCCGCACGCTTCCATGAACTCGAGCGCCTCGCCGATCCGGTCGGCGGTCTCGGCGTACTTCTTGGCCCAGGGGCTCGAGCCGAGGAAATCGTGCGTCCAGCGATGGACCTGATGCAGGTTCGCATAGCCGCCTTGCGCGAACGCGCGCAGCAGGTTGAGCGTCGCCGCCGATTGCGAATAGCCCTGGATCATCCGCTGCGGGTCGGGGATGCGGCTTTCGGGTGTGAAGGCGATGTCGTTGACATTGTCGCCGCGATAGCTCGGCAGCTCGACGCCATCGATCGTCTCGGTATCGGCCGAGCGCGGCTTGGCGAACTGCCCCGCCATGCGGCCGAGCTTCACCACCGGCAGCTTCGATGCGAAGGTCAGCACCACTGCCATCTGCAGGATCACGCGGAACGTGTCGCGGATGTTGTTGGGGTGGAATTCGGCGAAGCTCTCGGCGCAATCGCCGCCCTGGAGCAGGAACGCCTTGCCCTCGACCACGCGCGCGAGATCGGTCGTCAGATTGCGCGCCTCTCCCGCAAAGACCAAAGGCGGATAGCTGGTCAATTGCTTCGTCGCGGCGGCCAGCGCTGCGGCGTCGGGATAATTGGGCAACTGGCGCGCCTCGTATGAGGTCCAGCTGTCGGGGGCCCATTTGGCGGCCATGATCGTCACTTTGCTTGTAGGTAAAGGGGCAAGTCCCATGCGCCGAATCAACTTTCGTCGCAACAAAGGAAAAGTCGATCACGCTAATCGCACGGCTTTGCGTGGCTGCGCCGTCAGATCCTCCCGAATCTCCAACATATCTTGCATGTTCCCTGATTGTTCACATATCGTGACCGTGACCCCAGATTTGTTCGACATGCCGCCGGTCCCAGGCCTGCACAGCCGATCCGCCTTCCTCACGCGGGCGGAGGAAGGCGCGCTGATTGCCGCGGTCGACGCTGTCGAGCTCGCCCCGTTCCGCTTCCAGCAATGGACCGGCAAGCGCCTTACCCACAGTTTCGGGTGGCAATATGATTTCCAGTCGGGCGAGCTCGGCCGGGGCGAACCGATGCCCGACTGGCTGCTGCCGATCCGCGATCGCGCCGCCGCTGCCGCCGGACTGGCACCCGACGCACTCGTTCAGGCACTACTATTGCGGTACGATCCCGGCGCCGGAATCGGCTGGCACCGCGATCGCCCGATCTACGACGAGGTCGTCGGCCTCTCGCTCGGCGCACCCGCGACGATGCGTTTCCGCCGCAAGAAAGGCGAACGCTGGCGCCGCGTCAACGTGCCGCTCGAGCCACGCGGGCTTTATCATTTGTCGGGAGAAGTCCGGCATGATTGGGAACATAGCATCGCGCCAATCGATGAGACGCGGTGGTCGATTACGTTCAGGTCATTTTCGCCGCGCGGCCTGGCGCAGGTCGACGGGATGGTGTGAGCGCCAGACATCAGCTCAATAATGGGGTTCGATGCGCTGTATGCGGCACATCACCCGCGCTCCGCCTAGCGGATTTAGCCCGATGAGCAGGGCGGTCGGCATATTCCGCGCATTGGTCGGACCCGCTAGAAAATAAAGGCGCCCGGCGATCCGCTCGGGAAGAAAATGGACATAACGCGGGCTGACCTTGGGATAGATTCCGGGACGCCCGCCGAGCAGCAATGTCCATCCCCTTTCAGGGACGAGGGAGAATGTATCCGGGCCGGTGTCGGGAAACTCCATCTGCGGGATGAGCGCGATGGTGGCGGTGCCAGGCGGCAAAACGACAACGACATCGCCGTCGAAAAAGTGATTGGTGCCGTGCTTCAACAGGATGGTCCGTCTCATCCCGGGCGCGATCTCCACTTCTGCCTGTCGAATGTCTGAATTGGGTACGTCACGGAACGGGATGTTCCAGGTGAACGGCGCCTTTTCGTGCCCGAACAGGGCAAAGTCGAACGCGACGCCGTCCAGCATCGGCGCACGCATCGTCCTGATATAACGACTGCAAAAGCCCTCCGGCGCTGAGACGCGTGAGGCCAGCAAGGTGCCCGTATTCCACTTGCGGCCGTTGGGGGGATATTCGACTGTATCGACCCGATATTTTGCATCGAGTCGAAAACGCTCGGTCACGCAGCGCTGCGGACCTTCCGTTGAGATGTCATAGGGGGCGCGGCACCAGGTCAATCGATCGGGACGAACGACCAGCGCGGTGATCCATGGCTTGTCGTCGTCGCCATAGCCCGGTTTCCATTCCTTGGCCGAGAATACCTTTCGCTGGTTGATCCACAGGCTGAAGAAGGCTGGAGGATCGGCGCCACCCATACCATAGGCAAAAGACTGCCTGTCGCCGTTGCGCAGCCGCAGATGCCATCCATTGGGCAGGCTGCAATCTGTTCGCCCGCTGGGCTTCGAGCGAGACAATCCGCCGTCGATCGCCACGGGCAGCCGCCGGAATTTGATGGGCTCCTCATCCTCTGCGCCTCCAAAGCGGATCAGCGCGACATTGCCGCTTCGGCTACACGTGATGTCGGCGTGCGATGTCCAATAGTCGGCTCGGGCGTCTGGCGCCGTCAACATTGCCAGCATTGCGATGCCGATCATGATCAGGTGGCGGAGCATGAGCCAATCCCTTCCGGACCAGTTTCCCTTGATATCGCTAAAATAGCGTGGACGGGAACGCCACGACCGGCGCTCTTCTCCAGATTGGATCACTTCCGCTCGACGCGTCTGGTCCTTCGCGACGCAGTCGCCGTGCCAGCCAGGCGGCGCAGGGCGCGTCGCCGTCGTAGCGATGTCGCATCCGCTGGCATGAAAGATGCGCGGGAGCCGCGTTTATGCCATGACACAAAAATGTCATGGAAATGTCATGTGGCGATCGGCGCCTTCGTACTCTTGGTGCTGCCTTCGGTTGCCGAGGCTGATGACGGCCAGGTTTGGCTCGGCGCCAACGCCCGTGGTCCGGTCGCCGACCGGGTAGAACTCGGCGTAGAGACGATCGAACGGTTCGGCCGCGACGACCAAGGCGGCCTCTATGAGAGCGAGAATAGCGCGATGCTCGGGTTTCGCTTCGAGCATGCGACCCTGGCCGCCGGTTATGTCCGCGACATCGCCTATCATGGCGGCGGGGCGACGATCGAGCAGCGCGCGCGGCAAGATCTCAATATTGATCATGTCGCGGCGATCGGTCCGCTTGGTATCGGCGCACGGCTGCGGGTCGAGGAACGCTGGCGCGACGGATCGAGCGGCACGGGCGTGCGGATCAGGCCGTTCGTCCGGCTGACCCTGCCTGTCGCCGGCCAGTTGAAGCTGCTCGCCAGCCACGAAAGCTTCGTCAATCTGGGCATCGGCGCCGGCCAGCGCGGCGGTTACGACCGCGCGCGCGATTTCCTCGGCATTGGCGTGCCGCTGACCAAGCGGGTCGGCATCGAGATCGGCTATCTCAACCAATGGACTCGTGGCGCGCGAACCGTCGGTGCGGCAGCGTTCACTCTGGGACTGCGCTGGTAGCCACTGCGGGACGGCTTGTAACCAAGAGGTCTCAAAGCCGAGCCGGCGCAGACGGTCGAACAAGGCTCGGCCGCCTGCGTCCCCGCTACGTCACCCGTTCGCCACCCAATTGCCGTGGAAGCCGGGCGGCACGCGGTGGGGGATGCGGATGCTGGCGACCGGCGGTTCCGCGAAGCGCGTTGCGTCGAGGATCACGAGATCGGTGGTTTCGCGTGGTAGATCGATCACCAGTCCGACCATCCAGCCATCGCCTTCCGGCGCATCATCGCTGCGCGGTACGAACACGAATTCGCCCGGATAGCGGCCCTCGCCGAAGTCGTGGAGCTCGCGCGTGCCGGCCTCTAAGTCGTGCTTGTAGAGCTTGGTCGCGCTGATCGCGAATTCACCCTCGGGCAGCGCCATCGTGTAGGCATGGCGATAGGGCTGGCCGAAAAAGCGCTCGTCGGGTCGCGGAAATTCCTGCGGCGCAGCGTCGATCGTGCGGCGCTCGACCGTCTTCGCCACCGGATCGATCGTCCAGCGCTCCAACCCCAGCGACTTGCCCGACGGTCCGCCCGTCGCCTCGGCGAACATCGTGTCATAGACGCACGCATCCATCACCACCTTGCCGTCGGGCGTGTCGTACGCATTGGCGACATGGAAGATGTAGGTTTGCGGGCAATCGACCCAGACGATGTCTTCCGCCTGGCCGGCACGCGGCAGCAGGCCGACCCGCGCCTGGTGCTCGGGGTTCCAGCGATAGGGAAAGCTGTGCCCGCCGATCAGCGACTTCATCGAGAAAGTGACCGGCAAATCGAGGATCAGCGCGTAGCGATCGGTGATCGCGCAATCGTGGATCGATGGGCCGTGCTTGACCTTGATGCTCAATTCGCGCGTCACCTTGCCGTCGGGCGACAGCACCACATGACGCACCGCGTCCGGATCCATCGCTTCGTAACAGATGGAATGGTGTTCGCCCGTCTTGGGGTCGAGATGCGGGTGCGCGGTGAAGCTGCCCGCCAGCGTGTCGTCGAACGGATTATAGGTCTGTTCGTCCAGCGTTTCGGAAAGTTCGACCGGATAGCTTCCCGCCTCGACCAAGGCCCAGGTGCGGCCGGCGATACCGAGTACGTTGGTGTTGACCGTGTCGAACCCGCCATGGCGCGGCCCCGGCGCGTGCTTCATGCCTGTCTGCGCCTCGACCGTCTTCGATCGGATCCAGCGATTGCGATACCACAGCGCCTTGCCTTCCCGGAGAGCAATGCCGTGGACCATCCCGTCGCCGGTGAACCAATGATAGCCCTTTGCCTCGGGCTTCGCCGGGTTGGGCCCGATGCGTAGATAGCGGCCGTCGAGCTCGGGCGGGATCGTCCCGGTGACGCTCAGATCCTCCAGCGTGATCTCGCTGTCCATCGGCCGGTGGATGCCGGTCAGGAACGGGTGGTCCTGGTCGGGCATGCGCTTGCGGTTGAATTCGGCGACCACGCCGATGCCCTTGGTGACGGTGCCGCGGATTGCATTTTCGATCACGCTCGCCATGACTGATCTCCGACTCGATGTTTATGGCGTCAACATAAAAGCTATGGTAACAGTGTCAACATGATTTGCGGTTTGAATTGGCGGGGCGGGGGGTGAAGGTCAAAACCTCCTATCATCATGGCGACCTGCGCGTCGCGTTGATCGCCGAGGGGCTGCGGCTGCTCGCGGCGCGCGACGCAGAAGATTTGTCGCTACGCGAGGTCGCGCGCGGCGTCGGGGTCAGCGCGACCGCGGTGTACCGCCACTTCCCCGACAAGGCGGCGTTGATGGCCGCGCTTGCGGCCCAAGGCCTCGATATGCTGAGCCAGGTTCAGCACGCCGCCTATGACGCCGCGGGCGGCGGGGTTGCGGGGTTCAACGCGACCGGCGCGGCCTATGTCCGGTTCGCGCTGCTCCACACCGCCCTGTTCCGCCTGATCTTCGCCAACCCGCCGACCGGCAAGGTAGTCGAGCTCGCCGACTCCCCCGACAATGCGATGCGCTTCCTGATGGAGAATGCCGCGAGGCTCGCCCCACCGGGGATGGAGCCGCGCATCTTCGCACTGCAGTCCTGGTCGGTGGCGCACGGTCTCGCCATGCTGATCATCGATGGGCAATTGCATGTCGACGACAAGACGATCGACGCGGTGATCGATGCGCATATGATGGCGGTGAGCGACGAGAGGAAATCCGGATGAAGGCCCAGGCCAACGGCATCGAGATCGAATACGAGACCTTCGGCGAACCGACCAATCCTCCGGTGCTGCTGATCATGGGTCTGGGGGCGCAGCTGACGCGCTGGCCGTTGCCGTTCGTCGAGGCGCTGGTTGCGCGCGGTTATTTCGCGATCCGCTACGACAATCGCGATATAGGCCTGTCGACCAAGTTCGACAGCGCACCAGTGCCCGAACTGCCCGCGCTGATCGGCGCGATGATGACCGGACAAAAGCCCGACGTGCCCTATTCGCTCAACGATATGGCCGCGGACGCGGTCGGGCTACTCGACGCACTCGACATCCGGCGGGCGCATGTCATGGGCGCGTCGATGGGCGGCATGATCGCGCAATTGGTCGCGGCGGAATATCCCGACCGGGTGTTGTCACTGACGTCGATCATGTCGTCGACCGGCAATCCCGGCCTGCCGCCGTCCAAGCCCGAGGCCATGGCAGTGCTGATGTCGCGCCCGACCGACAACGACCGCGAGACGATGATCGCGCACGGCGTACGCGCCGAAAAAATCATTGGCAGCCCGGGCCATCCGGTCTCGGAGGACGTGATCCGGGCACGCGTCGAACGCGACTTCGATCGCATGCACTATCCGGCGGGACCCGGGCGCCAGCTCGCCGCGGTGGTGGCGAACGGCGACCGCCGTGCGGCGATCGCCTCGATCAAGGCGCCGACCATGGTGATCCACGGCGCCGACGACCCGCTCGTGCCGGTCGAGGCCGGGCGTGACACCGCAGCGACCATTCCCGGCGCGCAGATCACCGAAGTGCCGGGGATGGGCCACAATCTGCCCGAGGCGCTGATCCCGACGGTACTCGACGCATTCGAGAAGGTGGCGAGGCAGACGGCGACGGCCTGAGCGCACTCCGGGGCGTCGAGGTCGGACAGATCGGTTATGACGGATTAGCGCTGCATCCCTGGCGAGAGTTGCTCCGGTTGAGTGCTGGGGAAAGGACGGCGGGTGTAGGAAGGTCGATAAACCCGCCATGCGATATGGTCGGGATGTCCGGTGCGGTGGGCGCTTGAGAACCGATCTCGAGCGAGCGCACGGTGAGTGTGCCGATTGCTCGACGCGATCGAGATGGTCAATTGACCGATGCGACCAATCATTTGAGCGGAGCGCGAATTGAGCGATCGATCTTGGGTCGCTTGCTGGCGCGGCACGAGCGGTGCGTCGTTCCGCTACGCCGTTGAAGGGCGCAGCGAGACTCGATAAGGGGCGCAATGTCACCCAAAAAACCCGACATCCGCCTGATCGAGCCGCTGACCAGCATCAGGTTTTTCGCTGCACTAGCGGTGGTTATATTCCATTCCGGCGCGTCGTGGATGTCGGCGAACGCACATGTACCTGTTCCTGTAAAAACATTGCTATTGAATGGCTATCTTGGCGTTACCTTCTTTTTTGTGCTGTCGGGATTCATCTTGCAGCTGACATATCGCGGAAGAATTTCGAGCGGCGACCAGGTCAAACGCTTCGCTGTCGCACGGTTTGCCAGGTTATACCCGGTCTACCTGTTAGCCGTGCTCGCAATGCTTCCATTTACAGTGCTCGTCGGTTGGGGCGACGTGCCGCAGTTCTTATTGCTCCACTGGTGGATTCCCAACGGCGCGCTAGGCTGGTCGGACTGGAACATGCCTAGCTGGACCCTATCAGTCGAATTCTTCTTTTACCTTTGTTTCCCACTGCTCTCGCGGAGCCTTAAAGCCGCTGGTACGGGATGGTTGATTGCAATCGTCGTTGCAGTGATTGGCTTTGATCTTGTCACCGCCAGTTCGCAGGTCGTCGATAACAGACAGGTTGTGTTCGGCTGGATGCATTGGGTGCCCATTCCGATTCTGCGCCTGCCGGAGTTTATCCTTGGAATCTGTGCCGCGGAGATGAACTTTCGCGGCATGCGACTTCCAATACCGTCTTGGCTCCCCGCCATCGCTTTGGTTATTGGATTGTGCCTGACCGGTTCTCCGCGCGTCGCGGTCTTCGCCACTGCTATGGCGGCCCTCTTGATATTGTGCGTCGCCAATGAAAATGTTTCTCGTTTCGCGCGAGTTCTAAGTGCCCATTGGCTGGTCATTATTGGCGGTGCGAGCTATTCTCTCTATCTCTTGCACCAACCCGTGCATTTCGCCGTGACCACTTTGCTGGGTACGTCCAAGGCAGCAGTCGCGCTCCAATATCCGATACTGATTGGTGGGTCGGTCGCGATATTCTTCTGGTACGAAGAACCGATACGCGAATGGATCAGGCGCCGCATTGGGATGCGTCCTTCCGCAATCGAAGACGTCTCGAGCATTCGTGCCACACCGGTGCCGTGAGGCGCTTGTCAGGGTGGATCGACCGGTGTCGGTGAGGTCGATCGCAGGTTGGACGGCGATGCAGAAAAGGTTGTGCCGCTACCTCAATATCCCAGCACCAGATCGACAACATTCTCCATCGGCCGATCGTTCATGAACGCGTCGAGGTTGCGCAGGAACAAGGCGGCGGCGCGCGGGAACATCTTGGTCTGGCTGCGGCCCGACAGGTGCATCGTCACCATGCAATTGGGCGCCGACCATAAGGGGTGATCGGCGGGTAGCGGCTCGGGGGCGGTGGGATCGAGGAACGCGCCGGCGATCTTGCTGCCCTGGAGCGCGGCGAGCAGCGCATTCTCGTCGATCATGTCGCCGCGCGCGATGTTGATCAGCCAGGCCGATGGTTTCATCCGCGCGAGTTCGGCGGCGCCGACCATCGCCTTGGTCTCGTCGGTCGAGGGCGCGGCGAGGATCACCCAGTCGAAATCGCCGAGCCTTTCCTGCCATTGGTCGGGCGTCAGCGTGCCGTCGCGGCCCGATCGGGTGACGCCGGTGACCTCGACGCCAAACGCCTCCAATCGCTCTGCGATCAATTTGCCGATCGCGCCCATGCCTACGATCAGCGCCCGCGTTTCGAACAATTCGACCTTGCCCGGCGCATCCATGGGCCATTCGTGGCGGTCGTGGGCACGGACGACTTGGTCGAAGCGTTTCGCGGCAACGAGGACGCCCATCACGGCATATTCGGCGACCGCGAGCGCGTTGATCCCGACGCCGTTGGTCAGCATCGTCCCGCGCTCGCGCATCAGGTCGAGCGGGAAGGCGTCGAGACCGGCATAGATGGTCGATGCCCATTTCAGCCGCTCGCCTTGGCGGATCGCCTCGGCGGTCAGGCTGGTCGGCTGCATATCGACCCAGGCGATGTCGGCATCGGCGATCATCGCATTGGCCTCGGCCGGCGAAGCGAACCATGCCACGTCCAGCCCGGCCGGCAATTTGGGCTCGAGCAGTGGGCGCGCTAGCGCGGGCAGGACCGCTTTCACGCCGTCAGAACCACGATTGGTTGCCTTGCACATAGCGCCGCTGGAATTCGGCATCGTCGATGACGAGATAGATGATGAATTCGACGAACGCGATGATCGCCGTGATCAAGCCGGGCAGCACGAGTAGCCAGCCGATCGTCCCGCACAACAACATGGTCACCGCCGCGCCAGTCTTGTTGAGGTAGAATTTGTGCGCGCCGAAACAGCCGAGGAAAAAGGCGAGCAGCGCCGCCGCAACCTTGTCCTTGGAGCCCGCTGCGCCGATACCGGAGCCCTGCAACACGTAGATGTTGCCGGCACGGTCGGTGTTCGCCTCGAAATCGACGACCTGGCCGCGCGCCGGCCAATAGGTTTCGCGCCAGTCGGGCCGTGCGAAAGTGTAACGCTGGCCGTCCTCGCCCGAAATCTGACCCTGGCTCGCCGAATTATCCCAACCCAGCACGCGTCCCCGCATCGTCCGTCCCCGATTCTGATTGTCCGGAGCGGGAGCTTAGCCGCCTGACGCGGGCTTTCAAGCGAGCGTCGGTCGCCAGTCCCAGCCGAGCGGATCGCCGTCCATCACCTCGACCCCTTGCGCGGCGAGCTCGTCGCGGATCGCGTCGGAGCGTGCGAAGTCCCTGGCCGCGCGCGCGTCGCGCCGTTCAGCGAGCTGCGCGGCGATGTCGGTATCGGTCAAGGTCGCGGTCGCCGGGCGCACGCGCAAGTCTTCGCGCCTGAGATTGGCTAGGCCGAGCCCCAGCACCGCATCGAAATCGGCGAGCGCGGCGAGGCGATCGGCGGGTGCGATTTTCTTGTCGCCGAGCAGTTCGTCCAGCACGACCAGCGCCTTGGGCGTGTTGAGGTCGTCCGACACCGCTTCGTCGAGCCGTTCGCGATAGGCCAGCGCCGACTTGGCCGACGGCGCCAGGGGACGGTCGCGAAGTTGGGCGACGGTGATTGCCAATCGTTTGAGCCGAGTGAGTGCTGCTGCGAGATTCTCCTCGCTGAATTCGAGCTCCGACCGGTAATGCGCGCTGAGGCACATCAGGCGATAGGCGAGCGGGTGGACGCCGGCGTCGATCAGCTTCTGCAGGGTCCGGAAGTCGCCCGACGATTTGGACATCTTGCCGGCACGTTCGACCAGGAAGTTGTTGTGCATCCACCAGCGCGCCCCGGTATCAGCACAATCGCAAAAGGCCTGGTTCTGCGCGATCTCGTTGGGGTGGTGGATCTCGCGATGGTCGATTCCGCCCGTATGGATGTCGAACGGCGAACCGAGATATTTCTCGCTCATCACCGAGCATTCGAGATGCCAGCCCGGCGCACCGCGGCCCCAGGGCGAATCCCATTCCATCTGGCGATTCTCGCCCGGCGCCGACGTGCGCCAGATCGCGAAATCCTGCGGATGGCGCTTGCCTTCGACCGTGTCGATCCGGCCCTCGCGGACGTCCTCCTGAGTGCCGGCGAGCTTGCCGTAATCGGGCACAGTCGAGACGTCGAAATAGAGGCCGCTGTCGAGCTGGTAGCAATGTTTAGGAGCGATCTTCTCGCCGAACGCGATCATTTCCTGGATATGGTCGGTGGCGACAGACCAGCGCGACGGCTCTCGGATGTTGAGGTCCTCGAGGTTCTGCTTGAACGCTGCGGTGTAATGCGCGGCGATGTCCCAGATGCTGGTCGCGTTCTTGCGCGCGGCCGCTTCCATCTTGTCGTCGCCGGCATCGGCGTCGCTGGTCAGATGCCCGACATCGGTGATGTTGATGACATGGGTTAGGGGATAACCCTTCCACGTCAGTACGCGGCTCAACGTATCAGTGAACACATAAGCGCGCAGATTGCCGATATGGGCGTAATTGTAGACTGTCGGCCCGCACGAATAGATACGCACATTGCCGGGATCGATCGGCTCGAAACGCTCGAGCGAACGCGACAGGCTGTTGTAGAGCGTGAGCGGGGCGCCGTTGGACATGGCGCGCGGCTTAGCGGGGCGGGCAGGGGGCCGCAACCGGAGGGCCCATCGCGCCGAGAGAAGCCAATTGGGCGACGGAAACCCACCTTCCCAGAAACCGGGCAGCCATGACATGCTCAAACCGTTGGTCACGGCGTCCGTAGGGGCGCGCCTACATCTGGTGCGTCGGCGCGGATGTGCCGTCGGACCAGGTGCAGGCGCCCAGAAGCAGGACCGAAAGGGGCGGGAGGGCAGCGGTTTCGGCGGCGTGGTCTGGCGTCGCGAACCAGTAATTGCCGCCGAAAATGGGCGAGCCCGCCGCGTTGGCGCCCCAATTGGTGCCATCCTTGAACGGGATGAAGAACATCACATGCGGCATGTCGTGATCGCCCTCATCGGACAGATAAGAGGATTTCGACATCATGTACGACATCGCGCCCGGTGCCAGCGGCGGGATCTCCTTGGTGCGCAGCGCTAGCTTGATGCGCTCCATGATCTCCGCGTCGCTCCGACCGGCGAGCGTCATCGCGGTGCGCAGCTTGGCGAGCGGCGCTATCGACCGCGCTGCCTGCGGGTTCTGGCATTCGGCGGCGCGGATTTTAGGATTCCAACGTTCGGGCCAATCCGGCGCGCCGCTGAAGCTCCGGGATACCATGCAGACGAAGCCGTTGGTGCCCGCGACCGCCTTTTCATAGCCGGTGCGGGTGAGGACCAGGATGGTGGCGTGCTTCGAAATCGACTCGGGCGCGGCGCTTTTCGCCAGCGCGATCTCCTGGTCGCGGCCCATCAGATAGGCGCCGACCGGCGCCATGCGCGGATAGGACGGGGCCTGATCCACGGCGGAGCCGGCGGATACGGCGACCAGGGCAGGCGAAGTGACCATCAGCCTGGCCGCAAGCCTGCCCAACGCTCTCGCCATGGTCGTCCATGCCGCACGGAAGGAGCCGTATTCGCGGTCGCCGGCGGTTTTGGGGAACCTCATCACACGCATCGTCCTGCCTCCTCGTCGAAGCCGTCTCTTTGCGAGCGGCATTCGGACGACGAACGAAGGAGTCGGAAATCGACATCGGCATGAAAATTTATTTGGTTGGCGGCCGAAGCTTGCGCGGGATCTCCGTCTGCCCCGTCGGCACGACCGGAAAGGTGTTTAGATCGACAGGTGCGGCCCGCTTTCCGAGTCGCGGATCAGTTCGAGTTCGCGGCTGACGATCGCCCGCAGCCTTTGGCACAGGGGCAGATAGTCACGCCCGCGCAACGCCTCCACCACGATCGACTGGCACAGTCCGCCGCCCAAAGTCAGGATCAGGTCGGCCAGTTCGGCGCGGGCGGCCTCCCGATCCGCGCCCGGAGCCCATCCCGTAAGCGCCACCGTCAGCGCACTTTTCACGCTCGCGCTGATGTCTTCCTGCAGCCGCGCGATGCGCGGGTTGCGGACCGATTCGGCCATGATCTCGGGCATCAGCCGATAGCCTTCGATATCGTCTTCATAGGTGACGAAGGCCAGGATCCACTGGCGGATCGCCGCCATGTCGCCGGCATCGATCGCGCGTTGCAGCGTGGCCTCGTCGAGGAATTGCGAAAGGTCTCGAAAGGCGATCGCGGCGATTATATCCTCTTTGGAGGAGAAATCGCGATAGATCTGGCCGACCTTGATTCCCGAGGCGACCGCGATCTGGGCCACGCCGGTTCCGTGGAATCCGTTCTGGATGAACAGGCGGCGTGACGTGTCGAGAATGTGCTGCCGGCGCTCCGCAGCCCGCCCGGCCGGGGGGGTAGGCAACAGCCCCCAGCAATCCAACATTGTCGACATTCTTCAATCCTCTGCTTGACTTGTATCGTTTGTTCGCAGTAGCAGCATTTGTGAGTGAACGTTCACTCACATATCACAGCCCGGCGAGATTAGCATGTCATTTATTCGTAACGCGCTCCCCGCGCTTGCTCTCGTGTTGCTTGCCGCCTGCGGCCAGGGCGGGCAACAGCCGCCGGGCCAAGGGGCGCCGCCGGTCGGATATGTGATCGTGAAGGAGCAGGCGGTGACGCTCACGAGCGAGCTCCCCGGCCGCACCACGGCCTACGAGACTTCGGACGTGCGACCGCAGGTCAACGGCATCGTCATTGCCCGGTTGTTCCAGGAAGGCGACATGGTCGCCAAGGGTCAGGCGCTCTACCGGATCGACCCCGCGCCTTATCAGGCCCAGGTAGCGAATGCGCGCGCGGCGCTGGCCAAGGCGCAAGCCGCGATCGCGTCGAGCGCGGCGCTCGCCCGGCGTTATGGCGAACTCGTCAAGATCAATGCGATTTCGCGCCAGGATTACGAGAATGCGCTGACCAGTGCCGAGCAGGCACGCGCCGATGTCGTCGCGCAGCAGGCGGCGTTGCGCAGCGCCACGATCGATCTCGCCCGCACCACCATCCGCGCGCCGATCAGCGGGCGGATCGGCCGATCGATCTACACGACCGGCGCGCTGGTCACCGCGTCGCAAGCGGACGCATTGGCCACGATCCAGCGGCTCGATCCGATCTATGTCGACATCCAGCAATCGAGCGCCGACCTGCTCAAGCTCAGGCAGCAAATCCTGGCGGGCCAGGTCGCGAGCGAAGGCCGGGCGCAAGTCCGGCTGAAGCTCGAGGACGGGTCGACCTATGGACCCGAAGGCACACTTCGCTTTGCCGATGTGACGGTCGACCCCAGTACCGGATCGCAGACGATCCGGGCGCAATTCGCCAATCCCAACGGGCTGTTGCAGCCGGGCATGTACGTCCGTGCGCAACTGGCGCAGGGAACCCAGCGCCAGGGCATGCTGGTGCCGCAGCGCGGCGTCGGGCGCGATGAGCGCGGCAATGCGACCGTGCTGATCGTCGGCCAGGGTAACAAGATCGAGCCGCGCGTGATCAAGACCGAGCGCGCGATCGGGGATGCCTGGCTGGTCACCGGCGGACTCAAGCCCGGCGACAAGGTGATCGTCGAAGGCGCGATGATGTTGCGCCCCGGCATGCCGGTCACGCCGCAGCCCTGGAATCCCAACGCCAAGCCCGCTGCCCCGCAGCAGCCGGGCCAGGCTCAGGCGAAGTAACCCTCCATGTCACGTTTCTTCATCAACCGGCCGATCTTCGCCTGGGTGATCGCGATCGGCTTGATGCTGGCCGGCATCATCGCGATCCGCTCGCTGCCGATCGCGCAATTCCCGGCGATCGCACCGCCCGCGGTGTCGATCACCGCGACCTATCCAGGTGCGGACGCGCAGACGCTCGAGAACACCACGACCCAGATCATCGAGCAGCAGATGAAGGGGATCGACCACCTTCGCTACTTCTCGTCCTCGTCCTCCTCGGCGGGCACTGTCACGATTACGCTGACCTTCGAACAGGGCACGAATCCCGACATCGCCCAGGTCCAGGTCCAGAACAAGCTGCAGGCGGCGACGCCGCTCTTGCCGCAGGAAGTCCAGCTGCAAGGAATCCAGGTTGCCAAGGCGACGCAGAACTTCCTGCTGATCGTCGGGCTCTATTCGGAAACCGGCGCGCATGATGGCGTCGACATGGCCGATTATGCCGTGTCGAAGCTTCAGGACCCGTTGAGCCGGGTGGACGGCGTCGGCGATACCCAGGTGTTCGGCGCGCAATATGCGATGCGCATATGGGTCGATCCGTTGAAGCTCAACAATTACGCGCTGACGTTGACCGACGTCATGACCGCGGTCCGCGCGCAGAACGCGCAGGTGTCGGCGGGCCAGATCGGCGGATTGCCGGCGCCCAAGGAGCAGATGCTCAACGCGACGGTGTCGGTCCAGTCGCGGCTGACCACGCCCGATCAGTTCAAGCAGATCCGGCTGAAGAGCAATACGGACGGGTCGGTGGTCCGGCTCGGCGACGTCGCCCGGGTCGAGCTAGGTGCAGAGAATTACGGGTTCACCTCGCGCTATAACGGTCATCCCGCGGCAGGCATCGCGATCAAGCTCGCGCCGGGCGCCAACGCGCTCAGCACCGTCACGGCGGTCAAGGCGCAGGTCGACGCGGTTGCCAAGCAATTCCCGGCGGATGTGAAAGTCGTCTATCCATACGACACCACCCCGTTCGTCCGACTGTCGGTCGAGCATGTCGTCACCACGCTGATCGAGGCGGTGGTCCTCGTCTTCCTGGTGATGTTCCTGTTCCTCCAGAACTGGCGCGCGACGTTGATCCCGACGATCGCGGTGCCGGTGGTGCTGCTCGGCACCTTCGCGGTGATGGCGCTGGCCGGGTTCAGCATCAACACGCTGACCCTGTTCGGCATGGTGCTGGCGATCGGCTTGCTGGTCGACGACGCGATCGTCGTAGTCGAGAATGTCGAGCGATTGATCACCACCGAGGGCCTGAGTCCCAAGGATGCCGCGCGCAAGTCGATGGATGAGATCAGCAGCGCGCTGGTCGGCATCGGCCTCGTCCTGTCGGCGGTGTTCTTGCCAATGGCGTTCTTCGGTGGATCGACCGGCGTGATCTATCGCCAGTTCTCGCTGACGATCGTGTCGGCGATGGTGCTGTCGGTGGCGGTCGCATTGATCCTGACGCCGGCACTCTGCGCCACCATCCTCAAGCCGCACGACCCGGACAAGCTCGAGGGCAACGGCCCGTTGGCGCGCTTCTTCCGCTGGTTCAACGACAAGTTCGAACGTGGCCAGGTGCGTTATGAAAAGGGCGTGCGCTCGACCGCGCGCAACTGGAAACGCTCGATGCTGATCTACGCGGTCGTGGTGATCGCCATGGCCTTCATGTTCTGGCGCCTGCCGACCGGCTTCCTGCCCGACGAGGACCAGGGCTATGTCGTGGCGATCGTCCAGGGGCCGTCGGGCGCGACCGCCAGCCGCACCGACAAGGGCCTGGATCTCATCCGCAACCACTTCCTCAACGACGAAAAGGCGAACGTCAGAGGTGTGTTCCAGGTCAATGGCTTCAGCTTCGCGGGCGCCGGACAGAATAGCGGTATCGCCTTCGTGCTCCTGAAAGACTGGTCGGAACGCAGGGGCGGGCAGAATAGCGCGACGGCGATAGCCGGGCGCGCCATGGGTACGTTCTCACAATATAAGGACGGTCTGGTCCTCGCGATCGTGCCACCGGCGGTATCTGAACTCGGTAATGCGACCGGCTTCGATCTGCAACTCGTCGATACCGGCAACATCGGGCATGACGCGTTGATCCAGTCGCGCAATATGATGCTGGGCATGGCGGGACAGAACAAGGGTCTGGTCGGGGTGCGGCCCAATTCGCTGGAAGACGCGCCACAGCTCAAGGTCGATATCGATCAGGACAAGGCGCGCGCACTTGGGCTCGATTTGGGCGACGTCAACACGACCATCGCCGCCGCCTGGGGCGGGTCGTATATCAACGACTTCATCGATCGCGGCCGCGTCAAGCGCGTCTATATCCAGGCCGATGAACCCTACCGACTGAAGCCGGACGATATCGCCAATTTCTACGTGCGGTCCGGTAATGGCCAGATGGCGCCTTATACCGCCTTCTCGTCGCTAAGCTGGGCGCAGGCGCCGGTTCAGCTGACGCGGTACAATGGCCAGCCGTCGATCGAAATTCTGGGCGCGCCCGGGCCGGGCGTGGCATCGGGTGCCGCGATGAAGGCGATGGAGGACATCCATGCCAAATTGCCACCCGGCACCGAGCTCGAATGGACCGGTCTGTCCTATGAGGAACGGCTGTCCGGGGGGCAGGCGCCCGCGCTCTACGGACTGTCGCTGCTGATCGTGTTCCTGTGCCTCGCTGCGCTCTATGAAAGCTGGTCGGTACCTATCTCGGTCCTGCTGGTCGTCCCGCTCGGTGTTCTCGGCGCGCTGCTCGCAGCGACGCTGACCGGGCTCAACAACGACATATATCTCCAGGTCGGGCTGATCACGACGATCGGCGTGTCAGCGAAGAACGCGATCCTGATCGTCGAATTCGCCGAGGAGAGGATGCGCGACGGGTTGAACGCGTTCGAAGCGGTGGTCGAAGCGGCCAAGCTGCGTCTCCGCCCGATCCTGATGACCAGCTTCGCGTTCGTGTTCGGCGTTCTGCCGCTGGCGATCTCGTCGGGCGCGGGAGCTGGCGGACAGCACGCCATCGGTCGCGCGGTCGTCGGCGGCATGCTGTCGGCTACCATCCTCGCCATCTTCTTGGTGCCGATGTTCTTCGTGGTCGTACTGCGCCTGTTCGGCCGGCACGGCCAACGCGATACGGCCACCGACCGCGATACCGATGCGGCCGCGCCGCAAGGAGCTTGATCCGTGACAGTTCGTCCCATCCTTGCCCTCTTGCTTGCCGGCAGTGCGCTGTCGGCCTGCAACCTCGCTCCCAACTATGTCCGGCCTTCCGGGGCTGTCCCGACCGCGCTGCCCGAGGGTGGTGTCTATCCGCGCGCCGCGACCGACGCGCCGGACGTGACCGCGATCGGCTGGCGCGATTTCTTTACCGACGACCGCCTGCGCCAGGTGATCCAGCTCGGGCTCGACAATAATCGCGACTTGCGCGTGGCGGCGGCGAACGTGCTCCAGGCGCGCGCGCAATACCGGGTGCAGCGTGCCGACATCCTGCCGAGCATAAGCGCCAACGGAGCGGCTACCTATACCAACAGCGCTGGCGCCGCGGCGACCACCGGGGGTGCCGCCGGCGGTGGGTCGACCGACATCCAATATTTCCAGGCCAATGTCGGTTTCTCGGCGTTCGAGCTCGACCTGTTCGGGCGGCTGCGCAATCTGTCCAAGGCCGCGCTCGAGCAATATTTCGCGACCGAGGAAGCGCAGCGCACGACGCGGATCAGCCTGATCGCGGAAATCGCCACCGCCTGGCTCACGCTGGCGTCCGATCAGGATCAGCTACGGCTGTCGCAGAATACGCTCAAGACGTTCGAACAAACGCTCGACCTCACGCGCGCGCAATTCCGTTTCGGCGTTGCTTCCGAACTCGAATCACGCCAGGCCGAGACCAACTACCAGGCAGCGCGCAACGATATCGCAACGCTCCAGACCAAGATCGCACAGGACCAGAACGCGCTCAATCTGCTCGTCGGGACGACGGTTGCCGCCGATCTGTTGCCAGCGGCGCTCGGCGATGGCCGCGTGACTCGCGACGCCTTGCCCGCGAACCTGTCGTCGGAGGTGCTGTTGCGGCGCCCCGACGTGCTCCAGGCCGAGCATCAGCTGATTGCGCAGAATGCCAATATCGGTGCCGCCCGCGCTGCTTTTTTCCCGCGCATTTCGCTGACGGCGGCCCTGGGCACGATCAGCAGTGGGCTGACCGGCTTGTTCGGGGCGGGAACCGGCACTTACAATGTCGCCCCATCGGTCGCGCTGCCGTTGTTCGACGCAGGTCGCAACAAGGGCAATCTCGATTATGCCAAGGCGTCGCAGCAAGCGGCGGTGGCGACGTACGAAAAGACCATCCAGACCGCTTTCCGCGAAGTCGCCGACGCGCTGGCGCAGCGTGGCACGATCGACGAACAGGTGTCGGCCCAGACCGCACGGGCCAGTGCGGCGCAAGTGGCGGCCAAATTGTCCGACGCCCGGTATCGCGCCGGCGTCGACAGCTTCCTGGTCGCGCTCGACGCGCAGCGCACCGCTTATGCGGCAGAGCAACAATTGGTCACTACGCGCACAACCCGGTCGAGCAACTTGATCGAGTTATATCGAGCACTCGGCGGCGGGCTTCAGTGATCGATTAGATCGCCCGCTTGCCTTTTGACGCAATAAGCATAACCTCTCTCCAAAGATAAGGAGAGAGAGGCGATGAAGGACGCCGATTTTGTTGCTGGCGACAGTAGCGACAAGACCATGTTGATTTTGCAGAGTCTGCTCTGCGTGTTGCGTGAAAAGAACCTGCTGACGCGCGCCGATATCGAGAATCTGTGCGACAAGGTGCAGGCAAGTGCCGCCGATCACGCGCAAAATCCGCTGCCATGCTGCGACGCGAGTGCGCTGGCCGCGGCGAACGAGATGGGCAAGATCGGCGATTATATCGGCCGACGCTATGGCGGGAAGCACCGCCGGAATTGAGTCTGCCCACCGGGTTTCGTCCTGCGCGGCTGTAGCGAACGTGCAACAGCCGACTCACTTGCGTTTTGCCCGACCCACTGTTAGGAGCCGCGCCTTCACGCCCGGACTTTGTCTGGGGCGGCCATAATCATTTGATCTGGAGTTGACGGGTTTTATGCAAATCATCGTGCGCGATAACAATGTCGATCAGGCGCTTCGGGCTCTCAAGAAGAAGCTCCAGCGCGAAGGCGTGTATCGCGAGATGAAGCTGCGCCGCCATTACGAGAAGCCCAGCGAGAAGCGTGCGCGCGAGCGTGCCGCCGCCGTTCGCCGCGCGCGCAAGCTCGAGCGTAAGCGGATGGAGCGCGACGGGGCCAAGTAAGGCCTTCACGTCGCTTTCGAGAGGGCTTGCGAGCCGCGGCCCTCCGACCTACCGAGAACAGCGTGTCCCGGCCGCGGTCGTACGCGGCCTTCCCGTCGAGGCTTGCTCCCATGTCCGTGACCGCCGTTCCGCTTCAGCCCGTCAAGCGCAGCTATATCTGGCTGCTGTGGATCGGCAT
>Ga0070661_100000739_pt1 | contig 23805 bp, 21 predicted proteins | sample KBSC43metaG_FD_64663 | JGI IMG/M metagenome (GOLD analysis project Ga0070661, IMG submission 64663) | Corn rhizosphere microbial communities from Kellogg Biological Station, Michigan, USA - KBS C4-3 metaG | ecosystem: Host-associated > Plants > Roots > Rhizosphere > Soil ... | reverse complement strand
TCGAAGAAGGCCAGCGCATGTCTCGCACGAACGCCCAGGGTGAGCGCGAAGTCTTCGACGACAAGATCCGGGCCGAGGAAAGCAAGCGCACCCGGGACGTCATCGCATCCGAGTGCAAGTAAGTCGAGGTCAGCCGGCCTGGCGATGCGGGGGAATGCAGCTGCCGGCCCGAAGCCCTGCTCGCCTTGGGGTTCCATCGAGCTTGGCCCAAACCCCGAGCTTCGCTTTCCATCGATCGCCACTCATGTCAAACGCTGAACTCAAATGCCCCGATACGTTGTTCCTCGAAACGCGGGGCCGTACACGGTTGTGACGTCTCCTGCAGGTAGCCCGCTTATCTGCAATCCGTACACCGGGCAAAAAAAAGTCCGCATCCCTTGCCGTACCACGAGGGAGGCTGAAGAGCTTTGCAAGCAGCTGAATGAAGGAAAGCACGGAGAGGTGTTTACGTGAGTTCGCGTTGGAAGTCACCTGTCACTGGTTTCTCCAACACCGATGGCCAAAAAATATGCCATCAGCATACGTTTCAAAACCGGCTCCGCCATCAGCGATGACGTGCCCGCCCTCGCTGGCCATGCCGGAGCCGGCGAGCCTCCTTCGGATCCACCGTCAGGCCTCGGTACAGCTCCACGCGGTCCAGGTCGCGCAGCTGGTGGTTTGAGGAGCATGCCCGCCCCCACACCCCCATCGGTGCACCGGCAAGTTCAGGAAACTCCGCCAACAGTCCGCTGGCCTCGAGCGCCTGCGCCGCGGTGCTGCCCGCAGGCAACAGCAACAGGACGCGACGCACATCGTGAGGCGCCCTCCCCCACATCACCTCCACCCGCAGCAGGGCACCGGATGCCTCACCGGGGGCCATAGACCTGTTCCGCGCGTTTGACGAACGAATCGACGAACGTGTTGGCGATGCGGTCGAACACGGGACTCAAAAGCATTTCGAACGCCACGTTGGAGAACACGTACCGCAATTCGAACTCCACCTTGGACGCCGTCTGTTCACTGCCGGCCGGGGCGGGCAACGGCACGAAACGCCAGATGCCGTTGAGCACCGAAAAGGGCCCATCGACCAACTCCACGGTGACGCTGGTGTCGGGCACGTGCGTGTTGCGGGTGGTGAAGGCATGGCGCGCACCGGCAAAAGAAAGATGCAGGCGGGCGGTCATCCCGGTGGCGCTCTCCTCCAGCACTTCTGCCTTCTGGCACCACGGCAGGAACTTCGGATACGCGCGCACGTCGGTCACCAGACGGTACATCTCGGCGGGCGAATACCAAAGGAGGACGGACTTTTTGATGTGCTTCATACAATGCACGGATTGTATTGAGAGCGAGCGACCCTACCTCACCGCCATGTCCATTGCCGAAAACCGAAGAGCCCGATACGACTACCACCTCGAAGAACAGCATGAGGCCGGGATGGTGCTGCAGGGCTGGGAGATCAAGGCCATCCGGGCAGGCCAGGTGCAGCTGACCGATGGCTACGTCGTGATCCGCGACGGCGAATTGTTCTTGATCGGCTGCCGCATCAACGCCCTGCGCAGCGCCTCCACCCACGTCAACCCCGAAGCGGACCGAACGAAGAAGCTCCTGCTGCACAAGGAGGAGATCAAGCGGCTCGTGGGCAAGGTGGAGCAAAAAGGCTTCACGCTCGTCCCGCTCGACCTGCACTACAAGGGCGGCCGCGTGAAGGCCCAGATCGCGCTCGCGAAGGGCAAGGCGGAGCATGACAAGCGCAACGCCGTGAAAGAGAAGGATTGGGAGCGGGAGAAAGGCCGGCTGATGAGGCACAAGGTCTCGTCAGCCCCGAAGGATTGAGCGTCGAGCGGGGCCGGTGCCCCGCGGCGATCACAGGGCTGTCAACGCCTGCGCACAATCGGCGATCAAGTCGTCCACCGCCTCGAACCCCATGGAAAAACGCACCAGGGTACCCTTCCAGGCCGGATCCGAACGCATGGCAGCCAAACCGTACGGCACCACGAGGCTCACCGGGCCGGCCCATGAGAAGCCGATCTTGAAAAGGCGCAGGGCGTCGACAAAGGCGTCCACCTGCCGGGCGCTGTAGCGTTCGTCGAACACGACTGAAAACAAGCCGGCGGCCTTGCTGCAAAGGCGCCGCCAATCGGCATGGCCCGGGCTTTCCGACAGCGCGGGATGCAGCACATGGGTGACTTCCGCGCGCCCCTCCCACCATTCGGCCAGGCGCCGCCCGGCCCAGTCCTGCGCGTCGTAGCGCAGCGCCAGCGTGGGAAGCGCGCGCAGCACCAGTTCCACATCGTTGGCGCCCACGCCCCAGCCGGTGCGCATGTGGCTGAGCTTCAGGCGCAGGTGCAAGGCTTCATCCCGGGTGGTGACCGAGCCCATCAGCACGTCACCGCCACCCGAGGCGTATTTGGTGAGCGCCTGCACGGAAATATCCACCCCCACCGTCCCGCCCTCGGGGAGCGGCAGGTCGAAGGCATTGAATGCGAGGCCCGCCCCCCAGGTGTTGTCGAGGGCGGTCAGCACTCCCCGTTCGCGGGCGATGCGCACGAACGCCGGAAGGTCCGGGAATTCCATCGTCACCGAGCCGGGGGTCTCCAGCCAGATGAGGCGCGTCTTCGGCCCGATCATCGCGGCGAATGCCGCCGGATCCATCGGATCGAAGAAGCGGTGGGTGATGCCCCAGGCGGCCAGTTCATGGCGCGCCAGTTCCTTGTTGGGGCCATAGGCGTTGTCGGGGATCAGCACCTCGTCGCCTTGCTTCAGCAGGGCCATGTCCACGAGCGCGATTGCGGCCAGGCCGCTCGGGGTCAACAGCGTCTGCAAACCGCCTTCCAGCGTGGCGATACGCGCCTCGAGCGTGAAGGTGGTGGGCGTGCCGTGCAGCCCGTAGGTGTAGCCGGTCTTGTCTTTCCAGGCCCGCGCATGCAGCGCCGCGGTGTCCTTGAAGATCACGGTCGAGGCCTTGAACACCCCTGGCGCCGGCGCGGCAAAGCCCGCCGGCGGCTCGTACGGATGATGGATGAGGCCGGTGGTGGGCGGTGAAGACATGGCTCAGACGGGTTGAGCGATCAAATCGTGGCCCTGCACCCCCACGATGCGCGCCTTCGTGAATTCGCCCACCTTCAGCGTCTTGGACGCTTTCTCCGGCGGCAGCAGCTTCACGCTGCCATCGATTTCCGGCGCGTCGGCGTAGCTGCGCCCCACCCCGCCCTTGCGGCCCAGGGCCGGCGCGGCATCGACCAGCACCTGCATCGTGGCACCGATGCGGCGGTGCAGCCTCTCGACGGAGACGGACTCTGCCACCGCCATGAACTGGGCACGGCGCGCCTCGCGCACCGCCTCGGGCAGCGCACCGTCCAGCTCGTTGGCGGTGGCGCCTTCGACCGGCGAATACGCGAACGCCCCCGCGCGATCGATCTGCGCCTCGCGCACGAACGACAACAGGTGCTCGAACTCGGCCTCGGTCTCGCCGGGAAAGCCGGTGATGAAGGTGCTGCGAACCACGAGCTCCGGGCAGGTCTCACGCCACTGCTGCAGACGGTCGAGGTTCTTCTCGCCATTGGCCGGGCGTTTCATGCGCTTGAGCACATCGGGATGGGAATGCTGGAACGGCACGTCGAGGTACGGCAGGATGAGGCCTGCGGCCATCAGCGGCAGCACCGCATCGACGTGGGGGTACGGGTACACGTAGTGCAGGCGCACCCAGGCACCATGTGCGGCAGCCAGCTCGCCGAGCTTCTCGCACAGGTCCAGCATGCGGGTCTTGACCGGTTTGCCGTCCCAGAAGCCGGTGCGGTACTTCACGTCGACGCCGTACGCGCTGGTGTCCTGGCTGATGACCAGCAGCTCCTTGACCCCTGATTCGAACAGGCGCTGCGCCTCGCCCAGCACATCGCCAATGGGCCGGGAGACCAGGTCACCGCGCATGCTCGGAATGATGCAGAAGCTGCAGCGGTGGTTGCAGCCTTCGCTGATCTTCAGGTAGGCATAGTGGCGCGGCGTGAGCTTGATGCCCTGAGGCGGCACCAGATCGACGAACGGATCATGCGGCTTGGGCACATGCGCATGGACGGCATCCATGACCTCGTGGGTGGCGTGGGGCCCGGTGACCGCCAGCACGCTCGGATGCATCTGGCGCACGAGGTTGCCGCCGCCCTCGCCGGCCTTGGCGCCCAGACAGCCGGTGACGATCACCTTGCCGTTCTCGGCCAGCGCCTCGCCGATCGTGTCGAGGCTTTCCTTGACCGCGTCGTCGATGAAACCGCAGGTGTTGACGATGACGAGATCGGCCCCGGCGAACGTCTTGGAGGTGTCGTACCCCTCGGCGCGCAACTGGGTGAGGATCAGTTCGGAGTCGGTCAGGGCCTTCGGGCACCCGAGGGACACGAAGCCGATCTTGGGAGCCGGAACGGCGAGCATGGAATCAGTCATCCCGGGATTTTCGCCGATCCGGCGCCCGGGTGCCCGATTTCAGCGCTTCGGAGGCGTGAAACCCGGGAACAAGGTCTCGGCTTGTTTTGCCATCTGCTCCTGCATCTGCTGGAACATCTGCCGGGATTGCTCCAAATACGCGCCCATCACGCCTTGCACGCCCGGCACCTGCCCGTTCAGGAACTTCGTCCACAGCTCCGGATTGATGGCGGCGGGTTCGAGCATGCCCTGGCTCTGCTCCGCCAGGCGGGTCTGGATGTCGGTGAAGGTCTGCAGATTCTTCTCGAGGTAGGAGCCCATCATCCCCTGCATGGCGCCGCCATAGAAGCGGATGATCTGCGCGAGCATCGGCGCCGAGAACATCGGCATGCCGCCGGTTTCCTCTTCCAGGATGATCTGGAGGAGGATGCTGCGGGTCAGGTCTTCGGCCGTCTTGGCATCGCGCACGACGAACGGCTGCATCGCCAGCACCATCTTCTTGACGTCGGCCAGGGTGATGTAGCTGCTGGTGTAGGTGTCGTAGAGGCGCCGGTTCGGATACTTCTTGAGGACACGCGGGCTGCTCGATGAGGGTGCGGCGTCTGGCGCATCGGGACGGGGTGGTGCCATGAGGGGGGCAAGCTCCTGGTGGTTCGTGTGCAGTTGCACAAGATTCTAGGAGGGTGCCACAAGTCGCCCCGGAGGGGTTTTCCCGTCATCATCCGGAGCGTGGCGCAGGCAGCGCGCCCATGCACCTGCGGCCGCCCGGCCGCGCTTGCATGGACGCGCCGCAGGCGGTCAGTATCCCAGCGAAGGGTCCACCACATTGCGCAGCGGTCGCCCGGCCCGGGCGCGCAGCAGGTTGTCGATCGTGATGTCGACCAACCGGCGCGCGCTGTTCGGTGTCCATCCCGCTGTATGGCAGGTGATCACCACCTGAGGCAAGCGCCACAGCGGCGACGCGGCGGGCAGCGGCTCAGGGTCGGTGACGTCGAGCCCGGCACCGGCGAGGTGCCCGGACTGCAGCGCGGACAGCAAGGCCGCGGTGTCGACGAGGGCCCCGCGGGCGATGTTGTAGAGGTAGGCGCCCGGCCGCATGCGCGCGATGCGGGCTGCATCGAACAGACCCCGCGTCTCCGCCGTCAGGGGCAGCGCGACGATGACATGGTCGGCATGCGGAAGCTCCTCGTCGAGTTGCGCCAGGCCCACGGTGCGCTCCAGCCCGGGCACACCCTCGGCTTGGGGGTCCCGGCGTACCGCGGTGACCTTGAGGCCCAGCGCAAGGGCCTTGCGTGCCACCTCGCCACCCGCGGCGCCCAGACCGACCACGAGCGCCGTCTGCCCTTCGACCTCGAAGAGTCCGGGCAAAGGTGGCGGCGGCCACGCCTGGCGCTGCTGCGCATCCCGCAGCAAGGGCAGTTGCCTGGCGAACCCGAGCATGAGCGCCATCACGTGCTCGGCCATGTTGGCGGCGTGTGCGCCACTCGCGTTGGTCACCACCACAGGGCTTGCACGCAAGCGGGCCGTCAGCACCCGGTCGACGCCTGCTGCCGCAGTCTGGATCCAGCGCAGGCCGGGAGCTGCGCCGAGCAGGTCATCGACCGTGACGCCCTGGTGGCCGAGCAGCACGGCATCGGCATGGGCCACGGCATCGACCCAATCCCTCGCACCGGCCCGAACCAGGCGCACCTCCGGCACCACGGCATGGAGCCGCTCCACCTCCGTATCGGGCAGCGGATGAAGAAGTGTCAGCTGGCGTATCGGTGCAAGGGTCAGGGACATGGAAATCGGCCGTCATCGAGAGGTCGAGTATCTGGCAATTCGCGTTCCACGCCGGCCCATGCCGCACCCCGATGATCCGGCCCGAAGCTGGGTGCGCCCCCACGCCTGAGGGACTGCAACGAGGCGTCGTCCTACACCGCGCCTTGGCGGCGCGCAGATACTGGGAACATCGGCGTGCCAAGCGGCGGCCGATTCGACAGGGAGTTCAACATGCACCGCCCAGGCAACAAGCCCGAAGGTGCGAAGGTCCGACCGGACGCAACCGTGCACGATACGCGCGAGCAGGCTTTGCATCACGCGTATCTGCGCGAGGTGGCCGATGCCACGGAAGCCGTCCTTCCTCTGACCGACGCCGATCGCTACCGCTGGATCCGCGCCAACCGCGGCAGCACCTTGATCACCGACGCGCTGCAGAGCGCCGACTTCGACAGCGACTTCGATGCGCAGATCGACGCTGCCGTGAGGGCGCAGCGGGCCGGCCGTCACATCGGGCTGCCCGCGCATCCTGCCGGGCCCATGTACGGACGACGCCGAACAGACTGAACGGCCCGGGCGCCGTTGTCAGGGGGATCGGCGGGCACCCGTCCGGCGCCTGGAGCGCGCGCGCCTCATGCGCAGGAGCGCGCAGGAAAACCGCACGACCACGCAGTGAAACCCCATCGCCTTATCCTGCACCGCTCGACGAAGGAGACACTCACGATGCCCGTACCCGCGGATGCCGCGCTCGTCCCTCACGATGTACCGAACCGGATCGACTTCCTTTCGAGCAACGACGATGAATGGCTCTCAAGCGCGAGCGACGCCCTCCCGCCGCATCGTGATCACTGCTTGCGCGTCGCTGCCGAACTGAAGGCACTGGGCCGCCCGTTCCCTCGCGCGTTGGAATTGGGCTCAGGGCCGGGCGAGCTTGCCGAGACCGTGCTGCATGAAGTGCCGGGCCTGCGGCTCGTTTGCCTCGACCTTTCCGAGGGTCCGCGCCAGGAGGCCCCTGCTCACCTCGGCAGCAAGGAAGGCCGCATGACGTGCGTCACGCGCAGCTTGTTCGATCCGGGCTGGGCCGACGGGCTGGGGCGTTTCGACGCCGTGATCGTCGGGCCCGCCCTCCACGAGCGACACCGAGGGCCGGGCAAGGTGGCGTTCTACGCCCGCGTGCGCCCCTTGCTGCTGCCTGGGGGCATCCTGCTGTTGTGCGACCGTGCGACAGGTGCAGGCGATCCGCGCTACGCTGCGTCCCTGGGGGTCGAGGACGCTTTGGGCGAGGCCGGCTGGAACTCCATCCAGTCGCTGCGGCAAGGACAAGGCCAGGTGCTCTTGAAGGCACGCCCATGACTTCTCCGGCTTCATTCGCCACGGCGGGGCAGCCCATCGTGGCCGACACCCTCGTCATCACCCCGGAAACCGGCCTGCGCCACGGCGATATCGGCGTTTCCACCGCCATCGGCACCATGCCCGCATACTTTGCCTGCCCCGAAGGCGAAGGACTGCATCCCATCGTGCTCGTGATTCACGAGATTTTCGGTCTCCATGAACACATCCGCGACGTGGTCAGGCGCTTTGCGAAGGCGGGATATCTCGCCGTCGCTCCGGAGCTGTATTTCCGGCTCGGGAGGCCGCAGGATGCGTCATCGATCGATGAGATCCGGGCGAACTTCGTCGCGAAGGCGCCCGATGCCACCGTGCTGTCCGACCTCGACAACAGCCTGGCCTGGGCCGAGGCCCACGGCGGCGACGCGGCGCGTGCCACCGTCACCGGATTTTGCTGGGGCGGCCGCATCACCTGGCTGTACGCCGCCCACCAGCCGAAGTTGCGCGCAGCCGTGGCTTGGTATGGCCGCATTGACGGGCCCACGGACCCGCTGCACCCGCGCCACCCCATCGATCTCGCCGCCACGCTGAAAACCCCGGTGCTCGGCCTCTATGGCGCCAAGGATGCAGGCATCCCCCTGACGGACGTCGAGCGCCTGCTGAGCGCCTTGGCGACCGCGGGGAGCCCGTCCACGGTGCACCTCTATGCCGGCGCACCGCATGCCTTCTTTGCCGACTACCGGCCCAGCTACCGCGCCGAGGCCGCCGACGACGGCTGGCGCCGCGCGCTCGATTGGCTCCAACGACACGGCGCCTGAGCGACCTCCCCCTCAGCGTGAAGATATTTCCCGTGCGGCGTCCGCAGATTCGCCCGTGGCCTCGCCATCTTCTTCCGCATACGCCTTCAACCGGTTGTAGAGCGTCTTCAGGCTCACGCCCAGTGCTGCGGCGGTACGCTCCTTGTGGTTGTCGAAATGCTGCATCGTCGCAAGGATCAGCTTGCGTTCGGCCTCCGCCATCGACGTGCCCACCTTGACGGAGATCTCCGTATCGGGCGCATCGTTGGTGTCGGGGTTGCGAGGCAACCATTCGTCGGAAATGACCGGCCCGGGGGTCATGACGTACACCCGTTGCACGACATTGCGCAGCTCGCGCACGTTGCCGGGCCATCGGTAGGCGCCGAGCCGGGCGAGCGCCTCGGGCGAAAACCTTTTGACTTCCCCCTCGCGCCGGGCGATGTCGTTCAGGAAGTATTGCGCGAGCAGGGCAATGTCGGTCGCCCGCTCCCGCAAGGGCGGCAGATCGATCGGGAAGACGTTCAGCCGGTACAGCAAGTCCTCCCGCAGGCGACCTCGGGCGACAGCCTCGAGCGGCTCGCGGTTGGTGGCTGCGATGATCCGCACATCCGCATGCCTGCTTTCGGCGGAGCCGACACGCGAGAAACTGCCGCTTTCGAGCACCCGGAGCAGTTTGACCTGCAGTTCCTGCGGCATCTCCGTGATCTCGTCGAGGAACAACGTGCCACCATGCGCCCGTTCGAAGAACCCCTGGTGCAGGCGTTCCGCGCCGGTGAAGCTGCCCTTCTCGTGGCCGAAGATTTCGCTTTCCATCAGGTTTGGCGAAACCGCTCCGCAATTGACGGCCAGAAAGGGGCAATGGCGCCGCCTGCTCAAGCCGTGCACCGTCTGCGCGACCACCTCCTTGCCCGTGCCGCTTTCCCCGGTGATGAACACGGTGGCAGCAGTTCCCGAGACGCGGGCCAGTTGCGCGTAGATGCGCCGCATGGCATCCGAACGACCCCACAAGGCACCGAAATGACCTTCGCGTTCGAGTGCATCCGTCATGGCCGATAGTTCGGCCTGCAGGGCGTCGGGCTTCATGAGGCGCGACATGACGCCTTCCAACTGGACTGCGCCCACGGGCTTGATCAGGTAGTCGGCAGCGCCCAGGCGAAGTGCCTGAATCGATGTTTCCAGCGTTGCATGTCCGGTGATGAGCACTACTTGAACGTTGACGCTGAACTCCGGGTTGTCGAACAGGGTCATCCCGTTGCCATCGGGCAGCTGCAGGTCCAGCAGCACGAGGTCGGGCCGCTGCAGGCGGATTTGCAGCCTGGCGTCGCGCAGCGATCCTGCCGTGGCCACGGTGTAAGGCCCCATCGTCTCGATCAGGGCCGCCATCATTTGAGCCGAATCGGCATCATCCTCGACGATCAGTACGTGGTTCATGGACGCAAGTGATTGATGAACAACTCTAGAGGAAGCCAACTGCATCTCCAATTGGCGCTGTTTGATATCCCTGTCAATCGGTACCCCGGTCATCGAGGCGCCCGCAGCAGCTGCTTCAACTGCACTGGCGAGACCGGTTTGACAAGGTGAGCGTCAAAGCCCGCGACCAGGGCGCGCCTGACATCGCTCCCCTGGCCGTAGCCTGAGAGCGCAATGAGACGACCGGGATAGCCAGCGGCCCGGGCCCGCTTCGCCACGGCATAGCCATCCAGAAGCGGCAGGCCGATGTCGACCACCGCGACATCGGGCCGCTGCGAAAGCAGCGCACCCAGAGCCGCCTCGCCATCGACCGCTGCGGACACGCTGTGGCCGTCGAGTTCGAGCATGGAGCGCAACGATGTGAGCGCATCCGCGTTGTCGTCCACGACCAGCACGCGCATCGGACGCGCTGCCGACATGGATGGGCCTTCGAGCGCGGGTACCGGGGGCTCGATGTGCCTGAGACGCACGGTGAAGACGCTGCCCTCGGGTGAACTGCTTGCCGTCACCTGGCCGTCATGCAGCTCGACCAGCCTGCGCACCAGTGTCAGCCCGATGCCCAGGCCCCCGGCCCGCCGGTCGAGGGTGCGCTCACCCTGCACGAACAGCTCGAACACCCGGGGCAGCAAGGACGGCGGAATGCCCAGCCCGTTGTCCGCCACACGCAGCACGGCTTCGCTGCCCTCCGCGCTCGCCGTGAGGTCAATGGTGCCGCCCGGAGGCGTGTACTTGATCGCGTTGGTCAGCAGGTTGTGGATCACCTGCTCGATGCGGGTGGGGTCTGCATCCACCCAGGCGTCTTCGGCGCAGACGTTGACGGTGTGCTGCGCGCCCTCCCCCGTCACGCGCAAGGTGTCGGCCACCCGCTGCACGAGCACACCGAGGTTCACACACTGGCGGGACAACAAGACCTTGCCGGAGATGACGCGCGCCACGTCCAGCAGATCGTCCATCATGTGCGCGAGGTGGGCCGTCTGGCGCGAGATCACTGCACGCGCGGTGGTGGCGAGCTCCGAGCTGGAGTCGACTCGCTCGAGCACGTCGACCGCCGAAGCCATCGCGCTCAATGGATTGCGAAGTTCGTGACCCAGCATCGCGAGGAACTCGTCCTTGGCCCGGTTGGCCGCCTCCGCTTCCAGCCGCGCCGATTGCTCGAGCCTCATCAGCGCCGCGCGGGATTGTTCAGCCTGCTTGCGCGCACTGATGTCCACCATGGCGCCAATGGCACCCCGTGGCAGACCGCCCGGCGTCCGCAGCGGCGCGGCGTTTGCAATGACGAACACCGATGGCCGGCCTTCCGAGCACAGCTCGAGCTCCATGGGCCCCACGGCCATCCCGCTGGCGGCCGCCCGCAGCAGAGGCTGCCTTGCCGGCGGCAACGGTTCACCTCGCTGCATGACGACTCGTTCCGAGGCTTGCGGGGTGCCGCGACGCCCCAGCAGTTCGAGCATGGCCGGGTTGTGCAACACTGCCGTCCCGTCCCGGTCCTGCGCGAATGCGAGGGCAATGGGACTGCTGTTGAACAAGGTCTCGAATTCGTCGGCCTTGCGCTGCAGCCCCTCCCGGGCCGCCTGATCCTGTGCACGCGCTGCGAGCAAGGCGTCTCGCAACCCCGCGATCTCCCGAACGTGAATGCGAGACGTGGGTGGCGCCGCGCCCTGGGTGGCGAGCGCATGCAGCGGTCCGGTGACCCGGCGCGCAAAGAACAACGCCAGCATCACGCCCAGCACCAGGCACCCTCCCGCCGTGGCGAGCGCGGTCACCATCGCTTCGCGCTGCGCCACACGCACCGGCTTGGCGGGAATGCCCACGGCCACGCCCCATCCCAGGCTCGGAACACGCTGCCATGCGGTGTACGTGAGTTCACCGCCGAGCAGGTCCGTGAGCTGGGCACCTTGCGGTGCAAGTCGCGTCAGCTCCACCTCGTTCGGTGACAGCGGTTCACCCACGAACTGCTCGGGCAGCAAGGTGCGGGCAATGACGACGTTGCGGCTGTCGAACACCGTGTTGAAGCCGTCGAGCGGCGGACCGGCCTGCTGGATGAGGTCCTGCCAGACGGACACCGGGATCCACACCCCCAGCACATACCGCAGCTCCGAGCCCACATGCACCGGCACCGACACCACCGTCGCATAGCGCGAATGGAGACCGTCGATCACCAGATCGGACACGAAGGGCCGTTGCAGCGAGAGCATTTGGCGCACCTCGTCCACGCCCGGCCCGCGCGATTCAGACACCCGCAGCCGCGACGTGTTGAAGACCACCTGGCCCCGGTTGCGCGCATCGAGCAGGAAGGCACTGCTCCAGCTCGTGCGCAGCACCGGACTGCGGTTCAGGAAATTTTCGAACTGGACGACATCGCCTCGCTGAAGCGAATCGCTCTGCGCCAGGATGGCCAGGGCATCCATCGACGAGGCGATTTCGCGCTCCACCGTCTGCGCCAGTGAATCGGCGTTCCGACGCAATTCTTCCTTCATCCGCGACTCCTGTGCGGCGACGTTGGCGAAGATCTGGTCGCACATCAAGACGGCGCTCGGAACGGTGGCCAGCAAAAGCAACAGCACGAGGTAGGTGCGCAGTGAGGCCGTCGGCCTGGGCCATGACGGGCGCCATCCTGGCGACCAGCGTCGTTCCGCGTGCATGGTTCTCCTTGTCATTGCCGCGGGCACCGGCAAAAGCGAAAGGGCTTGCGGCAAAAAGCGATTTCAAAGATGGTACGAAGTGCCGTTTCCCGTATGGCTGCACGACGTTGCGCGGGGTAAGCAGCATCCGGGCCTGCCCGGCACGGGCATTGCAACCGAGTCCAGCACTCAGCCTTCCGGGTCTCAAGCCATGACCGCTTTGCATGCTCGGCTCGAGCAACACCAGACGCAAAAACTTTCTCCGCGCTTGCAGCAGGCGGTGCGGTTGCTGCAGCTGTCCTCCCTTGAGTTCATGCAAGAAGTTCATGCCTTGCTGGATTCGAACCCATTTCTGGAAGTGCCCGAATCCGACACACCGGCCGCGGGACCACCCCCTGCCTCGGAGGATGACGCCGCCCAGGATCCGCTCGGCAAACTCGCGCGCGATGACGCCGAATCTGACCGCGAAAGCTGGCAGACCGATGCCCGCAGCGCAGGCGCAAGCCGCCTGCCGGTGGATGGCCGGGAGTCCGGCGCCATGGCGTTGATCGAGGCTCCTTCGTCTTTGGCAGCACACCTTCATGGCCAACTCAATGTGCTGTCGCTCCCCCTGCGTGACCTCGTGCTCGCGAAGGCCATTGTCGAATCGCTCGACGACGACGGCTATCTCCGTACCTCGCTCGACGAGATCGCGGCGTTCGCCGAGCTGACCCCTCCTGCGTCCACGGAGGAAATGCGCATTGCGCTACGCCGCGTGCAGGCCCTGGAGCCCGCCGGCATTGCTGCGCGAACCGTTGAAGAATGCCTGCTGCTTCAGATTCCGGAATTCGTGGACGAGGAGCGCCGCGAACTTGCCCGCCGGATCGTCAGCGAACACCTCGATGCGTTGGCCGCAACGCGCGATCCTGCGCCGCTCGCACGGCGCCTGAAGCTGCCGGTCGACGAGGTGCGGCCGGTGTGTGACCAGATCCGCCGCTTTGATCCCCATCCGGGCTGGCGCTACGCCCATTCGCAGATTCAGTACATCACGCCCGATGTGATCGTCAAGAAAGTGCGGGGCCAGTGGTTGGCCTCCTTGAATCCGGCGGTTTTCCCGAGGGTGCGGCTGAACCAGCTGTACGCCGACATGTACCGCCGCTCCCGAGGCGACCACAGCGGCCCGCTCGCAAACCACTTGCGCGAGGCGAGGTGGACGGTTCGCAATGTGCAGCAGCGCTTCTCCACCATCCTCGACGTGGCGCAGGCCATCATTGCCCGCCAGACCGCGTTCTTCGAATTGGGCACGATGGCCATGAAGCCGCTGTCGCTGCGCGAGATCGCCGACGTGGTGGGGGTGCACGAGAGCACGGTCTCTCGCGTGACGAACAACAAGTACATGGCCACCCGGCATGGCGTGTTCGAACTCAAGTACTTCTTCTCCCGGGCCATGAAGGCGCGCAGCGGCGCCGAATTCTCCGGCACCGCGATCCGCGGGCTCGTGGCGGAAATGATCGAGGCTGAATCCGCGGAAGCACCGCTGTCGGACGCCGAAATCGCCCGCATGCTGGCGCAGCAAGGCCTGATGCTCGCACGGCGCACCGTCACGAAGTACCGGCAGCAGCTTCGGCTGGAGCCGGTTGAGCGGCGTCGTCGCGCGACGCGCTGATGGGCCGCAAGACGCGCCGGGGCGCGCGCTCGGGCCGACCCACTTGAACCACCCTCAATCCGGCGGCCACCCAACGCGCCACCGGAAGCGCGTTGCGGCCGTCGAGCACGAACCGGTGGCGCAGCACCTCGGACACGCGCGCCGGTGGGAAGTCCACGAACTCTGCCCATTCGGTCAACAGCACCAGAACGTCGGCCCCGGCCAGCGCATCGGCTGCACCGGCCGCCCATGCAAGCCGGTCATGAACGCCCATGACGGCCACCGCATTGCGCATGGCCACCGGATCGTAGGCTCTGACGAAGGCCCCGGCGTCGAGCAGGGACTGCACCGTGGGCAGGCTGGCGGCTTCGCGCATGTCGTCCGTGCCAGGCTTGAATGCCAGACCCCAGATGGCCACATGAAGGCCGTTCAATGCGGATCGTCCACCGTAGGCACGGGCCAAGCGATCCACCGGCCAGCGGCGATGGCGCTCGTTCGTGCCGGCCACTGCGCTGAGCATGGCGGGCGCGATGCCGTGGGCCGCCGCCTCGTGGCGCAATGAGCTCACGTCCTTCGGAAAGCACGATCCGCCATACCCGATGCCCGCCTTGAGGAACGCGGGGCCGATGCGGGCATCGCTGCCGATCCCGCAGCGGACCTCCTCGATGTCTGCGCCCGTTGCCTCGGCGATGTCGGCCATTTCATTGATGAAGCTGATGCGGGCAGCCAGCATGGTATTCGCGGCGTATTTGCTGAGCTCGGCACTGCGGGTGGACATGCGAATCAGCGGCACGCCGCCTTGCGTCAAAGGCTCGAAGGCGCGGATGAGCGCGCTTGCATCCCGCCGGTGGCGGGCGCCGATGAGGATGCGGTCCGGCATGAGAAAGTCCCGCGTGGCAGTGCCCTCTCGCAGGAACTCGGGGTTGCTCAGCACCGGCACGTGCCAGTGCATGCCTCGCCGTTCCAAGCTGCGCCGCAGTTTCGCCTCCACGGCGTCACAGGTGCCCACCGGCACGGTGGACTTGATGGCCACCGTCGATGGGTGCGAGAGCATGCGGCCGATGTCCTCGACGGCCCGGTTCAGGGCAGACAGGTCGGTCGCCCCGCAAGCGTCGGACGGTGTGCCCACCGCGATGACGACGAGTTCGGCCCGTTCGATGGCTTCGTCCATGCGATGCGTGAATCGCAGGTTGCCATCCGCCATTCGCGAGGCCACCAGCGGTTGCAAGCCGGCTTCGAAGATGGGCATGGCCCCTCGCTGCAGTGCCTGGACCTTGCCAATGTCCGCATCCACACCGACCACATCGTGCCCGAGGTGGGCGAAACAGGCCGCGCTGACAAGGCCCACGTACCCGGTGCCGATGACGGCGATCTGCATGCGTTGCATTCCCTGCACGGCATCGGGCTTCATCGGGGTTCCCTTCCCGCCTCAGGCGGCCACCTCGTCGAGCACCGCGAACGCCGCCGTGGTGACATCACCCACTGCGATGGCCGCGGCGCACTCATGCCCTGTCGGACACACGCGATGGCTGCATGGCCGGCAGGCCATGGGCGCCCACAGAACGCGGTGGCGTTGCCGATCACGCGGAGACCAGCGGGACACGTCCGCCCCCGAACTGATCACCACGCTGCGCGTGCCCAAAGCCGCCGCGACATGCGACACGCCGGTGTCGTTGCAGACAAGCAGCCGGGCTCGGCGCAGCAACGCGCCGAGTGTCCACAAGGTGGTTCTGCCCGCCAGATTGATGATGCCGCCGGGAGCCTGCGCAGCGATGGCGTCGGCCACATCGCTTTCCCCGGCCGTACCGGTCAGCACGACCGTGTGCCCGCGATCGGCAAGTCGCGACGCCACCTCGGCAAACCGCTCCGGCCACCAGCGACGTGAGGGCAGTTGCGCGCCGGCATGCAGACACACGATGGAGCGGGCCATCGCGAGCTCGGGGCATGCTGCCAGCAGCGCCACATCATCCTCGGGCCGCAGGGGAAATTCCAGTGCCTCGCCGGCGCGCGGAATGCCGAGGGCGTCCGTCAGCATCAGCAATCGCTCAATCTCGTCGCCCTCTTCCGGCCACGCACAACCGGTCTGCAACGTGTGCGCCCCTGTCACGAGAAACCCTGCCGAATGACGGGCGCCGAACAGGGAGACCAGAGCGTTCGTGAGCAGACCACTGCCGTGGCATTGCAGTGCCACATCGAACCGCTCTTGCTGCATGGCCCTCAGGAATGGAGGGATGGCCTGCAAATCGGGCTTCTGTTCGGGCAGGCCCGGAAAGCCGGGGAAATGTACGAAGCGGTCCACCTGAGGGCAGCGCGCGACCCACGCACTCGCCCACGGCAGGCCCACGAGCACGATCTCCGCATTCGGAAGGGCATGACGCAACGCGCGCAGGGCAGGAACGGCGCACAGCATGTCACCCAGCATCAGTGCACGGAAGACCGCGACCTTGCGCGCCCCGAGCCACATGAAGGCATCCGCGTTCATGCAGCATCTGCCATCGTCGGTGGCAGCCAGCAGCGTGCGGCCTCGGCCACATCATGGGGAGTGATCTGCAACAGGCACGCATGGTGGACCTCCGGACACACGCTCTTGAGGCAATTGCGGCACGGCACATCGTGGCTCAGCACCTTCGACGGCACGTTCCAGGGCGTGTGTTGCGGATTGGTGAGCGCGTACAGCACGACCACCGGCGTGCCGAGCGCAGCTGCCACATGCGCCGGGCCGCTGTTGTTGCACACCAGCACCGCCGCCTGATCGATCAGCGCCGCGAGCTCACCGAAAGTGAGGTCACCGGCCAGCGAACATGAGGCAGCGCGCATGGCGCCGCGCGCGGCCGCGACCAGGGCCACATCGTCAGGACCGCCGGCATACACCGTGGGCACGCCGTTGAAACCGGCGAGCAAGTCAGCGGCCTGCCCGAATCGCTCCGCGGGATAACGGCGTGATGCTGCCGTGGCGCCCGGATGCATCAGGACAAAAGGCTGGCCTGCCTCGATGCCGCCGGCCCGCAATTTCTGCCGCACTGATGACACATCCGATTCATGGAGGTTGAGCAACAGCCGATCGGAAGGCGCCTCGAACCCGACGCAGCGGACGAGCGCCTGCTGACGCTCGACTTCGTGCCGCATGCCGTCGCACACGACATCGACATCGCGCACCCAATGGGTCAGCAGCTCATACGGATTTTCTCGCGCATGTGCGAGCCGGAGCGGGATGCCGGCCAACCGGCACATCATCGCTGCCGGCAATGCGCTTTGCGTGCAGACCGTGAAGATCACGGCCGCATCGAACTCGCGTGCCGCTAGTGCGTCGATGAAGCGCAGGTCGTCGGCCCCAGCGCCGCATGGTCCTCGCACCCAGGGTGCGTCATACGACATCACCTCGTCGATCACGGACAGATGCGGCGCCAGCATGTGGACGCTGCGCGAGCCCAGCAGCGTGATGTGCGCGCCGGGAAGGTCGCGACGGATGGCGGCGATCGCCGGCGTGGTCATCAACACGTCGCCCAGATTGTCGAGGCGCACGGCCAGCACCTTGCGCAGTCCCGACCACGGTGAATCGGGCGTCATGGGCGCATCCTTCCGAGCCTGAGCGATTCGCCAACGCAAGACGCTGCGACGATGTGGCGGGCCGCTTCCAGCAGGTCCGCCGCCCGTCGGTCGGGAATCCGCTCACGGGTCACATGCCAGACTGTTTCACTGCCCACGTCCATGAACACGGCGCGGCACCCCGCCCGGTGTCCCGCTTCCACATCATCGAGAATGTCGCCGACCATCCACGATGACGAGAGATCGAGGCGCAGTGAACGGGCGGCACGGTGGATCAGCCCCGGTGCGGGCTTGCGGCATGGGCAGGCCGGTCTGCCGTCCGGCCGGGGTGCATGCGGACAAGCATAGAAGCCGTCCAGCTCGAGCCCTTCGTCGGCCAGCATGCGGCGAAGCGCCTGCTCCAGTCCCAGGAGTGCGGCGCCGTCGAACCGATGCGTGCCAATGCCCGGCTGGTTCGTCACGATGACCAGCCGGTACCCGTGCGCGGCCAGCAGACGCAGTCCCTCGATCGCGTTCGGTGTGAAGACAACGAGCGCGGGATCCACATTGAACGGCACATTCTTCACGAGCGTACCGTCCTTGTCGATGAAGGCCGCGGGCCTGCGGCTCGCGGCCGGGTCCACCTTCATGGCGTGGCCGCCGACATCACTGCACCCGCTGCCGGAATCGCCTGCGCCGGCCTGCGGTCCGCGCAGATGTCCTCGAACACACATTCCAATTGGCGGGCCACTTCCTTCCAAGTGAACATCGACCTCGCCCGCCGGATGCCGGCCCGGCCAAGTGCCGCTGCCAGCGCCGGATTGCCATGGAGTTCGGCCAACCGCATGGCGAGTGCCGCCGGATCACGAGGTGGCACGAGGAATCCGGTGACGCCATCAGTCACCGTGTACTGAATGCCTCCCACCGCACTGCCCACCACGGGAATGCCACACCCCATGGCCTCCAGCGGTGTGATGCCGAAGGGTTCATACCAGGGCGTGGTCACGAAGGCATCTGCCGCCGCATAGCATCGGCGCAATTCAGCGCGGCGGCGCTGACCGATGAACAGGACACGCTGGCCAACCCCCGCGTCTGCAGCCACCCTCCGAAGCCGCGCAATCTCTGGCGTGCGTGCTTCATCGGGCTCCCGGGTCTCCCCGCCGACGACAACCAGGCGGGCACGCACGTGAGCCGGCAATTGCGCGAGCGCCAGGATGACGTTGTCGATGCCCTTGCGCGGCACCAACCGGCCCAGCTGCAGCACGATGAACTCGGAAGGATCGAGCCCGAGTTCCGCCCGGGCCCGCAAGCGGTTCATCGGCCGAAACTCCGCGGGATCGAATCCACACGGCACGATCGGCATGCGCGCCGGATCGCCTCCATAGAGCCGCACCAGGTCGTCCTGGTCCTGCGGACATTCGGCGATCACCCGGTCCGCGCCCTGGACCAGCGACCGCTCGATGGCCGCCCGCTCCGCTGGAAACCCGTCGGCATCGCCTTGATGCTCGCGTCGGACGAGCCCCAAGGCATGGAACGTGACGGCATAGGGGATCGCCCATTCGGCTTTCAGCCGGCGCGCCACGATCCCCGACATGAAGAAATTCGCATGCACCAGGTCGTACGGCACGCTGCGCGCGACGAGGCCCGATGTCATCCGGGCAAATGCAGCCATGTGCTGCAGGAGTTGCTCCTTCGGCACGAAGCGCGCTGGCCCGGCAGGAATGTGAATCACGCGGGCGCCTGAACGCATGTCCACCACGGGCGCGAGGTCCCTGCTGTCGCGGCGGGTCAGCACGTCCACGTGGTGGCCAGCCTCGGCCAGACAGCGCGCCATGTGGTCCACATAGATGTTCTGGCCACCGGCGTCGACGCCGCCTGCCGCCGCCAGCGGCGACGCATGTTCGCTGATCATCGCGATGCGCAAGGCTGTCTTCATGATGGGGACTCCAGTCGAACGATGCGTGTCTCCGGCAAGCGACGTGCCCTTCGGGCATCGTCTTCGGCACACCGATTGCCCCTCCCTGAGTCGGCGGCCCGAGTGGGCCGCCGTTTCGATGGTCCACAAGACAGGAGCGATCAACATGACTCAACGTGAACGTGAACACGGCGGCCGTCGCGGCGGTAGCGACGAACGTTTCGGCCAAGGCGGCCGCGAAGAGGAACGCTCGCCTCAGCAAGGTGACTATTACTCGGGCGGCTCCCGCAACATGGAGCAACGCAGCTTCGGCGGCGGCCAGCAAGGCGGCCAAGGGGGCTACGAAGGCTACGGCGGCGGCCCTGGCGGCTTTGGCGGCGGCCAGCAAGGCGGCTTCCGGGGCGACTATGAAAGCGGCTTCCGTGGACAACCCGGCGGCCGCATGGGCGGCGAATACGGCGGCGGCGGACAAGGTGAGTATGGCCAGGGCAACTACGGAGGCGGCCAACAAGGCTATGGCGGAAGCCAGGGCTACGGAGGCCAGGGCTTTGGTAGCGGCGGCCAGCAAGGGTTCGGCAGCAGCCAGGGCTATGGCGGCCAAGGTTTCGGCGGCGGCGGCCAGGGCTACGGCGGTCAAGGCATGGGTAGCCAACAGAACTATGGCGGCAGCCAAGGCTACGGTGGCGGCGGTCAACAGGGCTACGGCGGAAGCCAGGGCTACGGCGGTCAAGGTTATGGCGGCGGTGGCCAACAGGGCTACGGCGGCAGCCAGGGCTACGGTGGACAAGGCTCCGGCGGCGGCAGCCAATACGGCGGCAATCAAGGTCAGGGCTACGGCAGCCAGAACTTCGGTGGCTCACGCGGCGGACGCGAGAGCGAGTTCGGTGGCGGCTCCCAATTCGGGTACGAATCCGGTGGTGGCCGCGGCGGCTGGGGCCAGCAAGGCTTCGGCGGTCAAGGCGGCGGTTCACAAGAGCGCTGGCAGCAACGCGGCGGCGGCTTTGAGTCCCAGTCCCGCGAACAGCAGTTCGATCCCGAGTACGTCCAATGGCGCATGGAGCAATTGCGCAACCTCGACGACGACTACCAGTCGTGGCGCCAGGACCGCTACAAGAAGTTCTCCGATGAATTCAACACATGGCGCACGGGCCGTCAGGGTGGATCCGGTTCAGGCGGCGAGGGAAGTTCTGCATCCGGCGGACAAGGCAGCTCGGCATCCGGTGGTCAAGGTACCTCGGCGTCCGGAAGCCAAGGCAGCTCGGCATCAGGAGGCCAGGGCAGCACCTCTGCATCGAGCGGGCATGGAAGTTCGCGATCGAGCAGCAGCGATGACAGCTCGGGCGGTGGCTCGACATCGTCCTCGTCCAGCAAGAAGTCCCAGCAATAACATGCACGCGTCGCCTGGCCCGCAAGGGTAAGTCCCGCTGCACGGCCAGTCGTCGGCGTCCAGTGACAGGGAGGATGACCGATGAGCGACTTCGTGCTGGTACCGGGTGGCGCCGGCTTCCTCGGCAGCCACCTCTGCGATCGCCTGGTCGCAGCAGGGCGCGACGTGCTGGCCCTCGACAATTTGTCGTCGGGCGATCAGCGGCACGTCGCGCACCTGATGGGTCGTGCCCACTTTCGCCTGCTTCGCCACGACATCACACAGCCCTTGCCTCGGGAAGCGTTCGGCGCGGCCTGGATGTTCAACATGGCCTGCCCCGCGAGCCCACCCTTGTACCAGGCCCGCCCGGTGCAGACCACCTTGGCCAGCGTGCTGGGTTTGTGGCACCTGCTTGAACAGGCCAGGCTCTGTCACGCCCGCTTGATGCAGGCATCGACCAGCGAGGTCTATGGAGACCCCGAGGTGCATCCGCAAGCTGAAACCTATGTCGGCCATGTGAATCCCATCGGCCTGCGGTCTTGCTACGACGAGGGCAAGCGCTGTGGCGAGGCCATGTGTTTCGCGTACCACCGGCAATACGGCGTGGCCGTTCGTGTCGCGCGCATCTTCAACAGCTATGGCCCTCGGTTGCGTCCGGGCGACGGCCGCGTGGTGAGCAACTTCATCGTGCAGGCGCTGACAGGTCGACCGCTCACCGTCCATGGGCACGGCCAGCAGACCCGCAGTTTCTGCTACGTCGACGATACGGTCGACGGCCTCATGCGGCTGATGGAAAGCGATGCCGAAGGGCCGCTGAACATCGGCAGTGCCCAGGAGCACACGGTGCTGGAGCTGGCCGAGACCGTGCTTCGCCTCACCGGGAGCCGCTCGCACATTGAACATCGACCCATGCCCGAAGACGATCCCCGGCGCCGGCGCCCGGACCTGGCCCGGACGACAGCCACACTGAGTTGGCAGCCACGGGTGAGTCTTGAAGACGGCCTGCGCGAAACCATCTCCTACTTCCGGCGCGAACTCGCGGAAAGCCGCCTGGCGGTGCCAGCTTGATCAGCCTGCCACTTCCGCCAGCACCTTGCACCAGTCGCCAATGAAGCGGTCGATGTGAAACCGCTCGTTGGCCGTGCGCCGGCCAGCCTCGCCCAGTGCCGCGGCTTCCGAGGGGTCTTTGAGCAGCCTCGCCATGCCGTCCGCCAGGCGATCGATGCGGGTGTCGATGAGCCCGTTGTGTCCGTGCCGGATCACGCTGACGAGCTCCGTGGTGGCCAATGCAACGACAGGCGCGCCCACCATCATCGCCTCGATCACCGCCAACCCCAGGCTTGTGTAGCGGATCGGGTTGAAGAAGAAGCGGTGTGCGGCCACGCGACCCGGCAATGCGTGATTCGGCACCTCCCCTTCCCCGCCGCAGCGCTCGCTGCCCATGCCCACGAGGGTGAGGGGCACGTGGGCGGCGACATCGCGGTACACATCCAGGCCGAGCCGGCGCCCGCGCCGGTCGATGTTGTTGACCACGACGATGCCACGCGCTGTTTCGCCATGCCACCGGGCCTCGGCCAACGGTTTGACACCGTGCTCAATGACACGAACCGGCGTCCGGCCCGAATCCCACATCAGGGCGTTGAACGGCGTCACGTGCACCAGCATGGCCGATGCATCGTCGACCCAGTGCACGGTGTTCGTGGGATGGGCCTGAGGAGGATCGTGCTCGAGGTAGACGCATGGCAACCTGCGTTGCGCCTCGGACAACAGCGTGTGACGATCCCCGTCCCAGGTATCGCGCGACTGGTACAACACCACGTCGAAGTCCATGCGTGTCACCTCAGGCGCCTGCACCTCGAACACGTTGTCGCCCCACGGCAGGGTGCCGCTGCGTCCGGTGCGGTGCATGGACTTCGCCTCATCCGTGACGAGATGGAAGTCGTGCGGCAGCTGGGTCAGGTTGTAGAGGTAATTCCCGTGCACATGCCACGTGAGGATGCGCAGGCGGCGTCCCGAACGTGGAGCGCTCACAGGAACACCACCTTGAAGCGCCACGCACCCCGCAGCCGCCAATAGACCGACAGGAACGGGATGAGCGCGGAGGTGAGCAGCATCTCGACCACGTGGCTGGCCGTGCGCGCCGTGCCGCGCAATCGCCGCTGCGCAAACCGCAGTATCAGCGCCAGCACGACGGCGCCACATGCGCAGGCCACGGCCCATTCGCGGGCCGCAAGCAACCAGAGGAGCGCCAGCGTGAGCAGCACGATGACGTAGTAGTCCCAAGGCGGCACCGGCCGGATGCGCTCCCGGTAGAGCGTCGGATGCTTCTTGTAGAGCAAGGCATCGAAGAAGGTATTGCGCTGCTGCCGCAGGCACACGCCCCATCGTTCCTCGCGCACGGGGTGGATGACCACGGCGTCGTTCACGCGACCCACGGGGCCGAGCGGCAGCAGCCGGAACTGCAGGTCGGCGTCTTCCCGCCACGCCCGAAGAAACCGTTCATCGAAGCCCTGCACCGCCCGCAGCGCACGTGTGCGCACGAACGCATTCGCCGTGACGAATTCAGCTGTCTCCAGCCCGTGTGTCATGCGTTCATGGTCCGTCGGAGGTGTGGCTGATGGGGGCACTCGAACAGCGCCCGCTGCAGCGTTCCACGAAGGAGCGGCGGCCATGGCGGCAACGCCTGCCGAGAGCCAGCCAGGCTCGGGAATCGTGTCATCGTCGGTGAAGGCCACGAGTGGTGCCTGCGCGGCGCGCCAGCCCGCGTTGCGGGCCGCCGCCGGTCCTCGGCCGGTCTCGGGCCGGAGGTACCTCAGTACCATCCGCTCGGGCACCTCTCTCTGCAGAGCGGCCACCATATCGCGTGTCGCATCGTCGCGACCGTCGTCGACGACGATGGCCTCCACCGATTCCATCCCCGTTCGGAAAAACCGCTGGCCGAACACCGCGCGCAGACACCGCGCAAGCAAGACCGGCCTGCGATAAGTCGGAATCACCACCGACACGCAGGG